>Ga0272444_10002528_pt1 | contig 16861 bp, 12 predicted proteins | sample SSMForm13_FD_201033 | JGI IMG/M metagenome (GOLD analysis project Ga0272444, IMG submission 201033) | Marine sediment archaeal communities from Little Sippewissett salt marsh, Falmouth, MA, United States - SSM-Form-13 | ecosystem: Environmental > Aquatic > Marine > Wetlands > Sediment ...
TTGCCTGTTAGGCATTCAGCCAGTAGCTGATTTTCATCAGAAAGATATTGTCGGAATCGCCTTTGAACAGCCGTTTGAAGTCGCGCCAGAAAGTCAGGTCATTGACTGATTCATCTTTCTCCGTTCGTGAACGGGTCCAGACGAGATAAAGCGTGCTTCCGGGAAGATATTCCCAGCGCAATAGAAAAGTCGAATTGAGGGCGGTGTAATTATAATTCTCATTATATCCCGAATGATCGGCGGTATAATTGAAGCTACCCAGGTAACGTCGATAATCGAAATAATTCAGGCCGGTCAGTAGTCCGCAGGCGGACAACTGACAGGAGAGATTATGCCGGAAAACGACACCGATGCTGGCATCGATAGTTAGAATATTTTGATTCTTATCGGCGAAAACGGAAGTGGTGTCGTCCGGATTGTCAATCCATTTCAACTGGTTAAAATCATGAGTGTATTCACCGCAAAGGATTAGTTCAATATTGCTTGCCGGTCGGAATCGACACAACATTTCAATCATCCACCATGGCGCGGTAAAACTGTTCCCATATATATAGTCGAATTCATAAGAAATCTTTCTTCGCTCATCGGTATCGAACCAGATAGATGTATGCCAGCTTCGGGGGAGTCTCCATAGGCCATTACCGCGACGCTCTCGATCATCGTAGTCACCAAAATTCTGGAAAAATCCGACACCGCCGTACCAATTATTCTTAAACTGAATACAGTTGTTAAAATTAAAGTGTCGGCCAATATTGTAACCGTCAAAATTCCAGTCGGCCGAAAGGTTGATATTGTTCCAGCTATTACGAACAATCCACCAGTCATCGGTAGTGCGATACTGAATCCAGAACCAGCCGTTTTTAACATCGTTGCGCCTCGTGTATCCCATACGATTAATTTGAAGATCAGGATTTTTTATTACCGATCCGAGTGCACCACGAATATGTTTCCCCGACGTTTTTTCAATAACCAAATCAGCGGCATAGCCAACATTTTCATTATCAACACGACTGAAGATTGTTTGTCCGCGGAAGCACCAGGCCGAATTATTGGTTCTCAGTCGCCAATCGATGCCGCCGGTATAAGCCGGATGCCTGGTCTCCTGCCCAACGGTTGTTAATATCGCGCCGATACTGGAATTTTTAAAAACATCCTGTTTAATGCGCAACACCGTGTAAGATGCACGCGGCTCAACAATACCTTCGCCAAAACTTGTATCGATCGACAACGTGTCCACGTGGTATGAGTCGCCGATCAGGGTCGAATCCAGTTCGAGATTTTCCGCGGCGTATTTTGCCGTTTCCTCATCTGTTATTGCATTTAAAAAGGCGATTGATGTACCGGTGGAGAGTTTTCCTGTGAGTTTGGCCGCACCCAAAATGGTTGTACCCTCGGGATAATCGGTATAGTAAATTAGATTGTCGTTATCGACGTCGTTACTCGGAGTCCGCCCGATTCTCCGCGAATAAAACATGGCGTATTCAGCCTCGAATAAATCGGCGCCTTCCATAAAGAAAGGTCTTTTCTCCGAATAGTATGTTTCGAAAGTCGAGAGATTCAAAACCGGATTATCCAGTTCGACCTGTCCGAAATCGGGATTGATGGTAGCATCCAGGGTCAGATTCGATGATAATCCGTATTTAAAATCAACCCCGACATTACCCATATAATTACGTCCATCAGGATTGCCAAGATCTTTAGGTTCAAAATCGGCGCTGGAAACAATATGCGGTAATAGTTCGAGTCGTCCTGCCGGCTTGATATCTTTCAGACCGGTTAAATGTCCGAAATTGGACACAAAACCTCCATCAGCCAGCGGCGTAAAGGCCCAGCGTACATTTTCAGCCTTACGGCAGATTGTTCGGACAAAATCGACACCCCAGGTGTGTTCCTCTTTGATTCCAAACCGAAGGCAATGGTAAGGTATTTTAAACTCGGCCGACCAGCCCCAGCTTTGCGGCTGGACCGCCACACTCCAGACCGCATCCCAGGCATCATCGACACAGTCGCCGTTATAATACCGTCGATCGATTTGAACACCCGAGGAGTTTACATTGAAACAATATCCGCTTTGATGATCATGATACGGATCGAGTCGAACGTACACCTGATCCGATTCGGTCCCGCGATCTCTTCGGGTCAACTGGCGGATAATTTTATCCGGTTCGGAATCATAGCACCAGAAAGCAAAATAGATGGCGTCATCATCATATACGACCGCGACTACGGTTGATTCGGTCGCGGCCTTACCTTCATCCGGTTCCCGCTGAGTGAAATCGCGGATAAAGTCGAGATTTTGGTTTCGCCATATATCGTCATTAAGAAAACCATCGATAACCGGGGAGTGTGGATTTGCCCTCATTGCACGGACTTCAGGGACAATACGTTCCTTTTCGGCCGGAGAGTTATCTTTGGCTGTTAGATTGAGGGTGAATACCAAAGAAATAAATATCGGGTAAATAATCTTTGATCGAGAAAACATGAGAGCACCTCCGGCACATCATTAATACAATACCAATTATATAACCCGATCTTCCTGACATTCATACATGACGTGAAAAAGAAGACAAAGTTTCGATAAACGATTTAGATTATAGCAATTTTTAAATTAGTCGTATATTTAAATAGATTGTTTATAGTCTAAACGACTGGGGAAAGGCCGAATAACGGCGATAATAATAAAGAAAGGGGTGATTTGATGTTGACATTGGTGAGGAATAGTTTATTTTAAAGATGAGTAATTTTACAGTGATCATTATTTGCTACCCTGCTTGTCTTATCTGTTCGGACGCTATATAGAGGGATGCAAAATAAAATCTTTTGTTTGACTCGAATGGGTGTTAAAAGTTAAAAATAGTATGTTTAGCCTCGGGGAATTTAGTTTTTTATCCAATTGATATGAATCATAAAAAAAACGAAAATCAAATGGTTCTTAATGGAGAACAGCGATTCAAAGAGTTGGCGGAAATGCTTCCGCAGACGATTTTTGAGTTGGATCTGAATGGCAACCTGACCTATTCAAATCGTTTCGGATATGAATCGACCGGATATACCCCTGAAGATGTCGAGAACGGTCTGAATGCAATGGAGTTGTTTATCCCTGAGGAACATGAAAGGGTAAAAAAGAATATCGCCAAAGTATTATCTGGAGGTCAACCCGATTCGCGTGAATACACAGCGATGCGTAAGGATGGCAGCCGCTGGCCGGTATTGGTTTATTCGAGTCCGATAATACAGGATGGCAGGCCGACCGGTTTGCGAGGGGTTGTCATCGATATTACCGATCGCAAGCGAGCCGAGGAGATCCAGAGGAAAGCGCAGCAGGAGTTGGAAAGTCGAGTTAGAGAGAGGACCGACGAACTTATCGAGGCCAACAGACAACTTAAGGAGCGAATGGACTACTTGACGAGCGTCGAGAAAGCCCTTAGAGAAAGCGAAGAAAGATACCGCCACGTTTTCGAACAAACGGTAATCGGTATGTACCGGACGACCCCGGAAGGCAAAATCATAATGGCCAATCCGGCGTTGGTTAAGATGATGGGGTATTCTTCTCTTGAAGAACTTACAAATCGTGATTTAACGGAATCGAGGTTTGCTCCCGATTATCCGCGCGAAAAATTCAAAGAATTGATAGAAAAGGATGGACAGGTTATTGGGCTTGAATCAGCCTGGATTAAAGCAGATGGGACGACATTATTTGTTCGGGAAAGCGGTAAGGCAATGCGTGATAGTTCTGGGAAAGTCATTTATTATGAAGGGACTGTTGAAGATATCAGCGAATGGAAACGTACGCAAGAGGCTCTGAAGAAGTCGGAAGCGAAGTATCGGGGCCTGTTCGAAAATATTCTCGATGGTGTTTATCAGACCAAACCCGACGGAACGATAATGTCGGCAAATTCGGCTTTGATAAAGATGCTGGGTTATGATTCGGTTGATGATCTTCTTTCTATCGGATCGGCTCAAAACCTTTATGTTGATCCCGAAGAAAGAAAGGTTTTGACGGATAAGCTCAATAAAAATGGTGAATTAAGAAATGTTGAATTTCGACTCAAACGGAAGGATGGGCGTCACATTGCCGTATTGGAGAATGCCCGCGCCGTTTTTGAAGAGGAGAATCGGATCTCGCACTATGAGGGTGTTCTTACCGATATCACCCGGCGAAAGGAAGCGGAACGAGCATTACAGGAAAGCGAGGAACACTTCCGAAATTTCCTTGAAAATTTGGGCGATATCGCCTATGCCGCTGACACCAAGGGTATTGTAACATATACCAATAAGATGGCCGAAGTCATTGTCGGTTTGCCTGTTGATAAAATCATCGGAAAGAGTTTTCTTCCAATGTTTACCGAGGAAAGCCAGAAACGTGCCAAAGAAGTCTATGCCCAATCGCTAAAAGGCGAGAGTCCCGAATATGAATTAGTATTTACGAATGGGCGAGTTTGTCGTTTTAAAAATGAGCCAATGAAGGATAAGGATGGTAATATCACCGGCGTCTTCGGTACGGCCCGTGATATAACCAATCGTAAAAAGGCGGAATTGGGACTACAAAAGGCGCATGAGCAGTTAAACGCGACTCTCAATGCCTTACCCGATTTACTTTTTGAAGTGGATATCAATAGCAAAATATATGATTTTCGCGCGCCTAAGCCCGAACTTCTATACAAGCCCCCGGAAGTATTTCTGGGGAAACGGATGAATAAAATCCTCCCGAAAGAAGCCTCCAGAATTATCATGTCGGCCATAAAAGAGGCGGCCAAAAAGGGATCAAGCGGAAGTAACATTTATACATTGGATTTGAAAGGCGAAATCCATTGGTTTGAAATGTCGGTGGCTATAAAGGGTGATACAGAAACTTCCGAGAAGCGTTTTATTGCGATAGCCCGTGATATAACTGAGCGCCGAAAAGCTGAAATCGCACTGCGTGAAAGCGATAAAAGGTATAAGCTACTAATCGATAATACCGATTATGGTATTACTTTGATGGCCAAGGATGGAACCATACTGCTTATAAATCGGGCGGGAGCGAGGAATCTTGGGAAAAAACCGAAAGATGTTATTGGAAAACATGTAAGAGAGATATTGCCTGACATGTATGAGACGATCATGAAAAGAAATCAGAAAATACTTAAGACAGGCAAAGGGGCCGATTTTGAAGATTTGCTGAAGTTTCCCGATGGCGACCGATGGTTTTGGTCGAATTTGCAGGTGGTTAAGGATGCCGAGGGCAATGATATCGGGATTCAAATAATATCGCATGATATAACCGAGCGAAAACGTAATGAAGAGCTTTTAAATCAACAGACAGAGCAGCTTGAGGCGGAGCGTAAGGCGTTAAGTGAAAAGAACATAGCTCTAAAAGAAATACTGGAACATATTGAGAGGGAAAGACAGGGTTATAAGCAGAACATTTGTAATGATGTAGAACAAGCGACCACTTCAGTTTTAAAACGCCTCAAAACCAAAGTTGGACCGGTTGGCGCGAAAGCTATTGAGAACCTTGAAAATGAACTTAAGGTTATGTTAGCCAGGGATATAGATATTTTTAAGGATCGTTATGACCGGCTGACATCACGCGAATCGGAAATTTGTGATTTGATAAGAAACGGGAAATCATCGAAACAGATGTCCGAAGAGCTTAATTTGTCTATCCTGACAATTCAGAAACATAGAGAACAAATCAGAAAGAAGCTGGGTATTACGAATAAAGGGATTAATCTGGCGACCTATCTAAGATCTCACTAAGTTCTAACATATACGCATTAAATACGTAATTACTTCGCGTTGACTATTTTGAACTTTTGCCGTAATTGTTAATAGAATTTGAAAGAGGACATGCTTAACCCGGCGGTGTTTTTTGTTAAGACATCATGCTTATACGCCGAACACCGCCGGGCCTCCTTCATAAATCATCACCGTATCGGTAGTGAATCGGTGAAAAGTTGAGAATTGATAACGAGAATAACTTAAAAGTGGGGCCAATTCAGAAGTCTCTTGGAGGTTAAAGAAGATGAATAAAAAGGTGATTCTGTATGCTAATACCGATGATCCCAGTTTCGGAGAGATTCGTGAATATCTCGAAGAGCAGGAGGTTAATCTTCACGTTCATAATATAGGCCAGCAGCCACTAAAACTGCCGGAGATATCCGAGCTTGTCAGGCATTATAATTTAAATCATTTTTTAAATTCTAATTCCGCGTCCTATAAAAAGAATAAACTCGACAAAGCGCTGCCGAGTCGTCAGGAAGTTATTGAATTAATCGCCCAGGATAATGATCTTCTAAATCGACCGATTATTATCAGCGGCCGGTTGATGGCGATTGGTTATAATCGTGATATGATCAAAGAGATGCTTACCGAAACGCCTCGGGAAACCAATTATAAGCCGAAATCGGACGAGCAGATATTCGATTAAGTTTCGTGTTTCTATTCCCAGATTTTGTTTTTATTTCATAGATAGTTTTCGACGAATATTTAGTCTTACAATTTTTTATCGCTTTTTCTTGTGCCGCTTCGGTGGTACTATATATTTCTATTGATGTATAATCGCAAAAGGTTCAAAAAAGACGGGAAAAGTGTCGCTCTGCGCGGGTCCCGATTGATTCGGAAGAAAAAATTCGAACCAACACTTGCGACCCAAGCAGGTGTCGGTGTTCGCTCGAAGTATGAGCAACGATGCGCCGATTATCTATTCAATAATGGTATCAAGTTTGTATATGAGCCTTTGATATTACTTGATGGGAAGCAGTATCGTCCCGATTTTTTTCTCCCGGAGTACAAGCTGTTTCTGGAAATATGCGGTTATGGGCACATGCCTCATTATACCGAAAGGCAGAAACATAAGATTCGGATATATGAAAAGCATAATTTGAAGGTTTTGTTTATACACTATAATGGTCGTGGTTCGTTGGAGGATAAAATTCGGGATGGATTGAGAGAGTATGGTATCAATATGATTTGAGAGTGTAATCGGGCATCAGTTCACACGTCCCATATATGGGACGCAGGAACTGACACAAGTTGTTCGGGTTTCGAATCTCTATTCAAATGTCGGATACGTACCTGGGGTCATCATCGGAATCGGTAATCCGGGATTTGCGGATATTATTTTTAAGTAACGATAAATCGGATCGTTTTCAAGGCTGATAGGTGATGATGGCAACTTCGAGCCAAAATCGAACAGACCTTTATATTTTGGGATTTCAATTATTTCGACTTCATCATCCGGCTTTAATCCGGCATCTTTGCGGGCGATAGCCAAAGCGGTCATTATCCCGCCGATTTCATCGACCAGGCCGTTTGCTTTTCCATCAATACCGGAATAGAAATGTCCCTCGGCGATTTTGCGGACTTCCTCCGGTGTCATGTTACGGCCAACGGCGACTTTATTAACGAAAACATCGTAATGTTCTTCAAACAATTTTTCAACCATGTCTCGTTCTTCTTTATCAAGATTGCGATACGGGACAGTGAAACCAAGAAGGGGTAATCTTATTCCGGTTTGAAGATCGGCATGATCGCCCCGTTTAACGAAATCGGATGTCATTCCGGTTTTCTCCCCGATACCTTTGTCGTATAACCATCCGCCAATAACACCGATGGAGCCGGTGAGAGTGTTGGGGCCGGCGATAATTTTATCGCCGTACATCGAAATCCAGTAACCGCCGGAACCGGCGATTTGTCCCTGACTGACTATTACCGGTTTAATGCGAGCACATTTTTTTATCGCCTCGGCGACCATATCACTGGCCGTACCATCGCCACCCGGAGACTCAACCCGAAAAACGACTGCTTTAATCGAGCTGTTGCCGGCGACCGAATTAATCACCCGCTCCAGCCAGCGAGCCTTGATACCGGAATCCATCGCGCATTCGCCGAGTCCGTAAACAACCGCTATTTTTGGTTTCTCGCCCCATTTTTTCGAGGGAAGCGCGTTGGCCAGCAGTCGTTCGGCACTGATACCTCGTAGACCTCGGCCCATAAAACGTGCGATAATTTTATCTTTATCCGACCAGCGGGCGAGGGTATCGACCAATCCTGCTTTCAAAGCCATATCGGACAAATAATATACGTGGTTGTTAATTAATTCATCGAATTGGGTATTGGTCAGACGACGTGAGGTGCAGATATCATTTCTTACTGTTTCGTACAAATCGTCAACGAAATCCTGGCGCTGCTCGTAATCGGCCTCGGACATTTTATCGCGACTGAGGACTTCGGCGGCCGATTTATATTTGAAAAAGCGCCATTCATCGAAACCGAGACCAAGTTTTTCCAGTGTTCCTTTAAAGTAGGTACGATTGGCCGCGTAACCGTACAAAGCCAGCGAGCCTATCGGATCGAGAATAATCTTATCGGCGACTGAAGCGAGGTGATACGATGTCATCCCGGCATTGTCGATAAATACAAATACCTTCTTGCCCGCCGCCTGTGCCTTTTTGAGTTCTTCTCTGATTTCCCAGGCATGTTCCGGCAGGGCGCGCATCCCTGACAGGTTTATCACAATCGCGGCCAGGCGAGGATCATCAATGCCGGCCTTAATATCTTTTAAAATATCCATAAATCGAAACGTCTTGTTATCGAACCAGACATATTTTTGATAATCGACGCGGCCCTTCAGATTAAGCGGCAGATAGCGTTTATCTTTTTCAATCATGGTAGGGAAGATAGAATGGCGCATCCCGCCCGTCCGCAGATAGTATGTATAATGGGTCAGGTCGCTGTTTTTGTCATAGTGCGTTTGACTGCCCAGACCGCCGGTCCCGAAATCGATTGAAAGACCGAGAGTGAAAGACTCGTTTTCGAAATACCGTCCGGTCAGGTTGATACCGTCGACAACCTCGATCGCGGTACCCAGGCTCCATGGTACATCCTCGACGCGCATCCCGCGTTCCAGAACGGCATCGGCGAACAATGTCAGTCGTGATGTACCCAGCGGTCGGATACCCAGTTCGGCGATACCTTCGTTCCATGGGCTTTGCATCGAGAAATTGCCGACCAGTCCGAATGATAAAAAGTCAAAAGGACGCATGATGGAGCCGACTGATAATATTTTCTCACGACCGATTATATCTTTATCGCCCGAGGACCAGCCGTAACCGATACCGAGGCAATGTATATCGGAGCCGAAACCGAGTGTGAAACGATAATCGGTAACATGGTAATCACCGAATTCCTGACGCTGGGAACCAAAACCGATATTCGGTGCCCCAAAGAAAAATCCCCAGTTTCCGAACGAACCGGCATCGACACCATCGCTTGACCAATAAAAGCGACTTTCGGTCGATTTTAAAAATCCCAGATTAGCCGGGTTCGAAAAACCGAGTAATCCTTCATTAAAGGCACCGGGTGAGGTCATCAGGAAATTATTGCGTGAATAATAATTGGTGAAAACTTCTCCGTGGGCCGAGATGCCCAGCAATAGTACAATTAAAACTGATGTTGTTATCTTTTTCATATTACCTCCTTTAAATATAGTACCATACGTTTTTGGGTAATATCAGTTGCATACAGTATTTAAGCAAATATAAAAATGGATTGACAAAACCGGTGTCCGACAGTATCTTATATGTAAGACTATTCGTATATTTTATTACATATCTTTGCCTCAACGGCCAGTAACCGACGGGGGGATGTATTAAGTGATATTTTATAGACATTATTTTATAAATGCCGAAAAACTATACAATTATTATAAGGGAGAAATTACGGCCATGAGAAAATTCACCGGTAGTTTATTAATTGTATATCTGATATTTTTTACTGCCGCAGTGTACGATTATTCAGTCGGCGATTCAGCCATTTCTCAAGCGGTAAATGATAATCCCGGCTCATTCAAATATGAGAGAGATTTTCCCACCGATAGCCTCGCTGACCTTATCTGTCAGGATTCGTTGTACTCTTATGATACACGATTAGAGGCCTTTTATACACGGCATATCCAGTCGGATTCAATCGATGCCGCGCGTGATTGGATATATAACAAGTTTTTGGAGTTCGGATATACCGATGTTCATATCCAGTCGTTTCTTGCCAATAGTGAAGGATGGGGAATTGAAAATGAACCTTGTTTTAATGTTTACTGTGTGAAACAGGGGACGGTATATCCCGATCGATATATAATTATCGGTGGTCATTATGATTCTTATAACACCGACACTGATCCGACGGTATATGCTCCCGGCGCCGATGATAATGCTTCGGGGACGGCGGTCGTTATGGAGATGGCGCGAATATTAAAAGATTACCAGTCCCAAAACTCGATGATGTTTGTCGCTTTTTCCGCGGAAGAACAGCATGCGCTTGGTTCGGCATATTTTGCCGAGCAGCTTTACGAAGATTCGACCGATGTCGAATTTATGCTTAATCTGGATATGATCGGATATACCAATGATACTATTCCCGATGTTCATTTGTATTCCGATGGAACAACCGATAGTTACTGGAATTTATTTTATGACGCGGGTGTACGTGTGGCCGATCTTATAGCCGACGATGATCCGTGGAGTAAAACCGACGATGAACCTTTTTATGAGTACGGATGGAACACGCTATTTTATCTAGAGGGTGATTTTAACTGGGATGGCTGGCACTCCGATCTGGATTTGTCGTCGCGGATGGATTTTGATTATCTGGAGAAAGTCGCCCGGACATCGGTGGCCGGAATCGGGATTGTCGATGTATCGCCGCCGCCGATTGGATGTGAAGTCTTTGATATTGGTGATGGTCAATCATTACGAGTTGTCTGGAATGATTGCGACAGCGCGTATACATATAAAGTAGTCTATGATGTCATCAGTTCTATTTTCAGAGATACGGTTGATGTTTCTCAATATGATTGTTATATCGATATTCAAGGTTTGACCGAATTCGATGAATATTATTTTGGTGTCCTCCGTACAGCACCATCAGGATTACAATCTTTAACTTTTATAATCTCATCCGGTTCGCCGCATTTATTTCCGCGGGTACCGGAGAATTTTACCGCCGAGCCCGGTTTGAATATGGTCGTATTGAACTGGCAGGCTAATATTGAACTTGATTTCAGTCATTATAAGATTCTTCGAACGCTGGATGGGATCGGATACAATTGGGAGGTTTTGGAGGATAACTATAAAGATACATTTTATGTTGACTCCGACGTTGCGGCGCAGAACGAGTATTTTTATAAACTATTGGCATATGATTATGATATGAATGAAAGCGATAGTACCGATATGGTGCGGGCATTTCCGGCGACTCTGGATGGTGGTGTTTTACTGGTTGATGAAACGATACCGTGCGGCGATATCCCCGGGGAAGCGTTGCAGATTGCGTTTTTTTACAATGTGTTTGACACCGCTTTTACGACGGTAAAAATAGATTCGACTTCTGATGCTTTACGCCGTTCCGTGGCCGGTCAATATAATCCTGTTTTCTGGATTGATGATGACAATTGCGTCCAAGCTTTGATCAGTTCCGTCGATACGCTGGATTGGTTTCTTGGATTTGAAACCGACTTTTTCCTGGCCGGCTGGCGGACGATTTATGATTTAACCGGTACCCGGTACTTTTTCTCGGGCAATTTTTATTATGATAAACTGGGCTTGCATTATATCAACGAATGTCCGCTTCAGGATTTTATCGGGGCGACCGGTCAGGAGGGATGGCCCGATTTGGAAGTGCGTCCCGATGCGCCCAACTCCGGTCGGATGGAGGATATATCGATATTCGAAGCGGCACCCGGGGCGGAGGCGATTTATCGATTTATTTCCAATACATCGCATCAGTATTTCGATAATAAACCGGTTGGTATCGCGTATGATACGCATTATGGTAAACGGGTGGTACTTGGTTTTCCGCTTTATTTTCTTACTGAATCGAGCGCCCAGGCATTGATAGCAAAAACGTTCGAGTATTTTGCCGAGGAATCAGTTTTGTATGGTGATGTTAATGGTGACTGGATAACCAATATTTTCGATATTACATATATTACCAGTTATTTATATCTTGATGGTCCGCCGCCAATAATAATGAACAATGGCGATATTAACGGTGATTGTACTATAAACATCTTTGATGTTACGTATTATATCAGCTATCTGTATTTGGACGGTCCCGAACCGGTGGAGGGATGTGTCGAGTAGGGTGGACTAAATCGGGATATGTAAAATATATATTGTTGTGTAGTACAAGCCAATCAGAATAAAAATAAAGCCGGTGATTCGCCTGGCCCATTTTTCGAATTGGGTTAGTTTGCTGAATGTCTGCGCGACATATTTTGTACCCATAGCAATTATAAATGCAAAAAGCATAACCGGCAGACCGGTTCCCAGGCCATACAACGAAGGCAGAATCAGACTGGAGTTATATTTTATGCCAAGCGGGATCAGGCTTCCGAAAAATAAAGCGGCGGAAATGGGGCAAAATGACAGGGCGAATAAAATTCCCAGAAAACCGGCGCCCCAAAGGCCGGACGATTCGATTCGTTTCTGTGCCGCGGCACCGAATCCGAAACCTTTAACAACGGGATGGATAATTTCCAAAAGAAACAGGCCGGCCAGAATCAAAATCGGGCCGAGGAACATATTAATATATTTTTGCAAAAGGAACGCGGCTTTTGGGACCGAGAGCAGGCTGGTTATTAGAAGTACTCCGATGGCGGTGTAGGCAAGGATACGTCCCAGCATGTACAACAAACCGGCCAGAAGAACCTGGCGACGGTTGGCGAATTGACGGCTTATAAAAGAAATAGCGGCGATATTGGTGGCCAGAGGACAAGGGCTGATCGAAGTAAGAATTCCCAGCCATATGGCCGATGCGATTCCTATTAAAAAATTATCCATCAATCACCTTGCAGGTACTGATTGATTTCGAATTGAACATACTCGATAAAATATTCTTTGTTATTAAGTAACTGCCAGATTTTATCAAGATTTTTCCATGCGACCTGTTGGCCATTTTTCATATCAGCAATCACCACTGATTTGGTGTACAGTTGATAGTTTTCGACATAATGTTCGTTTTCGGATTTGTCGGTATTAATCATCCGCCATTCCAATAAACCAGATTTTAATTGATCGGCAAAACCGTTTTCGATGGCCTCTTTTGCGTAAGCCTCGATTTTCTTGCAGGATACACAGCGCCGTGTACCGTAGAAATAATAAACGATTACCTTATGAGGCGCCGCTGTGGAGTCGCCAAATTCGGATACGTTACTATCGGTACCGCTCTTGATATCCACCTTGTTATTTCGGTCCGATTGACAGGCAAGAAGCGTGGCTGCAAAAACAATCGCTATGAATATTATTGAATGATATAGTTTCATTATAGTTGTAATCCTTTATTGAATACGTCTGTCATGGATATTTATGCAGTTAGCATTTTTTTTATTTCCTCAATCGAAGGTAATTTACCGACCGTTTTGACTTCACCATTAACAACCAGGGCCGGTGTCATCATCACACCATATGCGGTAATTTTTGTAATATCTTCTACTTTGTCAATCTGACAATCCAAACCGAGCTCCTCGACCGCCTTTCTGGTTTCTTCCTCCAGCTTGTGACATTTCGCGCAGCCGGTACCCAGGATTTCGATTTTTTTCATATTGTTATTCTCCTGTTTTTTTCATTATTTCGATTTCTACCTTCGTTGACCACCCATCATATACAAATATGTTGTCATCCAATTGGTAAGAACAACCACCACACCGAATAGAATTGTACCAACACTCATTAAGGCCCAACCAGACATAATATTTCCCACAACGCATCCCCCTGCGAGGGCAGCGCCTGTTCCAATGAGCAAACCACCGAGGATCGCAAACATAATCTCGTCGGGTGGCTTAGGCAGCAGTCTGGCCTGACCGGACATCCTCGCCGATACCCAGGAGCCAAGCATGAGACTCAGCACACTTGCCACCAACCACCAGACTACTTTCTTACCACTGGGTATTGGAGTTGGTCCGGGATTGTCCGCATCTTTTAGATGCGAAGCGGGATCAGGATTATTCGTGTAGACATGTTTGAAACCACTATCTACTATAAGCAGCTCGGCCTGCATTACGCCATGCGTTACACCGAGAGGATAATTACGACCGCTGGCGGCCGATGAAAGATACGCGGGCACCATTAGGAGTCCTATTGCAATACCGGCAACCCATGGTTTCCATGGCCTGGTCATTGTGCGTTCCAGCCATGACATGTCTTCATCTTTGAGACGTTGAGTGTGAGTTGTTTTTCGTTTTTTCATAACGGCAATTATTACCACTGTCGCTATCGCAAATAATAAAGCAAGAAGCCAAAAGGGTAATTCGGTAAGGGCGAACAGGCTGACTTTTTCTCCACCGGCCATAGTTATCACATGCTTTTTCATCCAGAGATGCAAACCATTAAGCGGCCCGAACTCTACCAACATAACCCCGACCGGGACACCGATTAGAGCTATGATCGAATTTAGATTACCGGCGGCTCCTTTATACAAACAACCGCTAATACAGCCCCCGGCCAAAACCATGCCGACGCCGAATATTACGCCGCCGACAATGTAATTAAGATAAATCAAGGGTTTTGGATTGAGTTTCACCCACCCTATAATGTCCAATGCGGCGATTCCAAGCATAGCCACAATAATAAGTACCCAGAGTCCGGCCACCTTGCGGGTGTCATGCATCATTATGATTTCGCTGAATGCCGAAGAACCGCACAGGTCTCCCTTTTGAAGAAAAAAACCGAATAAAAAACCAACCGGTATGGCTGTTAATACCCATAGCTTACTAATGCTCGCGATGATTGTTATCATAACCAATCCAAACAAACTGATAATTGTATAACCCCGCCAGTTTACCCCAGAAGTTTTGATCTTTGTCATTTAGCTTGCTCCGAAATCTATTTTTATCTAAAATATTGCACCATATATAATTCCTGTTGTCGCGGCCATGAAAATGACCAGAAGAACAAACACGACTGTTTTTTTAGTTCCGATTACCGAACGAATCACCAGCATATTGGGAAGCGATAATGCCGGACCGGCCAGAAGCAGAGCCAGCGCCGGGCCTTTGCCCATACCATTGGCGATTAGACCCTGCAGGATCGGGATTTCGGTCAGGGTCGCGAAATACATGAAGGCACCTACAACAGATGCGAACAGGTTGGCCATTACAGAATTCCCCCCGACCGAATAGCTGATCCATTGCGAGGGAATCAAACCTTCACCACCGGGTCGCCCGAGTAGTAGTCCGGCTACCAATACACCGATTAACAACAGCGGGAATATTTGCTTGGCCAGATCCCAGGACGCATCGAGCCAGCTTACCGCTTCACCTTTTTCGGAATTCAGTATTACGCCGAGTCCCAGGGCCCCGACTGCAAATGGTAACACCGGCTGGTCGTTGAAAATCAATCCGAAAATTAATGCCGCCGATGATACGATTAAAACTTTCCACCATTTCAGATGAATTTGCAGAATTAATATTATAGCGAATACGGCAGAGAAAACTGCTGTGACAGTCCATTTGTGTTCGGCGATAACATTCCAAAATGAACCGGGAACCGATTGTTCGCTCCAGTTAGCGAATACCAGAATGCCGACCATCAGTCCGAAATAAATAATATTCTGCCCGAGCGGGCGCGACGGTTGTTCGTCGGGGGTTGCGGCTTGTATGTTTGTTTTCGTTTGTGATTCATTGCGGAATATAAATTGCATGATAAGACCGATAATTACGCTGAAAACTAAAGCTCCAATCATTCGGGCAATACCCAGCTCCGGCCCCAGAATTCTCGCTGTTAAAATTATCGCTAGGATATTAATCGCCGGACCGGCGTACAGAAAAGCGCTGGCCGGGCCGAGCCCGGCGCCCATCCGGTATGTACCGGCGAACAACGGTAAAACGGTGCATGAACATACAGCCAGAATACCGCCGGACAGCGCGGCGACGCTGTAGGCCGTTATCTTGCGGGCACCGGCGCCGAGATATTTCAAGACTGCGTTTTTACTTAAGAAAACCGAGATTGCCCCGGCGATAAAAAAAGCCGGGATTAAACAAAGTATAACATGCTCGCGGGCGTACCATCGGGCGAGCGACAAAGATTCGGTAAGCGCGTTTTGAAAACCGAATGATTCAATGGGGAGATAGTACAGGATTAAAAAAACGATAAATATCCCACCAAGCGGTATCCATTCGCGACGGATCTGCATCGGTTTATTTCGCCCCTGTTTTCAGAGTAATAAGATTAAGATTTTCTTTGGCGTTGGTGCTGACCACCGTTTCGACACATTTAAAGAAATTTAAAACGCACGGCGTTTTAAGAATATAAAAAACCTGGGTACCATTTTTTTCGGTACGGACGATACCGGCGTTTTTCAGAACAGCCAGATGTTTCGAGACCGTTGATATATCGTCACCGATTTTTTCGGTCAAATCGCGAACACACATTTTGTCATTGGCAAGCATATCGACGATATAAAGCCGCGTCGGGTGGGCCATCGCCCGGATTATCCGGGCGCGTATTTCATATATAGCTTTTGTCTTTTTGTCCATAGTAAAACCCTTAATATTTCTAATTTGGCAAAATAGCCAAATATATTACGATTGTCAAACATATTTTATTAAAAAAATGTATTTATTGGATAATATATCAGGCTAAAAACAATTTGGACAACGATTTAAACTTTTATATTTTCCCCGGAAATAATTGTATAACCATACGGAGAATGTTGAAAAAGTACGGATCGGCAAATTATGTGGGCGGCAGACCTCCCGAGGTTGTCCCATAAGTTTTATTTGAGGATTAACAATGAAGTAGTTATCGTGAGGTTGAGATTGGAACAATAGATTTGGAGTAAAAGATGATTCTTAAACCGGAAGACCCTAACCAGATGGAATTTG
>Ga0272444_10002529_pt1 | contig 16859 bp, 12 predicted proteins | sample SSMForm13_FD_201033 | JGI IMG/M metagenome (GOLD analysis project Ga0272444, IMG submission 201033) | Marine sediment archaeal communities from Little Sippewissett salt marsh, Falmouth, MA, United States - SSM-Form-13 | ecosystem: Environmental > Aquatic > Marine > Wetlands > Sediment ...
GTTCTTCACCAACTACCGTCCGCAGTTCTACTTCCGCACGACGGACGTGACGGGTGTGGTGACGCTGCCGGAAGGCACGGAAATGGTGATGCCGGGCGACAACGTCTCCGTGGAAGTTGAGCTGATCGTGCCGATCGCCATGGAAGATGGCCTGCGCTTCGCTATCCGCGAAGGCGGCCGCACCGTCGGCGCAGGCGTCGTCGCTTCCATCATCGAGTAAGATGAATTCCGGATGCCGGGCAGCAGTTCTGCCCGGCATCCAATTGTCCGGACACCTTGCCAAGGCAGGGGAGAAGGACTATCAGGAGCAGGGCCGGTCAGGATCAGTTTCAGGCCGGTCGTTCTTGAAGGGGTGTAGCTCAGTTGGTAGAGCGACGGTCTCCAAAACCGTAGGTCGGGGGTTCGAGACCCTCCGCCCCTGCCATTTTTGCTCTTGATCATCGGCTCCTGAGGGCTTAAATAGGTTTCTCGGGTGAGGCGCGCGAAGTATTTTCGCGCGCCCACTCGCATTTAACAGACCGGAATCGGAATGGCGAAGACCAATCCCTTTACTTTTGTTCAGCAAGTGCGCTCCGAAGTGTCCAAGGTGACGTGGCCCACGCGGCGCGAAACCGGTGTCACGACCGCCATGGTGTTCGTCATGGTGGCGATCGCGGCGGTGTTTTTCCTTGCCGCCGATCAGTTGATAGGCTGGGGCGTGAGCCTGCTTCTCGGCTTGGGCGGCTAAGGCGCGCTGGCTGAGCGGCGGAACAGAATTTAGAAGAAAAAGAACGGATCTGAGGGTCATGGCCAAGCGCTGGTACATTGTGCACGCCTATTCGAATTTCGAGAAGAAGGTGGCGGAAGCCATTCGCGAAAAGGCCGAACAGCAGGGGCTGTCCGACCTGTTCGAGGAAATCCTTGTTCCGATGGAGAAGGTCGTCGAGGTGCGCCGCGGCCGCAAGGTCGATACCGAGCGCAAGTTCTTCCCCGGCTACGTGCTGGTGAAGATGGAAATGACCAATGATGCGTATCACCTGATCAAGAATACGCCGAAGGTGACCGGCTTCCTCGGCTCCGACCAGAAGCCGATGCCGATCCCGGAGCGCGAAGCCATGCAGATCCTGCACCAGGTGCAGGAAGGCGTGGACCGGCCGAAGCCGTCGGTCAGCTTCGAGGTCGGCGAGCAGGTTCGCGTGTCCGACGGGCCGTTTGCGTCCTTCTCCGGACTTGTCGAAGAGGTCGACGACGAGCGCGCCCGCCTGAAGGTCGCGGTGTCCATCTTCGGCCGGGCTACGCCCGTGGAACTGGAATTCGGTCAGGTCGACAAGATCTGATCGTGGCGCCGCTCCGGCGGCGCACAAGTGGTCCCGGCGGACCTTCAGGGGTCGCGCCGGGGAAATAAGTCGGTGGCAGGTTCGGGCGCTCTTCGCCGGGCGTTCAGGAGAACCGGACCACCAACTCCCCAGGAGTTCGGGGATCAAACGTCGAACTCCGGTATTTGGAGAGAGAAATGGCGAAGAAAATCGAAGGTTACCTGAAGCTGCAGGTGCCGGCAGGGTCCGCGACGCCGTCGCCCCCCATCGGTCCGGCACTCGGTCAGCGCGGTCTGAACATCATGGAATTCTGCAAGGCGTTCAACGCGCAGACCCAGGATGTCGAAAAGGGTGCTCCGTGCCCGACGATCATCACCTACTTCACCGACAAGTCCTTTACGTTCGAGGTGAAGACGGCTCCGGTCAGCTTCTTCCTGAAGAAGGCCGCAAAGCTGCAGAAGGGCTCGCAGACGCCGGGCCGCGGCACCGTCGGTTCCGTCAGCAAGGCCCAGGTGCGCGAGATCGCCGAAGCCAAGATGAAGGATCTGAACGCCAACGACGTTGACGCAGCGATGCTGATGGTCGAAGGCTCCGCCCGTTCCATGGGCCTCGAGGTTACGGAGTAAGGTCATGGCGAAGGCAGGAAAACGTACGCGCGCAGCTCGCGAAGGCATCGACCGAAACAAGACCTACGGTCTTGGCGAGGCGATTGACATGGTCAAGGAACGCGGCAAGGCGAAATTCGACGAAACCGTCGAAGTGGCGATCAACCTCGGCGTTGATCCGCGCCATGCCGACCAGATGGTCCGCGGTGTCTGCGTTCTGCCGAACGGCACCGGCAAGTCCGTCAAGGTTGCCGTGTTCGCCCGTGGCGACAAGGCCGAAGAGGCCAAGGCGGCAGGCGCCGATATCGTCGGTGCGGAAGAGCTGGTCCAGGAAGTCCAGTCCGGCAAGATCGAGTTCGACCGCTGCATTGCGACGCCGGACATGATGCCGCTGGTCGGCCGTCTCGGCAAGGTGCTTGGCCCGCGCGGCCTGATGCCGAACCCGAAGGTCGGCACCGTGACCCCGGACGTGACGGCTGCCGTCAACGATGCCAAGGGCGGTGCGGTCCAGTTCCGCGTCGAGAAGGCCGGTATCGTTCACGCCGGTGTCGGCAAGGTCTCGTTCTCGCAGGAAGCCCTGTCGCAGAACATCAAGGCGCTTCTGGATGCGGTCCAGAAAGCCAAGCCGACCGGCGCCAAGGGCTCGTACCTGAAGCGCATCGCCGTGTCCTCCACCATGGGCCCGGGCATCAAGGTCGACCTGGCGAGCATCGCCGAGTGATTTTTCCGCGCCGGTTTCAGCCGGCGCGGCAACAGAATTCCGGCCGGGCAACCGGCCGGACAGATCCGGCGGACAGCCGGGTCGCCCTGTCCGAGACTGCAGGTGCCGGGAAACCGGTTTAAGCCGATTGGGCCTGCATAGATGGGTGAGAACCGATTTCCCGTAAACGGGCATGAAGTTCGAACCAGGCCTTGCCGCGTGCGATCCGCATGTGTCGAGGGGACAGGACCCCTGAGCGTCGTTTGCGGACGTTCCCGGGTTCGGGAACCGAAGCGGGCGGCAAAGGCAAACCGGCGGCGGAAACGCCGCCAAATGGAGAAGGCAAGTGGAAAGAGCGGAAAAGCACGAGTTCGTGACTGCCCTCAACAGCGAGCTGGGTGATACCGGCGTTGTGGTTGTCGCGCACTATGCAGGTCTTTCGGTTGCGCAGATGACGGCCCTTCGGGCATCGGTGCGTGCAGCCGGCGGCTCTGTGAAAGTCGCAAAAAACCGCCTTGTGAAACTTGCCCTTCAAGGCACGGAACTGGAGCACATCTCCGACCTGTTTTCCGGCCCGACCCTGATCGCCTATTCGGAAGATCCGGTCGCAGCCCCGAAAGCAGTCGTGGATTTCGCCAAGGCCCACGATCAATTCGTGATCCTCGGCGGTGCGCTCGGCTCCACCAACCTGAACCCGGAAGGGGTCAAGTCGCTGGCTACCATGCCGTCGCTCGACGAGCTGCGCGCAAAGCTGGTTGGCATGATCCAGACCCCGGCGACCCGTATCGCCCAGGTTGTCAACGCTCCGGCCGGGCAGCTTGCCCGCGTCTTCGGCGCGTATGCCAAGAAGGACGAGGCCGCATAAGGCGACCCAAAGAAACACTGTCTGTAACCAATACTGGTTCGAACTTTAAGGTAGATGAAAAATGGCTGATCTTGAAAAGCTCGTAGATGAACTGTCCTCGCTGACCGTTATGGAAGCTGCTGAACTGTCGAAGCTTCTGGAAGAGAAGTGGGGCGTTTCCGCTGCTGCTCCGGTCGCAGTTGCCGCTGCTGCCGCCGGCGGTGGCGATGCAGGTGCCGCTGCTGAAGAAAAGACCGAGTTCGACGTCGTTCTGGCGTCCGCCGGCGACAAGAAGATCAACGTGATCAAGGAAGTCCGCGCAATCACCGGTCTTGGCCTGAAGGAAGCAAAGGAACTCGTCGAGTCCGCTCCGAAGCCGGTCAAGGAAGGCGTTTCCAAGGACGAAGCCGAAGAGCTGAAGAAGAAGCTGGAAGAAGCCGGCGCTTCTGTCGAGCTGAAGTAATCGGGCTTAACGCCCACCACGGTCCCGGAGCGATCCGGGACCGTTTTCTGGCCCCGGCGGGAGCTTCCCGTGTCCGGGGCAAAAGTCCCAATAGGGGGACGGTTTTCCGAAGCGCCCGGGCCACGGCCCGATTGGAAAAGGGGCGTTTCGGCCAGCCGTTACCCGGCCGATACGAGGAGCGACAATGACCCAAACGTTCAACGGTCGCAAAAAGGTCCGGAAATTCTTCGGATCCATCCGCGATGTTGCGGAAATGCCCAACCTCATCGAGGTTCAAAAGGCATCATACGACCAGTTCCTGCAAGTTGACGAGCAGCCGGGCGGCGGCCGGATCAACGACGGTCTGGAGGCCGTTTTCCAGTCCGTGTTCCCGATTTCGGATTTTGCGGGCACCTCCCTGCTGGAATTCGTTTCCTACGAGTTCGAGACGCCGAAATACGACGTGGACGAGTGCCGCCAGCGCGGCATGACGTTCGCCGCGCCGCTGAAGGTCACCCTGCGCCTGATCGTTTTCGATGTCGATGAGGATACCGGCGCGAAATCCGTCAAGGACATCAAGGAACAGGATGTCTACATGGGCGACATGCCGTTCATGACGGACAACGGCACCTTCATCGTCAACGGCACCGAGCGCGTCATCGTCTCCCAGATGCACCGGTCTCCGGGCGTGTTCTTCGACCACGACAAGGGCAAGACCCATTCCTCGGGCAAGCTCCTGTTCGCCGCCCGCGTGATCCCCTACCGCGGCTCCTGGCTGGACATCGAGTTCGACGCCAAGGACATCGTCCATGCGCGTATCGACCGCCGGCGCAAGATCCCGGTCACGTCGCTGCTCATGGCGCTCGGCCTGGACGGCGAGGAAGTCCTCAACACGTTCTACAACCGGATCGACTACACCCGCACCGGCGACAGCACCTGGCGCATGCCGTTCGACGGCAACCGTCTGAAGGGCACCAAGGCGTCCTACGACCTGGTTGACGCCGACAGCGGCGACGTGGTCGTGGAAGCCGGCCGCAAGATCACCGCGCGCACGATCAAGCAGCTCTCCGAAAAGGGCGTGACCGCGCTGAAGGTGACCGACGAGGACCTGCACGGCCAGTACCTGGCCGAGGACATCGTCGATCCGTCCAGCGGCGAGATCTATGCCGAAGCCGGCGACGAGATCACCGGCAAGATCCTGGAAGAGCTGGTCGAGCGCGGCTATCACGAGCTGCCGATCCTCGACATCGACCATGTCAACACCGGCGCCTATATCCGCAACACCCTGGCGGTCGACAAGAACGAGTCCCGCGAGGACGCGCTGTTCGACATCTACCGGGTGATGCGTCCGGGCGAACCGCCCACCATCGACACCGCCGAGGCGATGTTCCAGTCGCTGTTCTTCGACGACGAGCGCTACGACCTGTCCGCGGTCGGCCGCGTGAAGATGAACATGCGTCTCGACCTGGAATGCGAGGACACGGTCCGCGTCCTGCGCAAGGAAGACATCCTGTCCGTGATCAAGGTTCTCCTGGAACTGCGCGACGGCAAGGGCGAGATCGACGACATCGACAACCTGGGCAACCGCCGGGTGCGCTCGGTCGGCGAACTGATGGAAAACCAGTACCGCGTCGGCCTGCTGCGCATGGAGCGGGCGATCAAGGAGCGCATGAGCTCGGTCGAGATCGACACGGTCATGCCGCAGGACCTGATCAACGCGAAGCCGGCGGCCGCCGCCGTGCGCGAGTTCTTCGGTTCCTCGCAGCTGTCCCAGTTCATGGACCAGACCAACCCGCTGTCGGAAGTCACCCACAAGCGGCGCCTGTCGGCGCTCGGCCCGGGCGGCCTGACCCGTGAGCGCGCCGGTTTCGAGGTGCGCGACGTGCACCCGACCCACTACGGCCGTATCTGCCCGATCGAGACGCCGGAAGGCCCGAACATCGGTCTGATCAACTCGCTCGCGACCTTCGCCCGCGTCAACAAGTACGGCTTCATCGAAAGCCCGTACCGCAAGGTGAAGGACGGCGTGGTGACCAACGACGTCGTCTACCTGTCCGCCATGGAAGAGGCCAAGCACTACGTGGCCCAGTCCAACGCGGTCTATGACGACAAGGGTCATTTCACCGAAGAGCTGATCACCTGCCGTCACGCCGGCGAAAACATGATGGTGCCGTCGGAACGCGTCGATCTCATGGACGTGTCGCCGAAGCAGCTCGTGTCCGTCGCCGCGGCCCTGATTCCGTTCCTGGAAAACGATGACGCCAACCGCGCCCTCATGGGCTCGAACATGCAGCGTCAGGCCGTGCCGCTGGTCCGTGCCGAGGCGCCGTTCGTCGGCACCGGCATGGAAGCCGTCGTGGCACGCGATTCCGGCGCCGCCATCGGCGCGCGGCGCGCGGGCATCGTCGACCAGGTCGACGCGACCCGTATCGTCATCCGCGCGACAGAAGATCTCGACCCGGGCAAGTCCGGCGTCGACATCTACCGGCTGATGAAGTTCCAGCGGTCCAACCAGAACACCTGCATCAACCAGCGTCCGCTGGTGCGTGTCGGTGACGTGGTCCACAAGGGCGACATCATTGCCGACGGTCCGTCCACGGATCTCGGCGACCTGGCGCTCGGCCGGAACGTGCTGGTCGCGTTCATGCCGTGGAACGGCTACAACTTCGAGGATTCCATCCTCCTGTCCGAACGCATCGTCTCCGACGACGTGTTCACCTCCATCCACCTTGAGGAATTCGAGGTGATGGCCCGTGACACGAAGCTCGGCCCGGAAGAAATCACCCGCGATATTCCGAACGTTTCGGAAGAGGCGCTGAAGAACCTCGATGAAGCCGGGATCGTCTATATCGGTGCGGAACTGCATCCGGGCGACATCCTCGTGGGCAAGATCACGCCGAAGGGCGAAAGCCCGATGACGCCGGAAGAAAAGCTGCTGCGCGCCATCTTCGGCGAAAAGGCGTCCGACGTCCGCGACACCTCCCTGCGCCTGCCGCCGGGGGTTTCCGGCACGGTCGTGGAAGTGCGCGTCTTCAACCGCCACGGGGTGGAAAAGGACGAGCGCGCCATGGCGATCGAGCGCGAGGAAATCGAGCGTCTCGCCAAGGACCGGGACGACGAACAGGCGATCCTCGACCGCAACGTCTACGGCCGCCTGGCGGAAATGCTGCTCGGCAAGACCGCCATCGGCGGGCCGAAGGGCTTCAAGAAGGACACCGTTCTGGACGGCGACGTCCTGAACGAGTTCCCGCGGTCGCAGTGGTGGCAGTTCGCCGTCGACGACGAGAAGTTCATGAGCGAGATCGAGGCTCTGCGCGGTCAGTATGACGACAGCCGCAAGCGTCTCGAGCAGCGCTTCATCGACAAGGTGGAGAAGCTGCAGCGCGGTGATGAACTGCCGCCGGGCGTCATGAAGATGGTCAAGGTCTTCGTGGCCGTGAAGCGCAAGATCCAGCCGGGCGACAAGATGGCCGGCCGTCACGGCAACAAGGGCGTGGTCTCCAAGATCAACCCGTGCGAGGACATGCCGTTCCTCGAGGACGGTACCCATGTGGATATCGTGCTCAACCCGCTCGGCGTGCCGTCGCGCATGAACGTCGGCCAGATCCTCGAAACGCACCTGGGCTGGGCCTGTTCCGGCATGGGCAAGCGGATCGGCGAACTCTACGACGAGTACCGCAAGTCCGGCGAGATCGATCAGCTTCGCGGCAAGATCGTCGAGATCTACGGCGACAACCTGAAGGGCGACAGCGTCAAGGACTACGATGACGAGGGCATCGAGCGCCTGGCGGACCAGCTCAAGAAGGGCGTCTCCATCGCAACGCCGGTCTTCGACGGCGCACGCGAGCCGGACGTGGTCGAGGCGCTCAACATCGCCGGCCTGAAGCCGTCGGGTCAGTCGACCCTCTACGACGGCCGGACCGGGGAAGAGTTCGACCGCCAGGTGACCGTGGGCTACATCTACATGCTGAAGCTCCACCACCTGGTCGACGACAAGATCCACGCCCGTTCGATCGGCCCGTACTCGCTCGTCACCCAGCAGCCGCTGGGCGGCAAGGCGCAGTTCGGCGGCCAGCGCTTCGGGGAAATGGAGGTCTGGGCGCTTGAAGCCTACGGTGCAGCCTACACGCTGCAGGAAATGCTCACCGTCAAGTCGGATGACGTGGCCGGGCGTACGAAGGTCTACGAGGCCATCGTCCGCGGCGACGACACCTTCGAGGCGGGCATCCCGGAAAGCTTCAACGTGCTTGTGAAGGAAATGCGGTCTCTTGGTCTGAACGTTGAACTGCAGCGTGCCGACCAGCCCATGATCTCGGAAGAACCGGCGGCAGACGCGGCCGAATAACCGGATGGGCATGAAAAAGACCGAATTTGGACTTGGAATGCCGGCAAAGGGGAGCGCGAAGGCGGAATCGCTCCCCCGCCGTGCATCGAAGGAGATAGACCATGAATCATGAGGTCATGAACCTGTTCAACCAACAGGCTCCGACACAGACCTTCGACAATATCCGGATCTCGCTTGCGAGCCCGGAGAAGATCATGTCCTGGTCTTTCGGCGAAATCAAAAAGCCGGAAACGATCAACTACCGTACGTTCAAACCGGAACGGGACGGTCTGTTCTGCGCGCGTATCTTTGGCCCGATCAAGGACTACGAATGTCTTTGCGGCAAGTACAAGCGCATGAAGTACAAGGGCGTCATCTGCGAAAAGTGCGGCGTTGAAGTCACGCTTTCCAGGGTGCGCCGCGAGCGGATGGGCCATATCGAACTGGCCGCGCCGGTCGCGCATATCTGGTTCCTGAAGTCGCTGCCGTCGCGCATCGGCCTGCTGCTGGACATGACGCTGAAGGATCTGGAACGGGTTCTCTACTTCGAGAACTACGTCGTCCTCGAGCCGGGCCTGACCCCGCTCAAGCAGCATCAGCTTCTGTCCGAAGAAGACTATGTGGCCGCCCAGGACGAATACGGCGAGGATGCCTTCACCGCCATGATCGGCGCCGAGGCGATCCGCGAGATCCTGATGAGCCTCGATCTGGAGCGCGAAAGCGAGAAGCTGCGCGTTGAGATCGCCGAGGCAACGACGGAACTGAAGCCGAAGAAGCTCGCCAAGCGGCTGAAGGTCATCGAGGCCTTCATGGAATCCGGCAACCGTCCGGAATGGATGATCATGACCGTGATCCCGGTGATTCCGCCGGATCTGCGTCCGCTGGTTCCGCTCGACGGCGGCCGGTTCGCCACGTCGGACCTGAACGACCTGTACCGGCGCGTGATCAACCGGAACAACCGTCTGCGCCGCCTGATGGAACTGCGCGCTCCGGACATCATCATCCGGAACGAAAAGCGCATGCTGCAGGAATCCGTCGACGCCCTGTTCGACAACGGCCGCCGCGGCCGGGTGATCACGGGCGCCAACAAGCGTCCGCTGAAGTCGCTGTCCGACATGCTCAAGGGCAAGCAGGGCCGGTTCCGCCAGAACCTGCTCGGCAAGCGCGTCGACTATTCCGGCCGTTCGGTGATCACCGTGGGTCCGGAACTGAAGCTGCACCAGTGCGGCCTGCCGAAGAAGATGGCGCTGGAGCTGTTCAAGCCGTTCATCTACTCCCGCCTCGACGCCAAGGGCTTCTCCTCCACGGTGAAGCAGGCCAAGAAGCTGGTGGAAAAGGAACGTCCGGAAGTCTGGGATATCCTGGACGAGGTGATCCGCGAGCATCCGGTTCTGCTGAACCGCGCGCCGACGCTGCACCGTCTCGGCATCCAGGCCTTCGAGCCGACCCTGATCGAGGGCAAGGCGATCCAGCTGCACCCGCTCGTCTGCTCGGCCTTCAACGCCGACTTCGACGGTGACCAGATGGCCGTTCACGTGCCGCTTTCGCTGGAAGCCCAGCTGGAAGCCCGCACGCTGATGATGTCGACCAACAACATCCTGCATCCGGCGAACGGCGGCCCGATCATCGTGCCGTCCCAGGACATCGTTCTCGGTCTCTACTATCTGTCGATCATGGCGGAGAAGGAGCCGGGCGAGGGCATGGCCTTCGGCGACATCGGCGAGATCCACCATGCGCTGGCCAACAAGGTCATCACGCTGCACACCAAGATCCGCGGCCGGTTCAAGTCCGTCGATGCCGACGGCAACCCGACCAGCGATATCTTCGAAACGACGCCCGGCCGCATGCTCATCGCAGAGCTTCTGCCGAAGCATCACGAGGTTCCCTTCGACACCTGCAACAAGCTGATGACGAAGAAGGAAATCTCCAAGATGATCGACACCGTCTACCGCGCCTGCGGTCAGAAGGAGACGGTCATTTTCTGCGACCGCATCATGCAGCTCGGGTTCACCAATGCCTGCCGCGCCGGGATCTCCTTCGGCATGGACGACATGGTGATTCCGGACACCAAGGCCAAGCTCGTTGCCGACACCTCCGCAATGGCGACGGAATACGAGCAGCAGTACAACGACGGTCTGATCACCCAGGGTGAGAAGTACAACAAGGTCGTCGATGCCTGGGCCAAGTGTACCGACCGCGTCGCCGACGAGATGATGAAGCGCATTTCCGCGGTTCAGATCGACGAGGAGAGCGGCCGTCAGAAACCGATCAACTCGGTCTACATGATGTCGCACTCCGGTGCCCGTGGTTCGCCCCAGCAGATGAAGCAGCTGGCCGGCATGCGCGGCCTGATGGCCAAGCCGTCCGGTGAGATCATCGAGAACCCGATCATCTCCAACTTCAAGGAAGGCCTGTCGGTTCTGGAGTACTTCAACTCCACGCACGGTGCCCGTAAGGGTCTCGCAGACACCGCCCTGAAGACGGCGAACTCCGGTTACCTGACCCGCCGTCTGGTGGACGTCGCCCAGGATTCGATCATCCTGGAACCGGACTGCGGTTCGGAACGCGGCATCACCGTCCAGGCGATCGTCGATGCCGGTAACGTCATCGCATCGCTCGGCATGCGCGTCCTCGGCCGGACCACGGCGGAAGACGTCTACAACCATGCCACCGGCGAGATCATCGTCCCGAGGGGCAAGCTGATCGACGAAAAGGACGTGGAAGTCATCGAGGCGGCCAAGGTCCAGCAGATCAAGATCCGCTCGGTGCTGACCTGTGAAACCGAAACCGGCGTTTGCGCGACCTGCTACGGCCGCGACCTGGCGCGCGGGACCCCGGTCAACCTGGGCGAGGCGGTCGGTGTGATCGCGGCCCAGTCGATCGGCGAACCGGGCACGCAGCTCACCATGCGTACCTTCCACATCGGCGGTACGGCCCAGGTGGTGGATTCGTCCTTCATCGAATCCAACGTCGACGGTTCGATCAAGATCCGCAATCGCAACGTGATGCGCGATTCCGATGGCAATCTCATTGCCATGGTGCGCAACATGTCCATCGTGGTCGTCGACAGCGACGGCAACGAGCGTGCGGTTCACCGGGTCACCTACGGCTCCAAGCTGCACGTGGACGACGGCGACACCGTCAAGCGCGGCCAGCGGATTGCCGAATGGGATCCCTATACCCGTCCGATGCTTGCGGAAGTCGACGGTGTCGTGGGCTTCGAAGACCTCATCGACGGGGCTTCGGTTCAGGAAACGGCCGACGAGGCGACCGGTATCACCAAGCGTGTCGTCATCGACTGGCGTTCGTCGCAGCGCGGTCAGGATCTCAAGCCCGCCATCGTCATCCAGAATGACAAGGGCGAGATCGAAAAGACCGCCCGCGGCAGCGATGCCCGCCTGATGCTCTCGGTCGACGCGATCCTGTCGGTCCAGCTGGGGTCGAAGGTCAAGGCCGGTGACGTTCTGGCGCGTATTCCGCTGGAAAGCGCCAAGACCAAGGACATCACCGGTGGTCTGCCGCGCGTGGCCGAACTGTTCGAAGCCCGCCGTCCGAAGGACCATGCGATCATCGCGGAAATTTCCGGGACGATCCGCTTCGGCCGCGACTACAAGAACAAGCGCCGCATCATCATCGAGCCGGCGGAAGAGGGCATGGAGCCCGTGGAATACCTCATCCCGAAGGGCAAGCACTTCCATCTCCAGGAAGGCGACGCCATCGAGAAGGGGGAATACATCCTCGACGGCAATCCGGCTCCGCACGACATCCTGGCGGTCAAGGGCGTGGAAGCGCTGGCGGCCTATCTCGTCAACGAGATCCAGGAGGTCTACCGGCTGCAGGGCGTGACGATCAACGACAAGCACATCGAGGTGATCGTTCGCCAGATGCTGCAGAAGATCGAGATCACCGACGCGGGCGACACGGAGTTCTTCCCGGGCGAGCAGATCGACCGGATCGACTTCGAGGAAGCCAACGAACGGGCGATCAACGAGGCGAAGCAGCCGGCCAAGGGCAACCCGGTTCTCCTGGGTATCACCAAGGCAAGCCTGCAGACCCGCTCGTTCTTCTCCGCCGCGTCCTTCCAGGAGACCACGCGCGTCCTCACCGACGCCGCGGTCAACGGCAAGGTCGACCCGCTGGTCGGCCTGAAGGAGAACGTGATCGTCGGCCGCCTGATCCCGGCCGGTACCGGCGGGGTGATGAAGCGCATCCGTCAGATCGCGACCCATCGCGACGACCTGATCCAGGAACAGCAGCGCAAGGAATCATCCGAAAGCGCTGCCGAAGGCCTCCTGGAAGATCTCAGCGGCGCGGCCGAATAAGGCCGCCGCGCGATTCAGGACAAGTTGTGGAAAGGCCGCCTTCGGGCGGCCTTTCTGCGTAGGGTCCTGACCTTGAGGAGAAGAAGATGAACGACAACGACGAATTTGTTGAACCGACCGTGTACGTCATCATAGGCCGGGTCTGGGCGGAGGAGGGCGGGGTGCCGGACGCGGCGATCCCGGTCCACGCGCTGCTGCGGGCGGCGGATGACGACGACGCTGTGCGCAAGACCCTCGAGGCCCTGTCGGGCCAGGGCTACGTGGAGGCCGAGCTCGACCAGATCGGGGTGCTGGAGGGCGAGCCTGACGAGCCGCTTTACGAAGAGGCCTACCAGGACGCGCTCGCCGGCAATGTGGCGGTGGTCGCCTTCAATTCCTGACCACGGGCCGGGTCTGCGGCCGGCGCATGGATGCCATGCGGGTTACGGGGGGCCTTTTGTCGGATTTTGAATCAGTCGTTTAACGGGTGATTCACACATCGCGGCGGCGTATTGGAATGGCCCCTTTTAAAAATTGCGCGAGCACGTCCGCCGTCTTTCCGTTTGTTGCGAGAATCCGCCCAGCGGGTTCCGGGAATTACCGGAAAGCCGCCATTTTCGTAGAAATGCGGATTTTTGGACAAATGACTTGACTGGCGGGGGGCGGATGAGTAGGTTCCGCGCATCCCGAAGGCAGGCGGTAAGTCCTTTTAGCGTCCAAGCGCACCAGGCGCAGGACGGAACGGTCTTAAACGCTGCCGGGTTCATATAGGCGAATACGCGTCGATTGCATGACCGCTGGGCAACCGGTGGTCCTCTGGTTTTTCGCAGCGCCGGCCGTCTCGGACAGAGACGCGCGGGTGCGATTCTGCTTGTGCAGGGTCAGTGAAGACTGCAGTTGCATACGAATTTTTGGATGGACGAGGTAAAGGGCAAAGAATGCCGACCATCAACCAGCTGATCCGCAAGCCGCGGAAGGACCCGCCGAAGCGGAACAAGGTGCCGGCCATGGAGGCCTGCCCGCAGAAACGTGGCGTTTGCACGCGCGTTTACACGACGACGCCGAAGAAGCCGAACTCGGCTCTGCGTAAGGTGGCAAAGATCCGCCTGACGAACGGCTTCGAAGTCATCGGATACATCCCGGGTGAAGGTCACAACCTTCAGGAACACTCGGTGGTGATGATCCGTGGCGGCCGCGTGAAGGACCTTCCCGGTGTCCGCTACCACATCATCCGTGGTGTGCTGGATACCCAGGGCGTGAAGGACCGTAAGCAGCGCCGGTCCAAGTACGGCGCGAAGCGGCCGAAGTAAGGAGCACATCAGATGTCCCGTCGTCACCGCGCAGAAAAACGCGAAATCAACCCGGATCCGAAGTTCGGGGACATTGTCGTCACCAAGTTCATGAATTCCATCATGTACGACGGCAAGAAGTCGACCGCCGAGCGCATCGTTTACGGTGCCTTCGACGTCATCGAAAACAAGACGCGCGAAAACCCGATCGAGGTGTTCCACGCTGCGCTCGAGAACGTCATGCCGCAAGTGGAAGTGCGTTCCCGCCGTGTTGGCGGTGCCACCTACCAGGTTCCGGTTGAAGTTCGCAACGAGCGCCGTCAGGCACTGGCAATCCGGTGGCTGATTTCGGCAGCGCGCAACCGCAACGAAACCACGATGGTTGATCGTCTTTCCGGCGAGATGCTCGATGCAGCAAACAACCGTGGTACCGCAGTCAAGAAGCGCGAAGACACGCACCGGATGGCCGACGCCAACCGCGCGTTCTCGCACTATCGCTGGTAATCAGACTTCGAAGGGCTGACGCTATGGCGCGCACGCATAAAATCGAGGACTACCGCAACTTCGGCATCATGGCTCACATTGATGCCGGCAAGACCACGACCACCGAGCGGATCCTCTACTACACCGGCAAGAGCCACAAGATCGGCGAAGTTCACGACGGCGCTGCTACCATGGACTGGATGGAGCAGGAGCAGGAGCGTGGCATCACGATCACCTCTGCCGCAACCACCGCTTTCTGGAAAGAAAAGCGCCTGAACATCATCGACACCCCGGGTCACGTGGACTTCACCATTGAAGTCGAGCGCAGCCTGCGCGTGCTCGACGGCGCGGTTGCGCTTCTCGACGCCAACGCCGGTGTCGAGCCGCAGACCGAAACCGTCTGGCGTCAGGCCGACAAGTATCATGTCCCGCGCATGATCTTCGTCAACAAGATGGACAAGCTCGGCGCCGATTTCGATCGCTGCGTCGAAATGATCAAGACCCGTCTTGGCGCGAAGCCGCTTGTCATGCAGCTCAACGTCGGTGCCGAAAACGAATTCGCCGGCTGTATCGACCTTCTGAAGATGAAGGCTCTGATCTGGCAGGCTGAAAACCTCGGTGCTGCCTGGGACGAAACCGACATTCCGGCCGATCTCGCCGACCGCGCCCAGGAAATGCGCGATCAGCTGATCGAAACCGTTGTCGAGATCGACGAAGAAGCAATGGAAGCTTACCTGGAAGGCGAAGAGCCCTCCATGGAAAAGCTGAAGGAGCTGATCCGCAAGGGCACGATCAACAGCGAGTTCGTTCCGGTCTTCTGCGGCTCCGCGTTCAAGAACAAGGGCGTTCAGCCGCTTCTCGACGCCGTCGTGGACTACCTGCCGAGCCCGATCGAAGTTCCGGCCATCAAGGGCATCGATCCGAAGACCGAAGAGGAAACCCTTCGCAAGGCTTCCGATGACGAGCCCCTCGGCCTGCTGGCATTCAAGATCGCCAACGACCCGTTCGTCGGTTCGCTGACCTTCTGCCGTATCTATTCCGGCGTTCTGAACAAGGGCGTGTCCCTGCTGAACACGGTCAAGGACAAGCGCGAGCGCGTCGGCCGCATGATGCAGATGCACTCCAACTCGCGTGAAGACATCGATGTGGCCTATGCCGGCGACATCGTGGCCATCGCGGGCCTGAAGGACACCACCACCGGCGACACCCTGTGTGATCCGCTGAAGCCGGTGATCCTGGAGCGCATGGAATTCCCCGAGCCGGTCATCGAGATCGCTGTGGAACCGAAGACCAAGGCCGACCAGGAAAAGATGGGCCTCGCCCTGAACCGCCTGGCTGCCGAGGATCCGTCCTTCCGCGTCAAGACCGACGAGGAATCCGGCCAGACCATCATCGCCGGCATGGGCGAGCTTCACCTCGACATCATCGTCGACCGCATGAAGCGCGAGTTCAAGGTGGAAGCGAACATCGGTGCGCCGCAGGTGGCTTACCGCGAAACCATCACCAAGGTTGCCGAAGTGGACTACACCCACAAGAAGCAGTCCGGTGGTTCGGGTCAGTTCGCCCGCATCAAGCTCGTCATCGAGCCGTCCGAGCCGAACGAGGGCTATGTCTTCGAGAGCAAGATCGTCGGTGGTTCCGTTCCGAAGGAATACATCCCGGGCGTCACCAAGGGTATCGAAAGCGTCATGTCGTCCGGTCCGCTGGCCGGCTTCCCGATGCTGGACATCAAGGCGACCCTCATCGACGGTGCCTACCACGACGTGGACTCCTCGGTTCTCGCCTTCGAAATCGCCGGCCGTGCCGGTTTCCGCGAAGGTATTGCCAAGGCCGGTCCGAAGCTCCTTGAGCCGATCATGAAGGTCGAGGTCGTCACCCCGGAAGACTACATGGGTGACGTCATCGGTGACCTGAACTCCCGTCGCGGCCAGATCGCTGGTACCGAAAACCGCGGGATCGTCACGGTCATCACCGCAATGGTGCCGCTGGCCAACATGTTTGGCTATGTGAACAACCTGCGTTCCATGTCTCAGGGCCGCGCCCAGTACTCGATGGTGTTCGATCACTACGAGCAGGTGCCCCAGGCCGTCGCCGAAGAGGTTCAGGCGAAATACGCCTGAGCCCCTCCAGGAACTTGATGAAGAATTAGAGAAAGCGGAGTAATCCGATGGCGAAAGAAAAATTTGAGCGTAACAAGCCGCACGTCAACATTGGCACGATTGGCCACGTTGACCATGGCAAGACCACGCTGACCGCTGCAATCACGATGACGCTGGCTGAAGCCGGCGGCGCGGAAGCCAAGGCCTATGACCAGATCGACGCAGCGCCTGAAGAAAAGGCCCGCGGCATCACCATTTCGACGGCCCACGTCGAGTACGAGACGGCCAACCGTCACTACGCCCACGTGGACTGCCCGGGTCACGCCGACTACGTGAAGAACATGATCACGGGTGCCGCCCAGATGGACGGCGCGATCCTGGTGGTGTCCGCCGCCGACGGCCCGATGCCGCAGACCCGCGAGCACATCCTGCTTGCCCGTCAGGTCGGCGTTCCGGCGCTGGTGGTGTTCATGAACA
>Ga0272444_10002530_pt1 | contig 16847 bp, 17 predicted proteins | sample SSMForm13_FD_201033 | JGI IMG/M metagenome (GOLD analysis project Ga0272444, IMG submission 201033) | Marine sediment archaeal communities from Little Sippewissett salt marsh, Falmouth, MA, United States - SSM-Form-13 | ecosystem: Environmental > Aquatic > Marine > Wetlands > Sediment ...
TTCATGAACAGTCGAAAAACTGTCTCGTCTGCCCTGTCTTTTTTTCGGGCTTTATGTATTGTACCGCAAAAATGTCTCAAAAAAAGACAGAACACATTGAGACGCTTTTATAGTGGAGTCCATAACCCGCCAATTTCATTATTTTTTTCTAACTCAACAAAATAAACTTTCCTATGGCATGCAATTTGATTTATTTTTGTTCAGTTTTCCTTCTGATGAAAACGTCGTATGGTTTGACTGATTTTCCTTGACCGGGCCGGGATGGGTATTTAGATTAATTGATCTCCCCTGCCCTACGAGGTATTTACACAAAGGGACAATCGCTCACCAACGTCCCTACAATGATGTGGAAAGGACGTCCTCATGACTGACAAACCGGTAAAGGTATATTCATTGAGCACATGCAGCCATTGCAAATCAACCAAACGCCTGTTGGACGAATGCACGGTGAAATATGATTTCGTGGATGTGGACCTTCTAGATGGCGATGAGCGCAAGGCCATCCTTGCCGATGTGAAAAAATTCAATCCACGTTGCTCGTTTCCGACCGTCGTTATCGGGGATGACGTGATCGTGGGCTACAAGGAAGACAAAATAAAGGAGGCGTTGGGACTGAAATGAATGCCAGTGAACTTTACGAAAAACTGAAGAAGGTCCAGGAAGCCAAGGGGTATTATTTCAGCAATGATCGTGAACGGGTCATGGAACTGCTGGAGGCACTGCTGGTCAACAAAGACCGCTACGGGTACATGGTCTGCCCCTGCCGCCTGGCGTCCGGGGATCGCAATGATGACCAGGACATTATCTGTCCGTGCGACTACCGCGAACCGGATGTGGCCGAATTCGGCTCCTGCTACTGCAATCTTTATGTTTCCAAAGCCTGGAACGAGGGGACCATCGAACACGACTACGTTCCCGAGCGCCGCCCGCCGGAAAAAATGGGTTTCTGATCGCCAGCCCTTATAGCGGCCGATATCGATCAGGCGCAACCGTCTTGATCGATGCCGGCCGTTGGCAATTCGGATGATTCTTTATCCGTCTCCCGCACGGTGCGTCCGCGGTTTACCCCAATGGGCACCTGCGGGGGAGGATGAGGCTTGCCCTGGCGATCTTTCGGTAAGCGGATCACGAAACACGTGCCGCCGTTTCCCCCACCGCAAACATTCATTTCTCCACCATGATCCTCGGTGATGATAAAGGTGGTATTTGTCCATCCAGTGATGGCATTCGCCATACAGCAAAACGATTTTTTTGCCAGCCGGGGTAATGTCTTCAATCGCAGCATCCATCACCGTGGCCAGTTTTTCAGGCCACATATGCATCATTGAGTTGATGTAGCGGATATCTGCCGTAATTTTACCCCCATCCTTAAGCCATTGAATTTAATTGCGAAAAATAGAACACGCCAGGACGACAACCGGCTCGGTGTTTCTGTCGCTCAATGTCGTTGCCAACGGCTTAAATGCTTTTACGGCGTTGATGATGGCCTGAATGTTCGCTTCCGGTGTTTCAAGATCAATATCAGGCGATGACGTTGCCAGAGTAAAACGGGGATCATCTTGCATTTGATCAAGGATGTCCAGTGCCTGCTGATGGAGATCATCGGCCGTTCGTTTGCGCAGGCCGGGGCCGTCGATATTCCCGAGAGGGGTCTTTTACGGACCAACAATGTCACGCGCCTCTACCAAGCTGTCTTCTTTGCCCACATAATAGCCAAGAACATTGGGCAGGCCCTGAAGGTGCGCCAGCGATTTTAGGAAAGATGCGCCCACATGGTGAAGAACCAGCGGACCGGCAACCCGTTCAAAGGCCCTTTTCAAGCATGGCACGGCAATCTGCGTTGCAATCTTCGGAGTGATGATCCGAAGATTGGCAAAAGGAAGGGGCAGGACAATAAAGCTTACGCCGTCTGAAAAAAGGGCATCGGTATACTCGATAAAATGGACGGTCACCTGTTCAATAATCGCTTCGGCGAGGTATGGATCAAAAAGCAGGGTTTCCAGCCACACCTCCATGCCCATGATCATCGACGGCAGATCCACGGGGCTTAAGGCAAAGGCCCCCACCGGAATGGCGTTTTTGTAATCTTTGGTAAGCCGCCGCAAACATTTTCTCAGATACGTCAGATGCACGTTTGCATCCACATCCGGCATGGTCAGCGAAGCAAAATCCTTTGCCCGTTCAATGGCCGGTGTGGCCAGGTTCGGCGGCTGGTCCGCAAACAGTTTGATCTGACTGCCGTATGCCGCCCCCAGATAGGGCCGTACAAAAGGCGAAAAAAGCACATCCGGCTCAAATTTTTGCTGGACGGCAAGCTGCCCTTGAAAATAGGCGTCAGGATCGGTCTACCGTACCGTTTGGAGGAATCGTATTTTTATGCTGCCGACCATAATGCGCATATCACCAAAGTCAAATCACTTACAAGTGGTCGGTGGGACGACAGCCCTTCACTCTTGGTACGCAAGCGCTGTCACCCTAAAGGCATCTGCCCCATCGAGGTAAAATGATGTTACGCGTTGGGTGTTTCACGCCGGTCAGCAAATGGAAAAAGGGGTTAGGATCTTTCAATAAGGATCAGGCGGGCAAAACCGCACGGGAAAATATATTTACCGCACTAAGAAAACTTGTCGTAGGCAATCATCTCCGGCTCCACGCCCATGTCATCCAGCATGGCTTCCACGGCCGATACCATCATCGGTGGCCCACACAGGTAGTATTCGATCTCCGTGGGGTCCTTGTGCCCCATCAGGTAGGCATCGCGTAGCTGCTGGTGAATATAGCCGGTCATGCCCTCCCAGTTGTCCTCGGGCATGGGATTGGACAATGCCACATAGTAGGAAAAATTGGGATGTTTTTCGGCCAGGGCCTTGAATTCCTCGTCGAAAAACAGTTCCAGTTTGGACCTGGCACCGTACCAGAATGTCATGGTCCGGTCGGTCTTCACCCGCAATAACTGATCCATAATTTGACTGCGCAAGGGCGCCATGCCGGCACCGCCACCCACAAAGCACATTTCCCGATCACTCTGTTTAACGGCAAACTCCCCAAAGGGACCGCTCAGCGTCACTTTGTCGCCCGGCTTCAGATTGAAGATGTAAGTCGAACCGGTTCCCGGCGGCAGGTTCTTGGTGCCGGGCGGCGGCGTGGCGATACGGATCGTAAACCGCAGCCGGCTCGGCTCTGCCGGTGGGTTGGCCAGGGAGTAAGCACGAAAAACCGGCGCGATATTTTTACCGCGCAGCCCCCACAGGTTGAAGCGGTCCCAGTCCGGGCGGTAGCGCTCGGCCACTCGAACCCGAAAGAGTTCGAAAGGAATCTCATATTCAGGGATATCGATCTGAATGTAAGCCCCGGCGGTAAAATCAAGTTTTTCGTCGTCATCCAGCTCCAGAATCAAGTCTTTGATGAAAGTGGCCACGTTCTCGTTGGATACCACGGTGGCGCTGTATTTCTTGACCGAGAGAATCTCGTCGGGAATACGGATTTTCAGATCCTCCTTGACCTTCATCTGGCAGGCCAGGCGAATGTCTTCCTTTTTTTCCTTACGCGACAGGTGCGCCAGTTCGGTGGGCAGCGGTCCCCGCGAGCCCGCCTCGATCTTGCACTTGCACATGCCGCAGGCACCGCCTCCCCCGCAACCGGAAGGGATAAAAATACCGTTTGCCGACAGGGCGGACAGCAATGTCTTGCCCGACGGGGCGTCAATGCTTTTTTCCTCATCATTGTTGATGAGGATGTGATTGGTGCCTTTTTGCACGACTTTGCCTTCCACGAAAAGCAATAGTCCCACAAGAATGAGAATCACAGCAAGAAATACGGTTGTGCCGACAATGTAGATCAAAACCAACTCCTTGTTTATGTATGGATTGGCATCTTGAGGCCCAGGCCGGCGTTTTCACTCCGCTGAAATCCTCAACGTAGCGTGAGCTACGCCTGCGGTTTCAGCGTCGCTGCGGCCTTGCCCTGAACCTCAACCTGCCAACCCTGAACTTTGCTTTTTATAGCGTAATTCCCGAAAACAGCATGAAGCCCATGGCCATCAGGCCGGTCATGATCATGGTAATGCCGAAGCCCTCCAATCCCCTGGGAACATTGGCGTAGCGCATCTTGATGCGGATGGCGGCCATGGACACGATGGCCATCAGCCAGCCGACCCCAGATCCAAAACCAAACACCACCGTCTCCACAAAGGTGTAGCTGCGCTCCACCATAAACAGGGAGGCACCCAAAATGGCGCAGTTGACGGCAATCAACGGTAAAAACACCCCCAGGGCATTGTACAGCACCGGTGAATAGCGATCGATAACCATCTCCACCATCTGAACAATGGCGGCAATCACGGCGATAAAGGTGATGAATTTCAGAAAACTCAGATCAACGGATGCCAGACCGGCCCAAGCCAGGGCGCCGGGAGCAAGCAGATATTTAAAGACCAGCCAGTTGACCGGAGCGGTAATGGAAAGCACAAAAACCACGGCAAAACCCAGCCCGATCGCGGTATCCATGTTTTTGGAAACCGCCACGAAAGAGCACATCCCCAGAAAATAAGACAGCAGAATGTTGCCCACGAACACCGAATTGAGAAACAAACCAATCAGGTTTTCCATATCCATCACTTCCCGGCCCGTATCAGCCGACCATTTTTCCAAGCGTATTAAGTTTCATCAGTGTTCGTTCACAAATGGTATATTTTGGTTCAGGCCAAGGCCGCAGCGAGGTTGAAACTAACGGCTACGCCGTCCTCCGAAGGAAGCGTAGTTTGTCTACGTTGAGGATTTCAGCCGAGTGAGAACGTCGGCCTGGGCCGAAAGATGCCGTTTGTGAATAAACACCTACTCCTTCATCAGGGTTTTCTGCAGCCACACCAGCAACCCGATAATAATGAATGCCGCCGGCGCCAGCTGCATGAATCCCATGTTCATATATCCAAAATCGTAGGCCGCCTGAGGGATAACGGCAAATCCAAACAGCTTGCCGGCGCCCAAGAGTTCCCGGATGGCCGCCACGGTCACCAGCACCAGTCCATACCCGGCACCGTTGCCGAGCCCGTCCATGAAGGACTTTATGGGCGGATTGCCCAGGGCATAGGTTTCAGATCGTCCCATGACAATACAGTTGGTAATGATCAGGCCGACAAACACCGACAGCTGTTTGCTGATCTCATACAAATAAGCCCTTAGCAACTGATCGGCCAGAATCACCAGTGAGGCGATCACGGAAAGCTCGACGATCATGCGCACGTTTCTGGGAATCACCTTGCGCATGCTGGAAATGGTCAAACTCGAAAATGCGGTGACCGAGGTCATGGCCAGGGCCATGACCACTGCGGTCTGCAGTTGAACCGTCACCGCCAGGGCCGAGCAGATGCCAAGGCTCTGGATAAAAACCGGATTGTTTTTCACCAGCGGCTCGGAAAAGGCCTTGAATGTGGGAGACTGAAGTAGTTTCATATCAATATACTTTCTTTGTTTTTCATCAACCGCCCGCGGGCAGATCAACCGCACCCTTTCTGAATTGCTCGCTCAGCGGCTCGTATTCCATCAACACCTTTTTCAGGCCGCCAGTGAGGAATTTACCGGTCAGGCTGGCGCCGGAAATACCGTCCACATAGTTGGGCTGTTGCGCCTTGGCAATCACGTCCGTCACCTTGCCTTTGACAATGCCCACGGAAACAAAATCCCCCTTCTCATCCACGATTTTCTTGCCCACGAAGTTTTTCTGAAACCATGGTTTTTCGATCTCTCCGCCCAGCCCCGGGGTTTCATTGTGGCTGTAAACGGAGAAGCCGGCCACGGTTTTACCATCCTTTTCAATGGCCATGTAGCCGTGGATCTTGCCCCACAGCCCCCGCGAGTCCACGGGCAGGATGTAGGCCGCCGCCCCCCCGTCCTTGATGTAAAAGCAAACCGGCAAGCCATCGCTGGTATCGCCGTCGACAATCCGCCCGGTACCGGCAAGGGTATAACAGCGGATGTTTTCCGCGTAACGCTGCTCGATCTGGCTGGCCGATACCGTCTGGTCGGGATCGATCAGCCCAACGGCCTTGAGGATGTTTTTCTGCCGGTCCACAGCCACGTTGCGCAGTTTGCGCGCTTTGAGTCCGCTGGCGGCAGCGGTCAAGAGCAGGCTGCACACCAGGGCCACCGCGGCGGTAAAGAGAATTGATTTCAATTGATCAGACATTGGGCACCCTTTTTCTCAGCCTTGCCTTGATGACAAAATGGTCGATCAACGGGGCAAACAGGTTCATGAATAAAATGGACAGCATCACCCCTTCCGGATAGGCCGGGTTGAACACCCGAATCATCACGGTCAGCGCGCCGATGGCAATCCCGTAAATCCAGCGCGACAGATTCATTCCCGGCGCCGACACCGGATCCGTGGCCATGTAAACGATTCCAAAGGCAAAACTGCCCATGACCAGATGCCAGGCCGGATGCACGGAGAACATGCGCGCCGCTTCACCTCCCGATGACAAATTGAGCAGATATCCGGGGTAAGCCACAGCCAGCACACCGATCACGCCACCGACCATGATCCGGTAATTGGCCACGCCGGTGACAATGAGAAACACCGCACCGATCAGGATCATCAACGCCGAGGTCTCGCCCACGCTACCCGGGATATTGCCCATCAGCAGCCGTTCGAAGGTATACCCGGCATCGGTCAGAATGGTTGAGAGCGCCTCGCCGGAGGCCGCCAGCGGGGACAACGCCAGCGGTGTGGCCGCCGTTACCGCATCCACAGCCTGCTGGCCGGTCTGCTGGATCACGGTCCAGACCCGGTCGCCGGACATGTTGGCCGGATAGGCGAAAAAAAGAAACGCACGGCCGGTCAACGCGGGATTGAGAACATTGCGGCCGGTCCCGCCGAAAATTTCCTTGCCGATCACCACCCCGAAACTGATGCCCACGGCAACCTGCCAAAGCGGTGTGGTCGGCGGCAGGGTCATGGGAAAAAGCAGGCCGGAAACCAGGAATCCTTCGCTGATCTTATGCCTGCGCACCGAGGCGAACAGGGTTTCCCAGAACAGCCCGACGGCGTAAGACACCATCAGCATGGGCAAAACCACCCACGCCCCGCGCAGCAGGCACGAGATGAATCCGACATCAAGCCCTGACGCCACGCCGGCCTGGTAGCCGGTATTGTAGATCCCGTAAAAAAAAGGCGGCATCAACGAAATGATCACAAAGGTCATGAACCGTTTCAAATCCAGGCTGTCCCGCACATGGGCATCGGCCCGGGTGGTCAGTGCCGGAGCAAAAGCGACCGTCTCGATGGCATCGAAAAACGGGTGCAGGCCGGCAAGTTTACCGCCGGATTCAAAGTGGTGCCGGGTGGTGTTGAACAGGTTTTTGAGAACTTTCATAATCGTGTCGTTTACCTAAGCGTCTACGCTGTTTCTTTGTAGTAACTGGCCTTGGCCGCGCGAAACACCTCGCGAAGCTCGATCTTGGAGGGACAGGCGTAGGTACACAGCCCGCATTCAGCGCAATCCAGCAAACCATGGGCCAGCGCCTCTTCCACCTCGTCGGCCACAAGGCATTTCATTGTGAACTGGGGCAGAATATCAACCGGGCAAACCGCGGCACAGGTACCGCAGTTCACGCAGGCACGCACCTCGCCGTGCTGGCCGCAGTCCATGGGAAATGGCCTGCGCCGCAAAACCGATAGAAAGGCTTTGGAATAACTGGGTTTGTTGATGCCCGGCCGGATGAACCCGAGCAGCTCTTCCCGGTCGCCATCATCAATCAGATTCAGGGCATTTTGATAAAAGCCCATGTAGCTGTCGGGACTGGCGGTGTATCCGGTAAACAGCCCGCCCACGATGAAGCGGGCCGCCTGCGAGAGGATCGGTCCGCCGGGATTCAGCCGGCGCAGCCCAATACCGGCCCGGGTCCGGACATGCCCGGCATTGGCAGCCAGACTTCCGCCCACGCTCATGACGCGGCCCACAGGATAGCAGCCGGTGCGCATGAATTCTCCGATCAGGATCACATCCTGTCCGTCGATGAACCACGACCGGTTCTGCTCCGGCCCATTTTTCGTCCGGTACAATTGCACGGCCGGATTACCTGTTGGGTACGGGCCGCTGAACCGTACAACATCGGTTTGATCATCCAGCAGGGTTAAAACCGATTCATTGCCGACAAAATGGATCAAGACCCGGTCACACAGTTTTTTAAGCAGATTGGTGCCGACTTTAAAGTCGGCCTGCCGTCCGTCAAGATAGACCGCCGGGTCCGGGGAGAAGGGTTCATCATCCCCCAGGCGTATAAAAATGATGGGTGGCGCAACATCTGGATCGGCAATATCCATGTAAGGCAGCGACCTTAAAAACGGCCAGACGCCACCAGCCAAAAGGGTGTCGATCAGGTGCGGTCTCGATATTGTGTCCCATTGGTCAGACGGCGGGACATCGATGGTTGCGTATGATTCCTTTGCGTCCAGGGCGATTTCAATCCGCCGTATGACACGCCGGGGACCGAATTCGATCCGCGTGATCCGCCCTCCACCCGGTGAGGGGAAATGAATCCGGGTGTTGCGCTTATCCTCAAATAATGGTGAACCGATCGCTATTGATTGTCCTTCTTCCACTAGCAGGCGGGGCTTGACGAAAGGGATTTTTTCGGGAACCATCCCTACATGATCGGGCGGATCCAGCGGATCCAGTCGACGTGAAGGGCCCCCCGCAATGCGTGGTGAGTACCCCCGTTTCAATTGAATTACATTCATCCGTAAGCCTTGATGATGTCGCAACGGGTGCGACGTTGAAGGGTCAGATGCCTGGACCAGGATGTCTCATCCTCGGTCAGCAAAAAGGCCCGTTGGCGGGCGTTAATACCGACAAACGAACCGGAACGTGTTCATGCGACCAGGATGTATCGCAGTGGTTCTTTTCCCGTTCTTACCGTCGATTTGATCCAGGGTGTTCAACATGCTCTGATTTACTCAAAGCAATATTTATACCGAGAGGAAAAGACTATGGCAAAAATAATGGCCAAAGCATAGTAAATACCAGATTGAATGAACTTGGACATTTATTTTGGCATGTTTTCAACGGATCTGCAAGCCGGGAATCACTGTGGTTCCCTTGACGATTGGCCCTCCTGCTCTTGACATATACTCAATTTCGGCTTAGGAAAAGATCAGACATTATCTGGAGATCAAGGGTGTGGAAGTCCAAAAAAAAACACGCATGACCAAGCAACGCAAGGTGATTCTCGAAGAAATTCGGAGGATTAACAATCACCCAGCGGCCGATGAGATTTACGATCGCGTACGTAAACGCCTGCCCCGAATCAGTTTGGGAACGGTGTATCGTAATCTCGATGTGCTCTGTGAAATGGGTGAAATTCAGCGCCTGGAGCTCTCCGGCCCCACCAAACGCTATGATGGTGTCCCCCAAAAGCATTACCATATCCGCTGCGTTTGCTGTGACCGTGTTGATGATGCACCCATCGCCCCACTAAACGAGCTGGAAGACGATCTTTACGGCACCACGGTCTTTGAAATCATCGGCCATAACCTGGAATTCACCGGACTGTGCCCGCAATGCGCCAAGCTGCACCATCAACAAAAAAAAGAAGCCAGCTAACTATCCAAGCCCAATATCCCATTCATTCCAACGGGTTGTATTTTGATACAACTATGTATCAAGCACATTGTGATACAATTTTTTAGCATACGCGCTGTGCGGATCAACGACTGATCTAAATCGTACGTCACCTTGACAAGGTGTTTAATTTCTAAGGTAGTGGGAATCGAGTGCCAAGAATATTGAATCCTTACTATTTGGCCAGTGATGCCCCGACAAAATGGATATTTTCAGCAGCATATGGCATGTAATTTGAGTAAGGTTTAGAACCACAGCGATTGATGTGACGTTCCAAATCGATTTTTTTATCACTCTAAAACAAATAATGAGGTGGCCCATGGAAGATACGTGTCAACCCGTCCTGAACACCGGATTGAGGGGCGTCACCATTGCCAGTACCAAGATCAGTGATGTCAATGGTGCCGAAGGCAAATTGGTTTATCGGGGATACCTGGTCAAAGACCTGGCCGGGAAAATCTCATTCGAAGAGGTCGTTTACCTGCTGCTTTTTGAACGGCTTCCCAACAGCCAGGAACTGGTGGACATCAAAAAACAAATCGCCGAACAGCGTACGGTACCGGATGAAATTCTCACCGCCATGAAAAGCATGCCCAAAGACGCGCTGCCCATGGATGTGCTCCAGGCTGCCGTCCCCATGCTGGCCACGGTTGATCCGGATATCCGCAAAACGGATATCGACAGTGCCGGTCGCATGGCCGTGCGTTTGATCGCCAAATTTCCCACCATCGTTGCCGCATGGGATCGCCTCCGCAATGGCAAGGAGCCCGTGGCCCCGGATCCGAATCTGGGCCAGGCAGCCAACTTTTTGTACATGTTAAGTGGTGAGAAACCGGACGACGAACTAGCCGGTTTTATGGATGCGGCACTGGTACTGCACGCCGAGCATTCTTTCAATGCCTCGACCTTTGCCGCCCGCGAAGTGGCATCCACCAAGGCTCATATGTATGCGGCCGTTGCCGCCGGCGTCGGATCCCTGTCCGGTCCCTTGCATGGGGGTGCCAACACCCGGGTCATGCAGATGCTGCTTGACATCGGCGATGTGGACAAAGTCGACGATTATATTGCAAACATTCTCGACTCCGGTGGTGTAATCATGGGGTTGGGGCATGCCGTGTATCAGGTGGATGATCCCCGGGCCCATATTCTCGCCCCCATGTCTCAGACCTTAGGCAAACGCGCCGGTGATACACGCTGGTACGACCTGTCCAAGGCATTGGAAGTCAAGGGCAAGGCGGCCTTCAAAGAGAGAAAGGGCAGCGACATCTTTGTCAATGTCGATTTCTACAGCGCCTCGCTTTACTACTATATGGGGATTGCCGTTGACCTGTTTACGCCGATTTTCGCCATTTCACGTATCGCCGGATGGACCGCGCACGTCATCGAAGAGCAATACGGCGGAGCCGCCGCCAAACCGACCCTGTATCGTCCCGAGTCCGATTATGTCGGTGATTATTGCGGACCCGATGAGTGTGCATTTGTTCCCCTGAAGGATCGATAGCACCCATCCAGAAATGGCCCATTTTTTGGAAGTACACGATATAATTTTGGTTTCAACACACATTAACACAGATTCGACCAACGCCCACATGAGGATTGACAAAAGAAAATGAGAAAGTGGAGATGCACGGCCTGCGGCTACATTCATACCGGCGATGAGCCACCTGAAACATGCCCGGTCTGCGGCGCAACCAAAGATCGGTTTATCGAAGTCACTGAAAACGGCGCACCCAAATCAGCCCCTGCTGAAGCGGACCAGTCGCCAACGGCTGCACCGGAAGCGGAAATCAAGAAATGGAAGTGCGAGGTGTGCGGCTACATTCATACCGGCCCTGAGCCTCCCGAAAAATGCCCGGTATGTGGCGCACCCAAAAACCGATTTGTCGAAGTCACTGAAGACGGCACCCCCAAGTCAGCCCCGGCGAAAAAAGAGCAGGCGCCGGTTGCCGCGCCCGGGGATGAAAAGAAAAAATGGAAATGCACGGTCTGCGGATATATTCATACCGGCCCCGAACCACCTGAAAAATGCCCGGTCTGCGGTGCGCCCAAAAACCGATTTGTGGAAGTCAGTGAAGATGCCGCCCCCAAGCCGGCACCCGCCACACCGGCCGATTCGGTCAATGCGACTCAAACGGAAAATGCACCGGTCCAGGATGAAGCCGTGGACGACACCGGCAGCCAGGATCAGACCGGTGCCGCGAATGCCCCGGCATGGTTCAAGGACCCCAAATACCGGATGCTGTTCGAGATGATGACCAAGTACCACGGCCATCCGATCAGCGTGCATCTTCCCAATGGCCTTTTGCCAGTCGCCGTGCTGTTCATCTTTCTTTCCGCACTGTTCAGTTTCAAGGGCATGGCCAATGCGGCGGTCTACAATCTGGGGGTCGTGGCCCTGTCCATGCCGCTGGTGCTGTTCACCGGCTGGGTGGACTGGCAGAACCGGTTCAATGGTGCCATCACCAATGCCTTTACGGTCAAAATCGCCTGCGCAATCACCGTCACGGTAACATCCTGGATTCTTTTCATCTGGCTTTTGATTAGCCCTGAGGTCGTGATGACCGGTCAGGCATCACGGGTTATCTTTCTAATCATTAACCTGGTGATGCTGGGCGCTGCCGGCACTGCCGGATGGTATGGTGGCAAGCTGGTATTTCGAGATTGATAAGGAGAGAAACCATGAATCAGGAACAAAATATTGATGAGGCGCAAATGCGCCAGATGCAAATGGAGCTGCGCCGTATTTTGAGCGGCCTCAAACAGGAAGTCCCCATCTTTTTGTTTACCCAGGGTGGTAAAAATGAGGTTTTCAACGATGCCGCCCGCCAGGCGCTGCGCTTTTTCAGACAACTCACTGACAAAATTGTTCTCCGGGAATATGACCTCAGCCATGAAAAAGCCCGGGAAATGGGCATTGACCACTCACCGACCCTGGTTTTTGATCCACAGCGCTACAATATCCGCTGGCTGGGTGCCCCCATGGGAGAAGAAGCCAAAATTTTCCTGGAACTGTTGCTGCGTATCGGCACCGGCAAGAGCGATCTCAACGACTCCGCCATGGGGGTATTGAAAAAAATCGACCAGCCACGTCAGGTCAAGGTGTTTGTGAGCCCGACCTGTCCCTACTGCCCGCAGCAGGCCCTGAACGCCCTCAAGGCGGCGGTGGCCAAACCCGAGGTGATCAGCCTGGAAATTATCGACATCCAGGCCAATGCGGAGCTGGCCGAGCAGTATGGCGCCCATTCGGTACCCCAAACCTTTGCCAACGACGTTCTCACCGCCCTGGGTGCGCAAACCGAGGAGCTGTTCATGTCCTCCCTGGACAAAATGGAACAACAGACCATTTTCATTCCGGAAAGTGACGAGACCGAGGTGGAATGCCAGCTGGTGATCATCGGCGGCGGCCCGGCCGGCCTCACCGCCGGCATCTACGCGGCCCGCAGCGGACTTAAATCCGTGGTCGTCGAAAAAGGTGTCCTGGGCGGCCAGGTGGCGTTGACACCGGTGGTGGAAAACTATCCGGGCATGAAGGAGGTGGGCGGCAAAACCCTGGTGGACATCATGGTCACCCACGCCCTGGAGTACGTGCAGATCTTCCCCGGTGAAGAGGTGGTCGACATTACCCCCGGCAAGCCGCACATCGTGCAAACCTCGCGTCGCAAGTTCAAGACCCAGGCCGTTCTGCTGGCCACTGGCGCCACGCATCGGCATCTGGGCGTTCCCGGCGAACAGCGCTTTTCCGGACGCGGCGTCAGCTACTGTGCCACCTGCGACGGCCCGCTTTACCGGGGCAAACGGGTTTTCATGGTCGGCGGCGGCAACAGTGCCGTGACCGAGACCCTGCACCTACATAACATGGGCGTACAGGTCACCCTGGTCCACCGTCGCGATCAGCTCAAGGCCCAGGAAGTGCTGGTCAAGCAGCTCATCGACAATGGCATCCCGATTCTCTACAACACCGAGGTCAAGGAGGTGATCGGTGAGGCCCGGGTAACCGACGTGGTCCTTTTGGACAACAAAACCGGCGTCACCGCCAAGCAACCGGCCGACGGCGTGTTCCTGGCCATCGGTTACGATCCAGCCGTGGATCTGGCCCAAAAGGTGGGACTGGAACTGACCGAGGAAGGCTACATCAAACACGATAATTTCCGTACCAACATTCCGGGTATCTATGTGGCCGGAGATGTGACCGGCGGATCCAAACAGATCGTCACGGCCGCCGGTTACGGGTCCGAAGCAGCCCTGGCGGTTTTCGAAGACATCATCAACCCATACTGGAAGAAATAGAAGACAAATGAACCCATCATCGCCCACCACACCGGACCTTTCACCCAAAAGTGTCGACTACAGCCGGGTGATCATGTCACACATGCTGCTGCCCCAGGATGCCAACCCGGCCGGTATTGTCCATGGCGGTGTGGTCATGAAACACATCGATAATGCCGCGGGGGTGGTGGCCATCCGCCACACCCGCAGCAACTGCGTTACGGCCTCCATCGACCGGCTGGATTTTCACAACCCGGCCTTCATCGGCAACCTGCTCACCTTGAAGGCCAGCCTGAACATGGTGGGCACCACCTCCATGGAGGTGGGAGTGCGCGTGGAGACCGAGGATCTTAAAACCGGAGAAGTCCGGCACACGGCCTCGGCCTACCTGACTTTTGTGGCCCTGGACAAAAATTTCCGTCCCAGCTCGGTGCCGCCACTGCTACTCGAAACCGAAGACGACCGGCGACGCAGCCGCCAGGCCGAGGATCGCCGCCGGGTGCGTCTGGCCGAGAAAACCAAGGAGAAATGCTGCCAGAGCGATCCAACAATCTGTTGATTGCCGGGCCAATGAAATGAGGAAAGATCAATCATGAAAAAAACACTGGCCGAAGGAGATGCGGCACCGGACTTCACCCTCAACGACAAGGATGGCACCCCGGTGTCCCTTTCCGGGTATCGGGGGAAATGGGTAGTCCTTTACTTCTACCCCCGGGACAACACATCCGGATGCACCACCGAGGCCAAGGATTTCAGCGCCCTGCTTCCGCAGTTCGAAAAGGAAGATGCCACCATCATCGGCATCAGCGCCGATTCCGAGACCTCCCATGCAAAATTTATCACCAAACATGAGCTGACCGTTACCCTGCTCAGTGATCCAGACCACCAGGCGCTGGAAGCCTATGGCGTCTGGCAGAAAAAAAAGATGGCCGGCCGCGAATACATGGGCATCGTACGCACCAGCTTTCTCATCGATCCACAAGGCATCATCCGCCAGGTATGGAACAAGGTCAAGGTCAAAGCCCACGCCGAAGCCGTGCATGAAACGCTTTGCCAACTGAGCTAAATCCACAAGACCTGCTGGTGGCCGCCTCCCACCGATGGGGAATTGAAATGACTCGCTTGCGCTCCGACCTGTCCTTGGCCGGCAGCCCGGAGCGCACGGCCTGGCGCAGTGTCGTGGAAGCCGGGGACAACCGCCTGTTCGTACTGGAGAAAATTCCATCACAGGTCTACAGTCGAAAAAGACGGATCGCCGCGACACTCCAATGGTTTTCCGAAAATGGATTACACCAGATCGCCACCTGTCTGCCCGACGTCGATAACGAAACCATCACCCTGATCAATGCAGGCATGTGGCATGGTCTCTGGCAGCTTAGCCCTTATGTTGCCGGCATCAATTTAGATCGTCCGGCCTATGCCCTGGATGATTGGCGGGGTGAAGCAGCCGCAGAATTTCTCATCCACCTTGACAATATCTGCAAAAAACATCATGCTGAACCATATAACGAATCCTTCTCCATCGCTTTCTACTGCAGAACGCTTTTTAGCACGTTGACGGACCGGCGTCCGGATATCGCAGCAGCCTTTCGCCCGTTCATGGACCACTTGGAAGCGCATTTTTTTCCGATTCATGACCAATTGCCCATGGGGTTTTGCCACGGCGACTTCCATCCCCTGAACATCATCTGGGGGCAGCAGGATATCCGGGCGGTAATCGACTGGGAATTTTGCGGCAGCAAGCCCGACATTTATGATCTTGCCAATCTTTTAGGTTGTCTGGGGATGGAGGATCCCCGCAGCCTGACCGGCGCCTTTAGCGGCCGCCTGATCCACTGTTTGAGAAAAGCGAATACTTTCTGCGATGCCAGTTGGAATGCCCTGCCCGATCTGACGATCGCCATCCGGTTCGCCTGGCTCAGCGAATGGTTGCGAAAAAATGACCGCCCCATGATCGGTTTGGAAGCCGATTATATGGCACTGCTGCTAAAACATCGAAGCAAATGGATTTATTAGGGAGGTAAGAGATGAAAAAGATGTCACGGTTGGGGTTAATGTGGGGATGGCTTTCAATCCTTGCCATGCTGGTCGGCTGCACAACCGCCAAACCGGTCGCCGAGTGGCGGGATGCCAACTATCAAGGCGGACCGTTTAACAACTTTCTGATCGTCGGTGTAGCGGGACAGGAATCGATCCGTCGAACATTCGAGGAAACCTTTGTCAACCGTCTCAGGGACGAGCAAGTCAATGCCATCGCCGGCTTCGAGGCCATCCCCGGCGAGGCCCGGCCCTCCAAAGACAGCATCAAGGCGGCGATCGAAGAAAAAGACATCGATGCCGTTCTCATCACCCACCTGGTTGGAGTGGATGAGAAACAAATCTACCACCCGCCTACTTACAGCGGCGGCGTTTACGGATATTACGGGGGTTGTTCGCGGGTACGCTTACGAGCCCGGGTATGTCAGCAAACAAAAAACGGTAAAACTGGAAACCAATCTGTACGATGCATCGAGCGAAAAGCTGATCTGGTCCATGCAGTCGGCAACCGTTAATCCAAGCAATGAAAAAAAACTGATCGAAGCTAAAATCAAAACGGTTGTCAAACGGCTGAAAGCCCAGCAGCTTTTGGCGGCACCATAGCCCATATCCAACCGATCGGCACCTGGCCCCGTCCCAGGATATCATCAATATTTTCATTGGATTATTTTTGATTTGATCTGAAAGCAGTGGAATTCCTGTAAATAGAGCGCATCGCTTTTCCAGAGCCTGCCCATGGCAAATTATTCTTGACCATTTGCTCAAAAAAAGATTATCTAAAAAGAGCCTGTCTAAAATGAAAGGAGCCTCCCATGGATAAAAATGCCATTCACATCCGAATGATGACTGCTGATGATTTTGACGCGGTGGTACGGATTGACAAAAAGGTGCTCAATGTGTCCCGACCGGACTACTATAAAGCAAAATT
>Ga0272444_10002533_pt1 | contig 16831 bp, 19 predicted proteins | sample SSMForm13_FD_201033 | JGI IMG/M metagenome (GOLD analysis project Ga0272444, IMG submission 201033) | Marine sediment archaeal communities from Little Sippewissett salt marsh, Falmouth, MA, United States - SSM-Form-13 | ecosystem: Environmental > Aquatic > Marine > Wetlands > Sediment ...
AGGTTTCCGGTTACAATGCTTTGATTGATCATGCGATTCTCCTTTCTGATTGGTGGTGAATGATAGTGAGAGTATGGGTGCTGCAACGTTTTTTGCTTACAAAATCCTCCTTTCACAAAGTAATATAGGTAGAGGACCGGGATATAATGAATTGCAGTAGGAAAGGAGCGCTCTCAAATGATGTGCCGCAATATTTCATTTGACAATCCCCTTTATTGTCTTTAAAATAATAGCAAATTTTGTCTGTGAATCTATTCTGCAGATAGAGACGGACAGGCCCTGCGGGATCTGAAAAAGTTGGTCTCCTGAGTAATCAGTACTACTCATGGAGACCTTTTTTATTTTGGGGCACCGGGTAAAAACGACATGACCATCATATTTCCGAAAATTACATGGGAAGACAGGCTGCTTTTGAAGCTGGGCAAGAGACGGGCGGTGTTCATTCCAAACGTGTACCGGCAGTTCGGGATCTATGCCTATGCCAGGGCAGTGAAGGAACCGTTCTTACAGGCCCTTTTCAGATCTTCCGGCGAAGAGCTGCGAAAGGGATGGGTGTATCTCGATGACATACCGTCAAGGGGGAAAGAAGAGTAATTGACGGACAGCACGAACCATTACATTGAAGGAGGGTATCGACATGATGAAGGCAGAGCAGGAGCCGGAGGTTGAAATACTGGACCGTTACGAAGGCAGGTCGCTGGCGTTTCCGGTATTTCTCGTAATTTTGGCTATTATTTACGACATTTCGCCCATAGACATCATTCCCGACATTCCCGTGGTCGGCTATGTGGACGATTTCTTCATTACCGCCGCTGCAGTGCTGAATCTTCTCGAAAAGTGGTCGGAAGAGACCAGTCAGGCGCTTTCACATTCTCTCAGGTGGTTCAAATGGGCGGTTGTCTTTGTCGGAATCGGGGTAGTGTCGCTTATCGCCCTCGCGGCACTGGGCATAGTAAGCATTTTTGCACTGTAAAACAACTTGTCTGAAAAAGGAGGAACAGAATGAATGTAAAACAAACGGTGAGCAGCATCAATGAAGAGTTTATAAAGAAGGGGGCTTCTTCCATCAATTCGGAAGACGTCAGAAAGGTCCTGGACAGGGCAAATGAAATAACCCAGAAGGTAGTCAAAAGCGAGCCCCTTCAGAGATTCCTGAGAGACGTTGCACTGTTGATTTCCATGGTCAGGGATTACCGTTCCGGCGCGTATCGCGAGATTCCCTGGTGGGTCATTGCCGCAGTGGTCTTTACACTGTTATACGTCCTCAGTCCGATTGACCTTATCCCCGATGTCATTCCGGTGATTGGTCTTGTCGATGACGCACTGGTGCTTGCATTGTGTCTCGCCATGATTGAGCAGGATCTTATAAAGTATCAGGAATGGAAGGAATCGGAGATTAACGAAGCTCCGGCTCAGGAAGGCATGACTTCATAATCGTGGATATCGGGCACATTTTTGAAATAACGGGCATGACCGGCTCGGCGATCATGTGCGTCAGTTCCGTTCCCCAGATTGTGAGAATCTATCGGACAAAATGCACTGCCGGTCTGAGCGGATCATATCTTACGACGCTTATGGTGGGAATGTCGCTGATACTCGCCTATGCGCTGCACATAAGGGATATTGTATTTATCGCCGGGAACAGTCTGGCCCTTGTACTGACGGGAATATTGATAGGGCTGTGGTTTCGGTACCGATGATCAACTTATTGTGGGGACCTCAGCAATTCTTCCGCGTTGGCGATAAGTTGTGACGGGACAATGTCCAGGGCCTTTGCCAGTTGAAAGATGGTCACCAGGGAAGGTTGTTTTCTACCGTTTTCTAGAAGGGAAATGAAACTTCTGTCGAGGCTGCTTGCTGCCGCAAGGCCTTCCTGAGAAAGATTCTTTTCCTTTCTGAGTTTCTTAATGGCCTTCCCAAATGCCTCTTCAATCGTTACGTTCCCGTTCATATTGTGGAAACTTAACAGAAAAGAGAGCGATATTCTGTTGACTACAGGCAACAATACATGATAGCAGTTTAAGTAATCAAACAACATTATGTCTACGTAATCCATGCAGTCGGGTCTTTGCGTTTTTTGAAACTGCTAATCAGGTGAATGACCTATGGCTGAAGGCAAATCTGGCTTTTATTTCAAAGCAAAAGAATCTCTGACGAGCAAGGGATATGCCTACTTCGACGGCGATCAGGATATCCTCGGCAAGGGTAGACAACACGCCAATAAACCGGATTACATTGCAGCTAAGGGAAATACGGTAATAATCGGCGAGATTAAATCACCGGCGGAAAGTCCAAAGTCCGGCAGTTGGAGACAGGGACAGAATAGCGACACGGAAGACTTTAAAAAAGTCCGTATGGAAGTTGCTCAACGTGAAAAAGCTGGACTTGTGTCACCGGAAGTGGGTGGTCATGAAATCATTATTCGTGGTCAGATAGCGGATTACGTTCGTAAAATCGGTATCACCTTTGATTTGCCTCATTCATTATCACAAAACATGGAAATCCAAATGGGTTATACCTTTCCTTCATCGGAATGCAGAAATGTAGAGCAGGCACTGAAAAATTGTAAAAAGAAGATACATGAAAAGATAGACACGGGAAACGGTTCCATCACTTTTATTTTTTAGAGAAAAGCATGAATGGAATAATCAGATATTGCGTGATGAAAAAACGTAAAGGTCTGTTGAGAAGACAATCTGTCTATACCCATTTATTTTTTATTCCGGTTCTTAATTCTTGCCACCAATGTGAAGATGGTCATTAATTTCCTGACCCTTGTGGTCAGCTTACGACATGAAGGGATGGTGCAAAAATGACAGATGAAGTTGAAAAGAAAAGGAATGCATTAGAAAAGCTTATTGATTGGATGATAGAAACCGGGCAACAAGATATTGATGAGTATGTTGAAAAACTAAAATCACAAAATCCAGGTATTACGAGCGATAATTTAGCAAAAAAAATTGTTCGTAGAAAATCAATGAAAAATGGTCTGTTGGGTGGTGTTACAGGTTTGGGTGGTCTTATAACACTTCCAGTTACGGTTCCTACTGATTTAGCGGTATCATGGAAAATCCAAGTCGTTATGGCGTTAGCCGTTGCACATGTTTATGGCCATAATGTAAAAACAGCTGATGTTAAAACTGATATTTATCTTATATTGGCTGGTGATTCAGCAAAAGAAGCATTAAAAAGGGTTGGTGTTGAAGTTTCAAAAGGAGTTACAAAAAAAGCCGTAAGTAAATACATTACAAAAGAAGTGATGAAAAAAATCTGGAAGGTTATCCCCCAAAAAATAATTACGAAAGCTGGTGAAAAGTCATTAACAAGTTTCATTAAAATTGTTCCTCTCGTTGGTGCCCCAGTTGGCTATACTTTTGATTGGGTAGCTGCTAAAGCTGTAGGGAAAACAGCAATAAAATATTACAGTGGCGGCGGATAAATCATACCATAAACATATTGATACTGGATATTTAGTTCATTTAATTGAAACACATTTTTCAAGCATAGTCCCATAATTTTGGTAATAGGGGACAATGCTGTTAACTTTTTAACTGTATGTTGAATGCGCTTTTAAACATCCCACATGGAATTAAAACATGACAGTTTTTCGATCTATAGAAAACAATGTAAATATTCTAGCCGATTCTCCAACGTCAGAGAACATCTCATCCATTTTAAGCAACATGCCCTTCGGCCTTTGTCTTTGTGAGGATATTACAGACGTAATCATGATCCCGTGTTTTATCCTGATACTTGACTCCCTTGTCCTGACTGAAAATAACACGGAAATCAACCGTTTTGAATGCTATCTTACCGAATGGTCGGGCAGAATGAAAAAATGTCTACAGTGCCGTAATTACCATAATTGTATTGAATCGGCTGACCTGGAAGAGGATATAGATTTCGGACCTGCATACAAGGCACCGATTATTCTGCTTCACACCGACAAAAAACAAAGGGATGTGGAAGGACTAGTAGCGTTAATCCCACCGATGCCTGTGACCGAACCATTCTCATGTGAACTGAAATACTGGCTGCGTTCGACTTGTCTTGCCTGGCAAAAGAAGGCGCTTCGATGGCGGGAAGAAAATAATAAATGGCAGGCCATAGAATGTCAGAAGGATTACAATAAACAAAAAACGTATTCAGAGATAGCGGCTGAAAGATGGATGCCCAAAAACACAGCTATTGAATTTCCGATTCCAGAGTTTGAAAGAAAATAATAACCAATTCACAGCACGCTGGGATATTCCGACTAAACGTTGGTTAGGAGGTAAAAATGGGACTATTGCAATGGATTAAAGATGTAACGGCAAAAGTCTTCTGGCCCTGGTTCAAAAAGGTTGCTTGGCCGTTTATTCGTCAACATGTAAAAGAAATAATAGTATTTGTATTGGACTTGTTCAAGGATAAATTAAAAAAATGGATGTCGCAACAAGCAAAAGATAAGGAAGATAAAGCAAATCAAAAAGCCGAAAATTATGAAAGAAAAGCAAACGCTTCAAGTGACGACAAGGAAACAGAAAAATTTAGGGATATTGCAAAAGTATGGCGTGAAGTAGCAGAACAATTTCGACAGGAAAATGAAACTCTTAAAAGAAAGATTGATGAATTGTCCAGAGAAGTAAAAGAAGAAGCTTTCAAAAAAGCTGATAGTTTAGAAATTGATTTAGATTTTTCAAATGAAAGGCCTACACTGTCAATAGGCGATTCGATATACAGTCTTCCCCAATTGCCACCAAGAGATAAAAATGGCAAAGGGTAACCCGTTAACCGCTTTAACTCGGATTGGTGAAACCGCTGTGCTCCATTGCCATTGTTATACGGAACGCTAATTACCTAAAATCCCGTTCAAATTATAACTATGCCGGTGGGCTGACCTCAAACCTTTCCATGATCAACCGTTGAGGCTTTGTTATTTCTGTAAGCATATGACCGTACTTGCCGAATGAGCAGGATCTGCGAGAGCGTCTCCATCTCCATAAGCATCTCCCGCAGATATCACTCTCATCTCACATAGCTTCACCCAGCGCCCTTCATTATTTCCCGGTCTCCTGCTTCATTGCCTCTTCCTGCTCTCGCTGCCATTGGCTTTCCTCTGCTTCCAGGCACAGAAAAAGGGAATTTTCAACATACTCGGAAAAGCTCATTTTGTCTCCTGTGGCCCGGTTGCAATCTATCAAAAATGTGTACACCCTTTCAAGCAGCTCAGTGGAAAGCATGACCGTTACCGCTTCCAATTCTTTCCTTTGCTCCATTTTTTGAATTTTTTTCTCCAGTAACCGCACTTCATTCCAGAGCTGAGTAAGTCTTTTTTCCTGTTTGGTTATCAACGTCATCGATTCCGGCATTTTTTGTTTTTGTGCATCTGCTTTTTTATTTTCCTGTTCCTTCATCTTTCAATTCCTCCTCCATGAGTTCAATGGTTCCGTTCTGGCTGTTGATGTCCCTGAGTTTCATGTCAATGGCCTCGCGCAAGAGCTTTGACATGGTGGTTTTATCCTTTTTAGCCGCATCTTTCAGAGAGCGGTGTGTAGTTGCGTCAATTAAAAAACTGAAGGTGGTGCGATAAGCTTTATCTTTCATTGTCATTTCCTCCTGGTGATTTCGGTTGATTGTTGAATTTTTCCTGAATTGCGCCCCTGATGTACTCCGATATTCCTATGTTTTCCCTGTCCGTAATAGCCTTGATGCGGTTGAACATTTCGTCAGAAAGCACCACAGAGACCGGTCTGATGTAGATTTTCTTTTGCATTACTGTTTCCTCCTTAATGATTAAGATTTGATTTTTTTTTAATTCATATATTTGTTCACCTGTGCATCGAATATCGGAAAATTTTTGTTTGAGGGTCATGAAGGGAAACAAACTGACGGGCGTATGTGTGGATTGTGGAGAATAATCCTTGAAAAAGACTTCCCGCAAGGTTTTTGACGGCAACTCGCAATAACCGCCTTGGTATGCGAAGAAAAACCCCTTTACATCGCGAAATTGTAGTTATCTCGGGCGTTCTTGCGAATCTCTTTTGAATGTATATGCCGAGAGGACAGTTTGTTTCGAGGAAGGGAGTCTATAGCCGCCGTGCACAGGGAACTTTATCTGATATAGCGTAGCGCAGACGGTGTCTTGTTGCGCGGGAATCATGTGCTTTGCAGCGTACCCATTCAGGGGACTGCGGGATTATGTTATCTCGTGCGCCGCGGTTTCCTGCACGTGGTTCATGAGTGATACCGGGATCTCTGTGGTATTAAGGACAATATGCGCATAATATGTGAAAGTTCAAATTAGACCAGGCAGTTATTGTCAGATCACATAGCTTCCTGGAATAGAGATTGCCGCTGTTCTCTTTACATGCTTGACTTCAAAGACAAAGCTGCATCATGACCACTCCGACAGGAGCATTGAGTACGGGTTTAAAGGTGCAAGTTTGTGAATGTCGGTTTCCGGGATTATGACACCCTCTGATCCTTCCTGAAAGAGTAATTTTTCTCGATTGACACCACATAAAACATTACAGATTGTAATCTCTGGAAAATCGATCATTCTGAAGGTGACAAACTCATAACCGGCTGGTGATTTGTGCAATTGGTTGAACTGCTTTAATGCTGACCAAATTGCTGCTTCCAACCCCGTTGAGATGTTTGAAACACATTTTCGGATCAACACCTGATAATTCAATTTCATCGAACTCTGTTTTGCTCACTCGAATAGTTACTATACAATTGCACGATTTCTTTCCTGTTGCCTTGTCGATTGTATTAACCCAACCATTTAAAATAATTGATTTTAAGGCTTCTATTTTGTCTGCTTGAAATAGTTCGTACAATGTTCTGAGAGTTATTTTGTAGATTGTGGATTCGTAAATCTTCGTAAATTGTGTCTCCGAAAGGAGGGATTCTTTAAATTCTTTTTTCGTTGCGATATATCTCACATTGGTCAATCTTGGCACATCATCAGGAGAAGGGAGGATATATTCAGCTATTAAAAGTTTTCTGTCCGGGTCGTAATCTAAATCAAAGTCTTTAGGGAATGTTTCAGGATATTCCGAATTATTGAGAACCATTTCACAATATTGTATTACTGCTTCTCTATTTCTTTGAGGGTATATTCCCTTCAGCCTATCAATTTTGTCGTTATGTTTCATTTTATTCTTGTAGAATGATTCCCTTTCCATTGCCCACTTTTTATCAAGCGCATCGTAGTGTTGGCTAACTGCCTGTCTTTGTGTTTCAAACTCTTTTAGATCTTTTTCATATTGCTCTTGGAGATTGAAGTTAAAAGAATTTATTTCATCAACTGATTTTTTCCACGTGTTTGTCGCCTCTTCATATTGGATTTCAGTTTGTCTGATTTTCTTGTCTTTGCGTGATTTTAATATCTTATCAACTAAAGAAAGTGATGGTTCGTAAAGGCCTTTGTCTGGGGCTTTGGGGATATCTCGAAAAGTCGGTGGGGGTGGTTGTATGATCTTTTCTAACTCTGATTCCAAATTATCCATTGGTTTTGGAACATCAAATTCTTTTGTGATTTTCAGTGAATCCCAATTTACCGAATTGTCAATGTCAAAGGCACAAAGAAGCAGGTCTTCAATTTGTTTTTGTCTTTTTTTAGCGTTTTGTGTTCGTTCCTCCGCAATTTTTTTATTGGCTTGTTCGTTGTTCTTCTGCAAAATTCTTGCCCACTGCTCATCCCACTTTTTGAATTGAGCCACAATATTAGGACTATAAACACGATAATCTGAAGTGTATTCGTCCTTTACTATACGGGTAACCCCGAGTCCTAGATGTTCAATTTTAGTATACCACCACCTGCCGTTGTCGCTTTCTTCCGGATGATATATTCTGTGAAGGCCCTCAAAATTCACTTCCATTTGTTCAGTAGACAAACTATTTGCTGTTGCCTTAGTTCCAAGCTTACTGAAAAATCCAAGCTCTTTTAATTGGAAAAAACATCGTGCCGTCATACAAGCATCAGTATTAGCGTTATGCACGTTACTCGTTGAAGTAGCATCAGAAAAAGTCCGCATTGAAAAACCCGGGTAAAAACAGTTTTGAAAAAGCTCTGTAAGTGTAGGCCATTTGTATTCACCGTTGCGTTGTGGCGGGATTTTACAAAAATCTGTTCCTGCTTTCATAGTACACAACATTTTATTTTTAGGAAAATCCCATAGCATGCCATGTCTTAAAAATTCACAATGCACTACTGGAAGATCAAAATCTATATTATGGGCAATAAGATATTCAGTATTATCGATAGCCTTCTTGAAATTGGCATATACTACTGAAGGCTCTATCCCTTCTTCGAGCATCATCTCTGTAGTAATTCCATGAACGCTTGTTGCATCGGCTGGTATTTCTACCGGCTGCTTTAAATAGAAATTGTTATGCTCAATAAATTTACCCTCATCGTCAAATAAAATCCACGCGATCTGAACTACATAAGGCCAGTTTTTAAAGTAATCAGGGGGAGCATGCATATCAATTGGAAGCCCGGTTGTTTCTGTGTCAAATACAAGATATTTACCAGTTGTCTTTGTCGAATTGTCAAAATCGAAATCAATTTGAATGCGTTTTCCCATTTTTTCGTCCTGCCAATCGCAATATTAATCTGAGCCGTTAACAAAAAAAGCCCTATCTCTCGTTTTGAGAAACAGGGCTTTCGATGATCAGACCATAATCCCCTCCAGGTTACAGCTGTTCAAAAATATATATGATACGTTAAAGACCCAAAATATGTCAAAGGACTAACTCCATTATGATATCTTGTCAAGGGATATTACAGTGAGACTTTCAAACGGTAATAATCGATTTTCTATTCAAACGATAGTAAGACTATGTAGGTGGAGCCAATATCCTGCTCCATCGTAAAATAAACTCCTAAAGCTGAGCATTATGGTATCAAACCTACGACATTGCCACTTTAGCGCAGAATCTCGACTACAATAATTAATGAGTAAGTTTGCCGTAACATCATGGGTGTTGATAGGTAGGTGTACTTGATGATTCAATCAGGTATTTTTTTCTGACAATGTTTGTCAAATCAAATCCTAGCTAATGCACATAATACGATAGGGCGCTCAGGGTTCTTTCTCCTCTATCAATCTCTCCACATACGCCTCATCATATTCCGACAGTGCCTCCAGAAACCTCCGGACAAAACTGTAATCGAATTTCCCGAAGATCCCCACCTTTTCCATCAGGCCATCCGATATATGCTCCATCATCTCTTCCGTGATATCATATCCGGGATCTTCTTCACCCAGCTCCTTTTTCATCAGATGTTTCAAAATGGTATTCCAGGCACCTATTAACGATCGTATGAAATCAAAATCCCTTGTATAGACTGTCTCTCCTAGCTTATATATCCCCTCATAGTGAATCATGTTGAGGACTTTCATGGCAAATTCATGCCTCTGTCTTTTTCCATCGTCAAAGACCCATTTGTCTCCATCTTCTCTGGTGAAATCAAATCTGTGAGTCATGATGTAACCTGACTTTCCATCGAACAGATCCTTCATAATCTTTTTCTCATTCCAGGTTAGGCCCTCATTATTCAAAAGATCGCTGGTTCTGAAGCTCTTATCGGGAAAAGCTTCAGTGACAATATCGGCACACTTCTTCAGCAACCCAAATCGATTGTCTCTTCTTGTCATGATGGTAATTGCATATTGTACTGTCATGATCCTGCCTCTTAATGAAAAAACAGGCCACGCCTGCAGGAATATGGGGTTGCATCGGTGTCTGTGCCGGATTTATGTTTTTGAGGAGTCGGTTCCGGTATCGGAATAAGAGGCCAGTGAAGTGTGACGTGACCTTAAAATATAGCATCTACTTTATAAAGGGAAATTATGCAAGAAAGAAGAAGCGGGAAATCCCGTTGCACGGAGTCGATCATAGGGCAGGGTGGCCCTGTACTCGCCGTCTTCCTCCAACCATGCCGCAATGGTGTCTCTATAGGGATCTACGAGACTCTTGCGCTTCGCCTTCTTTCTCGTAACTTCCTGATCCCCTCTTTCTCGCTCTTTTTGCCGTGCTTGAGGCGATACCATATTTCCGCATCATGTCCTTTATGCTCATATCACTGAGGACAAAGACTTTTTCTCTCCGAATCTCTGGGTCAGTTCTGGGTTTCATGCGTATCCTCCATCTAGGTTAAAGGGTAATGAAGGGGATGGGTGCTCTGGGATGGGATGGTTACAAGGAAACGGGAAATGGAATGATGTGATAGACGTTTTCTATATCAACCCGTTCAAATAGAAATATATGTAGATCTTGAAGTTATCCGGGATTATCCGTTGGGATTATCCTTGAAAACCTGTGCTGGCGCACGTTTTGACGGGAACTCAAATATTTCGGCTTGATTTTACGGGAAAATCCCTTTACAAATCGAGATATAGCTATTTACTAAACCCTTTCAATGAACTACAACCGCTAACGCTAATTGAAACGCAGGTGACCCCATGAACAAATCAGATCTAATCGCTGCACTATCCGAGAAAGAAAATCTGACCGAGAAAAACGCCAACGCGATTGTCAGTACCGTTTTTGACGGTTTTACAAATGAACTCAAGAAGGGCGGCAGAATTGAGATCAGGGGATTCGGAAGTTTTACCGTGAGGGAATATCGCACCTACGAAGGAAGGAATCCAAAAACTGGGGAAAAGATTCCTGTCAAGGAGAAGAGGTTGCCGTTCTTTAAGGTGGGGAAGGAATTGAAGGAGATGGTCAATAAAATTGAATGAAATTAAAAAAAGGGGGACACCATGACCACACCCGAATACGTCAAAGGAAACCTCTACCAACTCGATCCCAAAGAGCTCAAAACCGATCCTAACCAACCCAGGAAATATTTTGATTCTGCAGCACTTGAAGACCTGGTCAACTCCATCCAGGCCCAAGGAGTGCTTCAACCAATTCTCTTTCGTGTGGACGATAAAGGGGATCGCTTCGTTGTCGCCGGCGAGAGACGGTTTAGAGCAGCACAAAAAGCTGGACTAAAAGAGATCCCTGCTATTTTTGCAGACGGGAACCCTGACGAAATTGCTCTCATGGAGAATCTGTTACGTGAGGATCTAACTGCAATGGAACATGCGGAAGCACTGAACCGGATGATAGAGGTTCACAAGTATACCCATAAGCAATTGGGAATCTTCATCAGAAAAGCTAAATCCACCATTTCTGAGATTCTTTCACTGAATCATCTTCCGGACAGGATAAAAAATGAGTGCAGGAAGGATGCAAACATTTCCCGTAAGACTCTTATTTCCATTGCAAAAAAGAAAAAAGCTGAACGTATTGAGGCCGCGTACGAGAAATATAAAGCAAAGGCTGCATCCTCAACTGGGAAAAGGGGACCCAAGGGAAAGAGAAAATCCGTGGTTGAGAGGATCGCATCCAGATATGACGCATTGACTGCCTATGTCACTGACGTAGATTTCAAGCTGTTGGATACCGATGCAAGAACGGATTTGATTTCCCGGATAGAGGAATGGAAAAGCGCTGTTGATGAGATTATTGAGAGTATCAAAAATGCTCCGGAGTATGAACCACCACCCAAGAAGGAACCGAAACCAAAGAAGGTGAAAGCTGAGAAAAAGAAACCTTCAGATGCTAAGAAATCAGCACCAAAAAGGTGACAAAGAAGAACTCCAGTGGTGTGAAACCGAAGACAAAAAAATGACCTGAGTCGGTTGTTTCTATTGTATTTCTAAATAGTTCCAGAGGTTCGTCGCGGCGAACTTTTTCTGAAGAGATGAGGGTTTCACCATGGACATCCAAACCGTTACCAAGTTTTTCATGTGGTGTACCATCATAAACGGTGGACTCCTGATCCTTTCAGCACTGCTTTTGACTTTTGCTCAGGACTTTGTCTATAACCTTCACAGCAGATGGTTCTCCATTCCAAGGGAAACATTCAGTATTGTGGTCTATTCGTTTCTTGGAGGGTATAAGATTCTGTTCATTGTGTTTAATTTGGTTCCGTATTTGGTGTTGGAGTTGGTGGGTTGAGAAGGTGTTTAGTTGTGTTTATATGGTGTTTAGGTGGAGGATAAACACCTTGTAAATCGTTATCTGGTTAATATGTAAAGGTATATATGGTCTGCGTGGGATGGTGTTAAGGTGTTTTGGTGCAAAGTATGAGAAAGGAATAATTTATTTAGTATCGGATGAAATAGTGAAGTGCGAAGTAAGGTGTATCTTCCTGAAGTCAACAAAGCTGATAGGGATCGTGTGATAGTATATTTCTTTTGGTAGTCAGTAACGTCAGCACTCAACCTTGGCGAACCCGCTAGGGTGAGCCATAGGTTGCAGTGCCTTGTTGGCGTTTTTTACTTTGTCTTTTCATCTGTTTTCTGGTCGCGGTATGCTGTGCAATCCAATACCCATCGGAGATGTGTCGCATCAACTAGGTTGTAAGATCATCTCCCCTTCGACCTCAATTCCGCCAGGAAGTTTCAGCTTTCCTTTTGCCACTACCTTCCAGTTCTTCCAAAGCGCCCACAGAAGACAGACACCCAGAATGACAATTAAGAAAACAACTGCCGCTACCAAAGCACCTCCCGTGGTGATGGCTACTGCGGACGCGCCCCAGCCGACCGGATTCCACCACATCGTTGCGGAGACGCCAGAGGCCGCTATCGCTGCGGCAAGTGCGGCGCGCGAAGCGAGCTTCACGGTGGAGATACTGCGTGCTAACCGCTTGTCGGTTACAACAATGTAGTCCGGTTTTTCTTGAAGTGCGGCTTTCAGTTCCTTCCGCGTGCTCACATACTTGATATTTGGCATTGTGTATGTACTCCTTTTTCGCCAACAAGTTATTGTACTGATCAGTATAACCAGTATAATGCGGTGTTATGCAGATCCGTATAACACTCATTTGTCTGGCTTGGAGACGGTAAATATTAAGATGTTCACAAAAAAACAAAAGCCCTATCTCTCATTTTGAGAAACAGAGCTTTAGATGATCAGACCATAATCCCCCCTCGGTTATTACAGCTATTCATAAGCAAATATGAAACGTTAAAGATCCCAGATAAATGAAATGCTATCTCTATGGTGGTATCTTGTCAAGACATATTGTGGTAAGGCTTTCGAACAGTAATAATTGATTTTCTTCTGAAATGAACCTGTGAACTTGTAGGTGCTATTCGTTTTCAAAAAAACGGAGTCAACCACTCCACAGATCAACTCCGATTTTATCTGGGTTTGTTTCATAACTCCATAACTTTCGCAAAGTCTATATCAAATTCATTACTAGCATTAAAAGGGGAAACGATTTTATTCCCTTCTCGACAATCATCACACTCATCACCCACCTTCTCACCATCATCAAAATTATTTTCCTTATCCTCCAAACTTTCCCTTAACACATTAACACCTGTACCAAAATCATCTGATTCCTCAATCATATCAATTGTTTTTTCCCTTTGGGATGTGTTTAGGTCGTCCATAAACACCCCATAAACACCCCTAAACACCTTTAACTCCAGGTCATACATGATGAGTAATTTTCCATTCTCATCCCAGTCAAAGTCACCCGTTAAGTCAAAGGGAGATGGTAAACCAGTTACTTCATTCTCGTAATACTCGTCATTTATCTTTAGATACGCTTTTCCAGAGTGCTTTGCTTTACGCAACTCTTTATCATCAACGAAAGGATCTCCTTCTTCGTTGCACCACAACAAAATTCCATTTTTTACGTTTTTAGATGTCCAGTTTGAGATTGCGGAACCAGAAACACCATACTTTGCTACTATATCTTTGGGTAGTATCGGTCCTTTCTCCTTAATAAACTTTATTCTTTCTTCTGTTTTAACATCAGGACCACCCATGTTTTCCCGAAATGATTCTGTGACTATCTGTAGTGCCATCGAATAGTCTGAAATTTCTGCAACTACTCTTCCCAACTGATCTTTTTTTCTTTGATGCTGATATGCACACGCTATAGATTGAATCACAATCAGCACTCTCTTAAACGCTCGCCTGGTTGACATGGGTACAATCGTATTTTTGTTTATGTGCTCAGCAATCTTATCAGTGAATGGAATAACCACCTCAACCGGTTTTAGTAAACTATGATAGCATTTCCAAATATCTATTGTTTTAGTATCCAATCCCGCGAAAGTCCCGGCTTTCTGTTTTGCAGTCATAGTAATGATATCTTTTGTCTGTTGTATTCCTTCGTCTGGATGAATAGTGAACAGTCGGTCTTCAAGCTGTGGTTCCAGATTTTCCATGATGGTTGTCGTAATAAATGATGTGGGTCCCTCCAATCTTTTTTCAACAGTAATCATTTTCCCATCATCATTTTTCTCTACAGTACAATATTTCACACTGCCCTCGGAAATGAGCGAACGGGTCACATAGACCAGTTCTGAATCTGCTGCATTATTTTCCTGGAATTGGAATCCTTCTGTTACGATGAGACACTTATTTTTTAATCCACCTTGAAGATAGTAGAGACTCTTCGCTGATCCATTGGTAATCATGTAGTAGGCGTTATCTGGATAAATCTGAGTGCACATGATCAGGGTATATGACTTTCCCGCACCAAAGTGACCAGCGTTTTTCACGGCAAGAACATTTGGATTCGAAAAATTATCTGGAAGTAGTCGACTGTCAATAGCACAAAGATACATGGCGATGTTTCTTCTTTCTCCAACCACCCCTGATTGATTAATGACATCTAATCGTTTTTTGAAGACCAGAGGATTAAGGGTGAGAGCTAACGCTTCTTTTTCAACTTCTGGATCAGTTGCCACCTCTTCCTTTCGCAATTCCCTTTCCCTCTTTATTTGCTTTGCAGTTTCTATTTCCGTGGAGATCACCTTGACATAAGTCTTACACTTCTTTGCAAGAAGATTTGAGTAGTGAAGAAGAACCCCATCATCCATATTGATGAGCAAGGGTGCAATTTCTTCTTTTATCACTGGTTGCGCCTTCACAAAGTTGTCTGGGAGTGTATCTATAAGTATTTCCAAAACGGATTTAGCATTCTTCATCAATTCTTTTAAATCATCTGCCGTGTGGTCTCTGAGATATTCGTTTAAATCGACCTTATTCAATCCTGGGGGTCTTGGTAATTCAACCAGAAAAACATTCTTTCCTTTTTCAGTGAGATGTTTTCCTGTTTTGAGCGCACCTTTAAAGCCAGCCTGGTTTTCCTCATTATCATTAATAATATAAATGGACTTAGCGTGTTGGGTTAACAGATCGAGCTTTTCAAAATCCTTTTCCCTGAAATTTGTTGTCACAGGCGATATAGCATTAAACCCCTTATCAACTGCGGAAACCCAATCAGGGGCGCCTTCAGTGATAATCACATCATCAGCACCCCTGACTGTATCCTCACCCATGAAGGCGTTATTCTGAATGAATTTTGAAAAGTATTTTTTCTTCTCATCACTGGGGTCATAAGAACGAAGTTTTTTATATTTGATGAACTCAGATTTTTTCTGACCATTTGTTGAGGAGTAACATTCATATTCGTCTTCTGGTGTAAGTGATGATGCTCTCGCTGTCATATAGACAACTTTCCCATTCAACCAGTAAGGAAAAATGATTCTTCCTTTAAAATAGTCGAAGTATGGTCCTTGGGGGTTTCTAAAAGAGAACAACCCTGTTAAGATAATTTTCCCTTTAAACTCAGGAATTGTATTCAAGTGGTCTGCGAGCTCTGAGGAATGGTCAGGTTTTTTTGATACTGGAGCAAATCCTAGCTGCAACTCCTCTATAATATCATTTGAAAAACCATAGTGTGTTGTAAGATGATCCTTGATATCTTGATGTTCTGTCAACTTCTGGTGGTACCATCTTGCCACCTCAGTCAACATATTCTCGATCAGAATCTTCTCCTCCATATTCTTTTCTCTCTGGATTATTTCTTCAGGAGATAATTCTTTTCCACCCCACATGGGAATTCCCGCTCTATCAGCAAGAAATTTGACAGCTGTCTTGTGGTCATATTTTTTATAATGCATGACCAGGTCGATAACATCACCCTTTGCGCCACAGTGAAAACATTTCCATCCCTGGATTTGTGGCCAAATGGTGAGACATCGACCGCCAGAGCTTCCATGACCTGGACAATCACCCTGAAAATAACTGCCGCTGCACATTCCCTTGAATCCCAAGGATGCAGCAATTTCCAGAATGTCATTTCTGTACTTTAGTTCAGTATAAAAGTCGTTATTATTCATTGGTTTTTTGCTCCCCCATATCCTCATCTTGCAGTTCTCTGAAACTGCTAAAATCATTCTTTTCTGCCTCTTTAGATGAAGTAAAAGGCTTCTTCTTTGATGCCAACCAGGAACCATCATAATGCATTGAATATTCTATTGATTTTCTGACCACTTCTCCCATTGATATTTCGTACTGCTCAGATAAGGTGTTTACAATTTTAAACAATTTTTCCGACAACGATACAGTCAATAATTTTCCAAACTTCTTTTTACGCATAGATGAATCCTCCTTAAATAAAATGATATTTAAATATTGTTCACCCATGTAACCGATATCGTTAGTAAATTATGGGAGGGATGCTTCTGATAGTCTGGTTGATGAAAAAAGGGAACCATCTATGTGATGATTCCCTCGAGCTAGATTCTATTGGAAAGGTTCAACTTTTATTAAAAATCAGATAATACGTGATGAACTGGTATAATCGATAAAAGTTTAAAAGTTCACGTCAGGTTTAAATTACACAGTATCAATCTCACCTGTAAGTGGGTTCATGATTTTTATAGGGTTTTTTCCTGTTATTGGATCTTCTATTTCTGATGGGTGTGGAAATTGAATAGTATCTGAAACTTCAAATGTTGTGACATAATAACCG
>Ga0272444_10002534_pt1 | contig 16820 bp, 13 predicted proteins | sample SSMForm13_FD_201033 | JGI IMG/M metagenome (GOLD analysis project Ga0272444, IMG submission 201033) | Marine sediment archaeal communities from Little Sippewissett salt marsh, Falmouth, MA, United States - SSM-Form-13 | ecosystem: Environmental > Aquatic > Marine > Wetlands > Sediment ...
ATGGCCTCAATTTCCTCAATGGAAATCTCGTCGTTGCGGTGCACCCGCACGTCCGCGCCCAGCTCGCCGAAGTACTGCACCAGGTTGAAGGTGAAGGAGTCGTAGTTGTCGATCATCAGCAGCATGTCGCAGCTATCCTATTGTTCTGTATGGCCACTGTTCCAGATGATCGAGATTGATACCCGCTTAGATACCCGCTATTTCGATTGATACCCCCGCGCAGACGGTCTGGAGCCGAATGCACGAAAGCCGCTATTGTCCCTTATAACAGCTTCGCTATAAACCATCGCTCAGTCACTCCCCCTGCGGCGCTCACCCAGCCAATCTGCGCATCTGCGCCGTCACGGCATTGAGCAAGGGCGTGGCTCCGCTCCGCTGACGTTGCGTAGCCAGGGTCGCCAGTTGCGTTGCCCCATCTAGTTTGCGTAACGCCTATGTTCTCGACCAGACTTTATCGGACAATAGCGGCATTCCTAAGAATGCCCATTTAGTGAGCAGGCCCCAAGCGCATTAATCCGCAAGGATAACCAAAAAAACAAACAAGGAGTGCGCACCGATGACTAACACAGCCTTCGACACCAATCTGATGCTGCTCAAGACCTGCGAGGAGGACTTCCAGGGTTTCATCCTGGCCCGCCATAAACGGCTGCTGGAACTGGTTTCGCGCATCACTGGCCACAAGGCGCCGGCCGGACTAGCCGCCGAAGAAGGCGATGAAATTCCCACATCGATGGCCCAGGACAGCGGCCTTGAACTCATCGAGGCCGACTGACCATGCACTGGATCGCCCCATCTGAAAAAGATACCGCCAGCGCTACGCTGGAAAAACACCTTTGGGATACCGCCGACCAGTTCCGCGCCAACTCTGGCTTGAAGGCGCAGGAATACTCCGGCCCCATCCTCGGCCTCATCTTCCTGCGCTTTGCTGAAGTGCGCTTTGCTATCCAGCGCACCAAGCTCGAAGGCGCTGGCTCGTCATCACGTCGCGGCAGCCGGGTGGATGAACCCGCCGCTTACCACGCGGAAGGTATTCTGTATCTCAGCACCGAGGCGCGCTTCGACTATCTGCTGACGCTGCCCGAGGTGGCCAACATCGGCGCCAAGCTCAACGCGGCGATGCGCGAGATCGAGAAGCACAACCCGCAGCTCGCCGGTGTGCTGCCTAAGACCTACAACCTCTTCACCAGCACCCTGCTCAAGGAGCTGCTCAAGAAGGTCTCAGAAATCCCCGCCAGCGTGGACTTCGACGCATTCGGTCGCATCTACGAATACTTCCTCGGCGAGTTCGCCCGCACCGAAGGCCAAAAGGGCGGCGAGTTTTACACACCGAGCGGCATCGTCCGTTTGCTCACCGAGATCATCGAGCCCTTCCACGGCCGCATCCTCGACCCCGCCTGCGGCTCTGGCGGCATGTTCGTGCAATCGGCGCGCTTTGTGGCTGAGCACCAGAAGAACCCCGCTGCCGAGCTCGCCATCTGCGGCGTCGAAAAGACCGACGAAACTGGCCGCCTGTGCCGCCTCAACCTGGCCGTCCATGGGCTGGAAGGCGACATCCGCCACGGCGGCAACGTCAACAGTTACTACGACGACCCGCACAACGCCACCGGCCAGTTCGACTTCGTCCTCGCCAATCCCCCGTTCAACGTCAATGCGGTGGACAAGGAGCGGCTCAAGGACATGGTCGGCACCGGCCGCCGCTTCCCCTTCGGCCTACCGCGCACCGACAACGCCAACTACCTCTGGATTCAGCTCTTCTACTCGGCGCTCAACACCACGGGCCGAGCCGGTTTCGTCATGGCCAACTCGGCCTCCGACGCCCGCTCCTCCGAGCAGGAGCTTCGGCAGCAACTTATCACCGCGCGGGCGGTGGACGTTATGGTCGCCGTCGGCCCCAACATGTTCTACACCGTCACCCTGCCCTGCACGCTGTGGTTCTTCGACAAAGACAAAGCCAAGTCACCCCGCGCCGACACCGTCCTCTTCATAGACGCCCGCCACATCTACCGGCAGATGGATCGCGCCCACCGCGACTGGACGACGGCGCAGATCAGCTTCATCGCCAACCTCGTCCGCCTCTATCGAGGCGAGACCCTCGACTACACCCTCGGCGACAAGGAGGCCGAGGCGAAGATGAAGGAAGTCTTTGGAAAGAAACCTGCCTATGTCGACGTGCCCGGCCTGTGCAGGGCGGGAACGCTCACCGAGATCGAAGCCCAGGGCTGGTCACTCAGCCCCGGCCGCTACGTCGGCGTCGCGCCGGGCGAGGACGTAAGCGACGAGGATTTTAACGAGCAGTTCGAAACGCTAAACGAGGAACTGGAATCACTGAACGCCCAGTCGCGGGAACTGGAACAGGCCATCGCTGCGAATGTGGCGGAGATTTTGGGGGCGTGAAGATGGAGTCGGTCACATTGGAGTCGATTAGCGCTCGCGTTTCGAGCGGCGGAACACCATCACGCAAGCATGCCGAATACTTCTCGAACGATACAACTGGCCACTTGTGGGTCAAGTCGAAAGAACTTTTGGACCGTGTCATCGAAGATACAGAGGAGCGAATCTCCGACGATGGCCTCCTGAATTCCTCAGCAAAATACTTTCCAGTGCATACAGTACTTATCGCGATGTATGGTGCCAATGTGGGGCAACTTGGTTGGCTACGCCAACCGGCAACGGTTAATCAAGCGATCTGCGGGTTGATCATTGACGAACACAAAGCAGACTGGCGATATGTGTTCTATTCGCTGTTGCTGAACCGTGGTGATTTGACCGTTCAGGCGCAAGGAGCTGCTCAGCAAAACCTCAATCAAAACTTGATTCGTAAATTCGCAATTTCGCTTCCCCCGCTCCCCGTACAGCAACGCATCGCGGCTATCCTGTCCACTTACGACGAACTCATCGAGAACAGCCAGCGGCGCATCAAGATTCTGGAGTCGATGGCCCGCACCCTCTACCGCGAATGGTTCGTCCACTTCCGCTTCCCCGGCCACGAAAACCACCTCCGCGTCGCTTCCCCCCTTGGCGAGATTCCGCAGGGGTGGGAGGCAATCCCATTTGAGCGCTTGTTGGCATCAATGACGGGGGGCGACTGGGGATCAGAGCAACCGGCTGACCGCAACACAGCAGAAGTCGGAATCGTTCGAGGCACGGATTTCGATGAAGTAGCCTATGGTAGGCGACTCCGTGTGCCGGTTCGTTACATCAAACCTTCAAGTCTCATCACACGTGGGCTGAAGGCGGGTGATGTAATCATCGAAAATTCAATTAATGCAAAGAGCCGGTGCGTTGGTACGACGCTGCTTGTTGATAGTCATGTCCTCAATCGGCTCGGACGCGATGCCATTGCCGCCAGCTTTTGCAAAGTCTTTCGGCTGCTCGATCCACGACTCGCTCCTCTAGTTCACCTGCACGTCCGTCATCTGCGTGAAGACGCACGAATGGAGTATTACCAGAACGTCGCTGCGAACGGCATTGCCAACTTTCAGGCTAAAAAGTTCGCGAAGGAGGAGAAACTCGTCCTCCCAATCGATGAAACGAAGCGTGCCAAATTGATTGAACCTTTTGCGTCTCTGTTCCATAGCGTTGGCATCCTCGCATCCCAACTGTCTAACCTCCGCCGCACCCGCGACCTCCTGCTGCCGCGCCTGCTCTCTGGTCAGATCACCCTGGACATAGCCGAAGAGGATGTTCGCTCGCAAAACGTGGCGTCATCGGCGATTGATCAAGCTCGAACTCGCCCAAATACAAGCATCAAAGCCGAGGCTGCCAAACCGGATGCAGCCCCAGAAACACGGGGCGCAAGTCGGCCTATCGGCGCGATTGAGCGCGACGAGGTGCTGTGCACGATTCGCAAGGTATTCAGCGATGGTGCGGAGCGTGATCGCGATACGGCACTACGTGATATTGCCAACGCCCTAGGGTATCAACGGCTCGGCACACGCATCCGAGAAGGTCTTTCGGCCGACTTCATGACCGCCGTTCGGCGCGGCATCGTCGTGAATGAAGGTGGCGCTTATCGGCTCGGCTTCCGTTCATTTGCCGATTGCCCGCGAGACACATTAAAAGAAGCCTTCGAGTCGGCAGTTGGCCGGGCGTGGGTCACTCGCGAAGATGCGATTCGTGCATTTTCGCGGTGGGCAGGGTTCGGTAGGGTCGGCAAAGTGATCGACCAGACTGCACGCTCGCTTATCAACGGTCTGATTCGTGAGGAGCGCGTTGAATCAGATGGCCCCGAACTGATCCGGAGAACTTGAGTTGGCCAGCCATTTCCTCATCCATTGCCAATTGACTGCCTCATGAGCGCCCACGCTTACACCGAAGACCAACTCGTCGAGCAGCCCGCCATCGGGCTGTTTGCCGCGCTGGGCTGGCAGACGGTATCGGCGATGGAGGAAACCTTTGGCGCGGGCGGTACGCTGGGGCGCGAGACCAAGGGCGAGGTGGTGCTGGTGGAGCGCTTACGCGCCACGCTTTGCAAATTCAACCCCACGCTGCCGCCTGAATCGATCAGCAACGCCGTCGACGAACTGACCCGCGACCGCTCGGCGATGAGCCTGGAGGCAGCCAACCGCGAGGTCTACAGGCTGCTCAAGGAAGGCATCACGGTATCGGTGCCCGACCGTGAGCACGGCGGGCAGAAAACGGAACGCCTGCGCGTGGTGGATTGGGAGCATACCGAGAACAACGATTTTCTTTTGGTGAGCCAGTTCAGCGTGACTGGTGCGCTCTACACCTGCCGGCCCGACCTGGTCGGCTTCGTCAATGGCCTGCCCTGGGTGGTGATCGAACTCAAGAAGCCCGGCGTGCCGGCGCGCGCTGCCTTCGATGAAAACCTGACCCACTACAAGCAACAGATCCCGGCGCTGTTCTGGAGCAACGCGCTGCTCATCGCCTCCAACGGCACCGACAGCCGCGTCGGCTCGCTTACCGCCGAGTGGGGACGCTGGGTGGAGTGGAAGCGCATTGAACGCGAGGACGAACCGCGCCGCGTGTCGCTCGAGGTGATGCTGCGTGGCACCTGCGACCGCACCCGCCTGCTCGATCTGGTGGAGAACTTCACGCTGTTTTCCGAGCACAAGGCCGGGCTGGTCAAGATCCTCGGCCAGAACCACCAGTTCCTTGGCGTCAATAACGCCATCGCCTCGATGCTGGAAGCACGTAAGCTGGGGCACGGGCGCGGCGGCGTGTTCTGGCAGACGCAGGGTAGCGGTAAGAGCTTCTCAATGGTGTTCTTCGCGCAGAAGGTGCTGCGCAAGTTGGCCGGCAACTGGACATTTGTGGTCGTCACCGACCGCATTGAGCTGGACGAGCAGATCGCCAAAACCTTCAAGACCACCGGCGCGGTCAGCGAGGCCGAAGGCGACGCCTGCCATGCTGCCAGCGGCGCCCACCTGCGCGAGCTGTTGCGCGGCAACCACCGCTACGTCTTCACGCTGGTGCATAAATTCCAGACGCCGGAGTTGCTCTGCGACCGCTCCGACGTGATCGTGCTGACCGACGAGGCGCATCGCAGCCAGTACGACACGCTAGCGCTCAACATGCGCGCCGCGCTGCCCAAGGCGATGTTCCTGGCCTTTACCGGTACGCCGCTGATAGCAGGTGAGGAGCGCACCAAAGAAGTGTTCGGCGACTACGTCTCGGTCTACGACTTCCAGCAGTCCATCGAAGACGGCGCCACGGTGCCGCTGTTCTACGAGAACCGCACGCCGGAATTGCAGCTCGTCAATCCTGACTTGAACGACGACATCTACGAACTGATCGAAAACGCCGACCTCGACCCGGAGCAGGAAGCGAAGCTGGAACGCGAACTGGGGCGGCAATACCATCTGATTACCCGCGATGACCGACTGGAAACCGTTGCGCAGGACATCGTGCGGCACTTCCTCGGCCGGGGCTTTGTCGGCAAGGCGATGGTGGTCTCCATCGACAAGGCCACCGCGCTGCGCATGCACGACAAGGTGAAGGCGCATTGGGCGGCTGAAACCGCACGGGCGCAGAAGGAGCTTGGCGAGCTGCACTACACGCCCGGTGGCGGCATGTCGCCCGATCAAGCACGGCGCGATCTACGCATCGCCGAGCTGAAACAGCGACTGGCCGTGCTGACCACCACCGACATGGCACTGATCGTCTCGCCGGGCCAAAACGAAATTCAGCAAATGCAGACGATGGGCTTAGACATTGAGCCTCACCGGAAGCGCATGAACGAGTCACAGCCAGGGTTGGACGAAAAGTTCAAAGACACCGACGACCCGTTGCGCCTGGTCTTCGTCTGCGCCATGTGGCTGACCGGCTTCGACGCGCCAAGCTGCTCGACGGTGTATCTCGACAAGCCGATGCGCAACCACTCACTGATGCAGGCAATCGCCCGCGCCAACCGCGTATTCCCCGGCAAGCACAGCGGCGTCATCGTTGATTATGCCAACGTCTTCGCCTCGCTGGAAAAGGCCCTGGCGATCTACGGGGCGGGCAAGGACGGCAAGAGCCCGGTCAAGGACAAGCAGCAACTTGTCGATGAACTGCGCAAGGCGGTGGTCGACGCCACGGCATTCAGTGCTACGCACGGAGTAATGCTAGGCGAGATTGAAGCGCTGGACGTCGGCAGCATAGAGCGCCTGCAAGCCATTGAGGATGGCATTAACGCGCTGATCTCCCCTGATCCGCTACGCCGTGACTTCCTTGCCCATGAGCGATTGGTGAGCACCCTTTACCGGGCCGTGAAGCCTGACCCGGCGGCGCTGGAATTCGCCAGCCGCATTGCCTGCCTCACCACGCTGGCAGAGGCCATGCGCGTCAAACTGAACCCCAACCCGCCAGACATTTCCCAGGTAATGGGTCAAATCAACAACCTCCTCGACGAATCCATCACCGGCCACAAAATTCGCGACCAGGGGCCCCCTGCGCTCGACCTTTCCAAGATCAACTTCGAGGTGCTGGCTCAACGCTTCAAGGAATCCAAGCACAAGAACACCGACATCGAAGTGCTCAAGGCCGCGATCCGCGCCAAACTGGCAAAGATGATCCAGTTAAACCGCACCCGCGCCAACTTCGCCGAGAAATTCGAGGCGCTGATCGAAAGCTACAACGCCGGTAGCCGCAGCATCGAGGAACTGTTTCAGGATCTGCTGAGCCTCTCCTACAGCCTGAATGAAGAGCAGGAACGGCATGTTCGCGAAGAAATGAGCGAAGAGGAGCTGGTTATCTTCGACATCCTCACCCGACCAGCGCCCGATCTGTCTACAGATGAACGCGCCGAGGTTAAGAAGGCCGCACGGGAGCTGCTAGAGCGACTGAAGGCGCTCCTGGTCCTCAACTGGCGGCAAAAATCCACCGCCCGCTCGCAGCTCAAGCTGACCATCGAAGACACCCTCGACATCGGCCTGCCGCGTGCCTACACGCCGGAGCTCTACAACCAGAAATGCTCAGCGGTGTTTGAGCATGTGTATGAGAGCTACCCGGAGCGGAACGTGGGGGTGTATGCGTAACTTCCGGCTGCGATTTGCAGGGCCAACTGGTCAGCTCGACTAGGCCATTTCAAGTAGCTAAAAGCTGGACACGGCCAAAAGAGGACGCAACCGACTCTTATGCTTGGTGCTGCATCCCCATCAAAACGAGCATTCGATGCTTATACCGAAGGTTTCTTGCGCTTCAGAACGAACTTCACCATACATCCACAGTCATACCGACCAACCGTGAAAAATGTGTAATTTCATGTATACTTTACCTGCAGCAATTGATGGAGCCCGATGGAGATCAGCGTGGACGACTATAAAAAGCTAGAAAATCAACCACTTATGTTTGTGCTTGCTGAATTTCGCTTCTCGCCTGTAATGCAGATCGCGGAATACATCCCGAAGATCCAAGAGGCCGTACGAAAGCAGTACCCAATACCGGCCAAACGAAGCGAGCAGTCGATCCAAGTGCAGTCTGGCGGCATTGCCGTTTCGACGTTAGACCGGTGGGCGTTTGCGTCCGCAAACAAGAAAAGCGCTATCGAAATAGATCAAGAGCGGCTCATCTACATCACCGCGGAATATCCGCGATTTGACGCTTTCGCACAGGCCTGCAAGCATGCGATTGAAACCCTGGTAAACATAGTCGAACCAAGTTTGATCTTGCGCATAGGTCTAAGATATAGCGATCTGATAAGGGTCGATGATGATGAAACACTCACTGATCTAGTCAATGAGCACTTTGGCTTCCCGAAGTGCATTGAAGCCCTTGGGCTGGCCCAGCAGCAGAGCACTGACATATTTATAAACACAGCCATGGGCGGGCTTGCTATAAGAGCTCTATATGGCAAGCACAACCTTATCTGTCTTCCAGATGTTCAGGCGCTGCCCGTATCCATTAAGAGAGACATAACACCAAGCGAACGGATTATTCTGGATTTCGATCACTACTGGGAAGCAAAGGATGATGCTGTTGGCTTTGAAGTAGACGATGTTTTAGAAAAGCTTGGCACGTTGCACGAAACCTCCAGAGAAGCATTCTGGAAAATAACCACGGATCACGCAAGGAACGAAAAATGGTCCTAATAGCAGCGGATCTGCCGCACGATGCGAATTACGCGTCAGGGGCATTTAGCCATTATATAAATCCTCCAGCCATTCACTTAGTTATTCCTGGTGTAGCTGAAGAACTAAAACAGATCTTTGCCTTATACCAAGGGTCTGGAGGCGTAGTTGCAAGCCGGATTGGGATAAACCCTAGCGGCTCCAACACCCAAGTAAAAACTTCTCCTCAGAACAGCCTTGTGACAGCTCCACAAAACAACCTCGCGACAGCTGTAAATGAAATTTGCTCAACATTTGGGTTAACAAAAGAAGAGTTAGCGAAGGTTTGCAATATCCAAAGCAGGAAGACTCTTTACAATTGGATTAATGGTGAAGCCAAGCCACGAAAATCGGCCATGAACAGGCTTTTTGATCTTTTGATCACAGCAAGGGCGTGGGCGAGCTCAGGATTTACTAGCGATCGTGATCAAATCCATGCCCCCGTACTAGAACACAAAAGTGTATTTGATCTTCTAAGCCAGCCGAAAATAGATAGAGAGCGTATTCTTTTTGCTGGATCAAGACTAAATATACTGTTTCCCTCAAAAGACAGCCTTTCTGACCCGTTCGCATAAGTTAAATGGAGCCCGATAGCTTTGATTGGAAATCAGCTCGAAGAGGCCGGCTGGAGGCAGGGCTCCATAATCAAAGACTCCGATCTTGACTACGCTGCCAGCATTGCAGGCATTCCCAACGAACCAGGGCTAGTATTGCTGGTGGCATCGCAGTCGTGTGACATTGCGCACAACAATCTTGACGCAGACCCATGCATTGAACTGTCTGTAGCGCGACAAATAACAGCTGTCAATTCGAATTTTACCCACAATAAAAACCCGAGAAAATTACATTCTTCTGTTATGCGCCGAACCAGTGACGAAGATGTGTTTTCCGAAGTATACCTTGAGTTTAAGGCCTTTGAGCGACTCCCCATACCAAAGACAAGCCTTGTAGAACTACAGCCAGACTCAGACAGGGTCATAGAAGACCGGCCGCTAAAAAGTTACGTTGCATGGCTAGCAGCGCGTTACGCGCGCCCAGCCCTTCCGACAGAATTTAACAAAAGAATTAATGATGCCGATCCCAAAGATAAGATTAGAAAGGTAGTAAAAAATGGGAACGAACAGCTTGTCGGCATCTATGTAGAAATAATACCTGATGCCGAAATTGAAAAAGGCCAACCTTACAGCGTCAATTTGCTTGGATTGCTACCTGCTGGGTTTGCCGGAGACTCGACCAAGGCCAAGGCGGCTATTGATGCGTATGCCACAGTAATGCGTGATGCTGGAATAGAAGTCGTCTCCGCGATAAAAACAGAAGATGAAGTATCTGTGGCCGCAATCAGTCGTTTCAAACGCTTTTACTATGACGACCTATCACTAAAGAATGAAGCGCCCCTCCCACCTGAAATAAAAACCATATTGTAAATATATTCATTTACAGAAATCGATACTCGGGATCAGGGCAATAATGCTGCTGATTCTTAGAATTAAGCGTAAGGGCGGCACAGGGTCAGGACCAGGAGTAGCCCACTGGCTCGGGCACCTACTCAATGCCTTGCAAAATCTCACTCTGCTCACGCAGCAACCTAGCTAACTCCCGCAACTCTTCCCGTTGTCCGCCCTTGTAACCACGCATGGCAGACCGCCGCTTACCCTCTTCGGACTTTGGCCCCGTCGATTTCTCCCAAGGCTTCCAGCGCCGGATCAACTCGGCTTGCTTTGCCCGATGCTCGGGCGTCCGGCAGTAACTCATTGCTTTCCCCTGATAGTTGGGTTTGCTCATTTTCATTTTTCCGCGCCTGCGAAGGCGCCGAAGCACAGTTGTTCACTTGCTGGTGTCCTTGAGAAATGTTGGCTTGCTTCGCGTAAACAACTGGCGGATTCTTGATTGTCGCCAGGGTTTCCAGCGTTGCCCGGCACTGCGATTGCGCCCGTAGCGCCATCCGCATGTTTGCCTCGAATGGCGTAATGGTGTCGCTTCTCATTGCTCGCTCCGCCAGACGCGCAAACAGGCTTTGCAGTGCCGTGGCTTGGTTCATCAGCATCGCCTCAGCTTGCCTCAAGTCACCGCGACTCGCCGCTGTCGCTTGATCGCGCAGAGTTACCAGCATAGTCATCACGTCTATACTTTCACCGACTACAGATTCCAGTTCGGCTCCCTTGATTACCCGGTACGCTGCAAGCTCGGGCGACGTCGTTAACACCGCATGGTTACTGTAGGCTTCCACCACGGCTTCCCTGGCATTCACAGGGACAGACTTTCTGGGGGATTGCTCGGCTTCTTGATTCGCCGGTATCTTCGATTTACGCGCCATCAATCACCGCCCTTTCTATATTGCTCGCAATAGCGCCGGTCTGTGCCCCACAGGCCTGCTATGGCTTCTGGCTCGCCTTTGGCGCAATGCCCAAGATGCGGATGATCGATGCGCTCGAAGTGAATACAACCGCTGCAGCGGATAACAGGAGGCCATGAGTCAGGCTTCGGCACCTCCCCGGATCGCAGCAAGAAATAAGCCAGCGCTTCAGCGTCCCGCTGGCACTTATCCATTACCTCGGCAGTGATTTCGGCGTCGGTTTCCCCGATATGTGCCAGCCAAGTGCGGATCGCCTTTTCCTCTCCGGAGTCCATGAGAGCGGCTGGCTGCTCGGTGACTGCGTCGCCGGCTTCCCAACTTGCGCTGCTGCCTATTGGCGGGGTATCAGGGGTATCAGGGGTGCAAGCCTTATAGAGCAAGGGTTTCGCTGCCCCCCCGGCCAGGTTGCGGGGGGTATCAGGGGTATCACCCTTCAGCTTCGACAGCAGCGCATCAAGCCCCATGGTAATCACCCAGCTTGTCCGGACTGATCGGGTAGAGCCTCATCCCGCGCCCGCCGATCCGGGAAAACTTAGCCCGCTTGCCGTCCGCCCCCGGTGCCGGTAACGCTCCTGCCTTCTGGAGTTCGTCCAGGGCAGCCTTGAATTCAAAACCCTTCAGCGCCTCACGCAGTCCCTCACTGGTAAACAGGTAGGTGCGCTCACCAGTTGAATCCCGCCACCACCCGGCTCGATTGAGTATGCGGGCCTCGTGGTCGCTGAGCTCATCAGAGAAGCGCCCGTCACCATGGCGCTCGATGAACTCAGACACCCGACCCAGTATCTGCCGGCGCTCATCATTGCCCGTGCCCCGGAGGCTATGCCAGGCCATGTAGCCTTCCGTCGCCGCTTTGATAGCCTCACCCTCGGGCCATCCGGTTAACCCGTATTCGGTCGCCAACTCACCAGCCAGGGCGTACAGGGCGAATCGTGCCGCCGCCCGCTTGTCTTGTCCCTCGCCCCCTCCGAATCCCGGTAATGTCTTGATGCGATCCAGGTAATCGTTGAGATCACGATCATCTCGCGTCAGCTTCTCAAGAAAGGCCCTTCCAGCGTGCCCGTGGTGGGTGACTGCCGATTGTTTGATCGCATCCGAAAACACCGTGCCACTCGCCATCCCGTGCAGGTCGTCCCAAGCACCAAAGGTCCGAACCGATGGGATATCCAGCAAGCGCACGCCCTGGCCGGCCTTCACCCTGTGGCCCCCTTCCTGCATCGTTGTGGCAATGGTGCGCTCTCCACTGGACAGCACCACACACCGCCATCGCGCCACGCTACGCGCCCGCCCGGTGCGACTCGCCCGCTGCTTGCCGCGCCCATTGCCCAGTGAGTAGACGATGGCTCCAACTTCCTTGGGGGCGCATTCGCTGATCTCGTCCAGGGCCAGCAGGCAATCGTTGAAGAGTGCCGCCGCGCCTTCCATGCCATTGGCAGTTGCCCTCCAAGATCGCCGGAAGTTTGGCCCGCCCCAGGTCGCACAAGCCGCCTCGATGGCCGTGGTCTTGCCGGTCGATGAATTGCCCACGTAGTGAATGCCGCCGCTTTCCGCGTTGCATCGCGCCAGCAGCGGCCCCGCGAAGGATGCCGACAGTGCCAGAACAAGTAGCGGATTGCCTACAGCCCGCGCGGCTATTTCAGTCTGCCAGCCTTCCAGCGTCCCGCCCGTAGTGTGTTCGTCATGCCCACACTCACCGCTCTGGAATATCACCCCAGACGCATCCGGCCCGATCACCACGTCCGGCAGCACGAAAGATTTTTCGCACCATCCTACTTGCAGCGCACAACGCATCCGACGCTTTGGCGGCTTGGCTTGCAGGTAGTTGGCTAGCAGCATCTTTGCCGATGGGTCGATTTCCACGCCCATGGATAGCAGTTCCCCGCGCATATCATCACCGCCTGATTTGAGCAGCTCCATGGGCATGGCCCACTCTCGCCACCTGCCCAGCGTGTTTCTGAATCGCAGCAACCGGCCGAAATTGTTGTCCTGTCCGTCGAAGGTGATCGCCTCGACATGCAATGGCGAGCACACCCAGCTTTGAGTGAGAGACGGGGGCGCATCGCCCCTCCCGGACTTGATGCCGAAGTACCAGACACCGGGGCGATACTTCGCGCCGCCAGATTCATGCCGGTCGTCGAAAATACGGAAGCACGGCCGAGATTCAGGGCCAGGCACCGACTCTGATACCCCTGAATTTTCGTCCGGGGTATCAGGTAAACCCTTATGGGGCGAGGCTTGCACCCCTGATACCCCTGATACCCCTGTAATAATCAATGGCGAAGAAGAAACAGCCATTGCGCACTTAATAGCCAGCTTCACCGCCTCAACGCCGACTAGCAAAAGCAAGTCATTGAAATCAGTAGCGCCGTCCGGTCGGTCAGTGCCGAAGTCGGGAACAGCCACCAACCCGCCGACAGCTTCAGCCGCATCAATGGCGTGATGGTCGGGTTCGCCGCCTGCTTTCACCAGGTCGGCAAGGATCACCAGCCGGGCCATGGGAAGTCGCTCCCGCATGGCTTGGGCAACGACCTTCAGGTTGCCGGACGACAAGGCGGCCACCACGGCCGCCCCAGTAGCCTCGTGGGCAGAAAGCATGGTGGCTACACCCTCACCAATCAGCAGCGTCTCCAGACCAACAGGGAGCCGCTGAGCAGCCCAGTAACCACCCGTCTTGGTGCCTTTCCCCGGCAGGGAGGTCTTGTGTCCTGCCCCGTCTATAAACTCCAGGCTGGCAAGTTCCTGTCCCCGCTTGATCGGGACCACCAGAAGCTTTCCCGTCAGTGGCGCATCCGACGACTTGGGGGCGTATCCAAGAAGGCACTTCAGGTCATCGGCTTCTATCTCTCTTAGCGTGGTGGTGGGAGCGACCCCCTTTCGTTCCAGGTAGGGATTACCGGCTACCGTGGTTGATGCCTTCCATATCGCTGCTGCCTTCTCCGCTGTTTTCACGCGATCGCTGGCAATCGCATTCGCTTCTGTCTTAGCTCTCTCCTCGGCCTTACGATTGCGCTCGGCAATCTCTTCATCTGTCGGCTTGTGGTAGCCGCCATCATCAAGCCAGCCGTTCGCCTTGGCTTCATGAAACAACGACCCCGCCGTTACCGACCCGGCGTCGATACTCTTCCACACCGACCTGGCATCAGTCGCTTTGTAGGACTCTGCCTGTTGGCTCCATGCGTCCCACACGTCGAAACCCGAATCACCGAGTTCGGACTTGATTGCCATGCCCATGCGCACCCAGGTGTCGCGGTCATCGGGCGAGATGAAGTCCAGGGCCTCGCGGATACGCTCAATATCAGAAGGCATCAAACACCCACCAGTCGAAGTCGACGAATCAGCCGCGTGGCAATGCCTGCAGGGATCAAGCCCCACACAGCCATCGCTACGATGGCAGTCTTGATCCTTGAGGCGATGCCGATAGGATTGCGGCGGTCGTTAGCTGCTTGTCGGGTTGCCAGATCTCTGCCGGCAACCCCTTTTGTTTTTCTGCCCATGGACGCACCCTCAGATCGATTCGATCAGGGCGCGAATATCTTCCACTCGATAGAAGACAGCGCGACCGTTCCCGATTTTTACGGGCTGCGGGAAGCGTCCTGATTTGACACCCTCGTGCCAGCAGGTCTTCCCAACTGGGATGATCGGGGGAATCGGAGGCTTGGCTTTAGGATCGCCAAGAATTTGCGCTCTGCGAAGGAAGCCGGTTTCGGGTAGTTGAATCATTGCGAATTGCTCTCGTTCGTTGAAGGACGTCGAGTGCAACCCTAAAGTGAATGGCGAATGCCCGGCAGTGTTGTTAACTGCTCTTTTTTTAGCGAGAAAACTACACCCTCTACGCGCGCCGCTCCTTTGCGATTTTTATCTTCCGCTGGATTTCTTCCTTGCTGAGCCACACTCCAGCCAGCACCAACAAGGCTTGTGTGAATGCGTTGAATCGACTTGATGTTGAGTGACCGACTACGACCCGATGACCGAAACAGGCATGAATGAGGTCTATCAGAGAAGAGATATACGAAAGCTCTGCACTGGCGTTTTTTCTGCCTTTCTGCTTCAAAGGCGCAGGATCTCGCGCGGCGACAATACGTCCTATCTCGCGGGCATCGTCCGCCAATCGGTCGAGTTTGCGCCAGGCAGCATCCCCTGCATCCATCCAATCCTTGTCTATCCGGTCGGCATCCGTTCCAGATAAGTCGTCTTTTCCCGGCTCCAACTCACTATCAATCAAAATCCGTTCAATAAATGATTGAGTGCGACTGCCATCCTCCAAGTCGTCGATTGCGGCAATTAACTTCCCCAGTGCATTAATGAAATTCTCCACCTTCCTGGCGCTCGCCGAGCGTCCCTCAGCTTCTCGCAACTTAATCACACGAATAAGTCGCTGTGTGAGTTCTTCTATTGATAAAATTATGTAGAAAAGGCCTTCTTGTTGATGATTTAGCTCCGACCCCATGTCTTGCATGCGGACCAGCAGATCCTCTTCCGCGCCGGTGATGACTTGTGTGAATACCTCGTCTGTAAAATAACCTGGGACCAGTGCCTTGATGGCTTGTGTGATGGCAAGTCTATCGATGTGGGGGGATTCGCTAGATCGACTATCGTCCGGCAATTCGCATCGTGAGAAGGTCTCTCGGTAGTCCACCACCATCACGCCCTGGCCTTCTTGATCGGGGCCACCTTGTTGCCATCCTTCGCCATTGTGTCGATCAGGTCTGCCCACTGCTGGACCATGTCCCGGCGCTCGGCCAGGTACTCGCCCTGGTTGTAACTCGCCCGCACCTTATTGCGCTCTGCATGGGCTAGCTGGCGCTCGATCACGTCGGGGCGGAAGCCAATCTCGTTCAGGATGGTTGATGCCGTTGCACGGAAGCCGTGGGCCGAGAAGCCGATGGTGTCCTTACCGCTGAATCCCATGCGCTCTAAGGCCCGGTTCAATGTGGTGGCCGACATGCAGTCCCTGGGGTTGCGTTGATTGGGAAACAGGACTGGCCGCTTGCCTGTGTAGGTGTGCAGCTCGCGCAGCAGTTCCAGGGCTTGATGGGACAAGGGCACAAGGTGGGGCTCCCCCTTCTTCATGCGCTCGGCAGGGATGCGCCACTCTTCCCGGTCGAAATTGATCTCTTCCCACCGCGCTGCCCTCAGCTCCACGGTACGGACGAAGGTCAACAGCATCAGGTGCATGGCAATGATCGTTTCCCGATTCCCGCCATAAGCCGCCAGGGCCTTGATGAAATCGCCTATCTGGTCACGCGATAGAGGCTTGTGGTGCTTCACCTTGGGACGGTGGATTGCACCCCTCAGCGCCGCTGCCGGGTCACTGTCTGCCCGAAGGGTCGCCACGGCATAACGGAAGATCGCCGAAGCCCACTGCCGCAGCAGCACGGCCACGGTCGCGGCACCACGCCCTTCCACACGGTGCAAGATCTCCAGCAGGTGCGCCGCCGTCACGTTGCGGATGGGCAGGTTGCCGATATAGGGGTAGGCGTCGGAGGCAAGGAACCGCTCCACCTGGCGCAGGTAGTAGGGCGCCCATCCCGCCTTTTTCTTGGCTATCCACTCCCTCGCCACAGTCTCAAAGGTGTTTGCATTCTCGGCATTGGTAGCCAGTCGTGCCGCCTGCCGGTGGTGAGCGGGGTGGATGCCTTGCTTTACCAGCCCGCGCCACTCTTCGCGCCCGATCCTTGCCTCGGCGAGGGTCAGCCGACCTGAATTGCGTCGCGACTCTGACTGCTTCTTGGTTTCACCATTTGGTGCTTGGGTATACTCGCCGGCAGCAAAGACATTTTCCTTGTTTGCGATGCGGTAGCGGTAGCGCCACAACTTCGCGCCAGTCGGTCGGACTTCCAGATACAGCCCGCCGCCGTCGGGCAGCTTTATCGGTTTATCGGTGGGCCTGGTGTTGCGGATTTTGGAATCTGTCAGGGGCA
>Ga0272444_10002535_pt1 | contig 16820 bp, 11 predicted proteins | sample SSMForm13_FD_201033 | JGI IMG/M metagenome (GOLD analysis project Ga0272444, IMG submission 201033) | Marine sediment archaeal communities from Little Sippewissett salt marsh, Falmouth, MA, United States - SSM-Form-13 | ecosystem: Environmental > Aquatic > Marine > Wetlands > Sediment ...
CCTGCACATGATCCGCTACGGTTCCCGATCGGAGCAGCTGTCGCCGACCATCGAAAAAGTGGCCGACTACTACCGGATGGCCTTTGATCGCCGCATGGCCCGGGTATTTCCCAGAATGCAGATAGGCGGCATGCTGATCGCCGGCTTCGTATTGGGATTCATCGTTACCGCGCTGTATCTGCCTGTTTTCAAAATGGCCGGCAGCATTTAGCCTGCAAAAGATGGGATGCCGGCCTATTGGAATGATGGAGAAATCAATGATGAACACACGGCAAAACGGATTCACCCTGATTGAGCTCATGATCGTCATCGCCATCATCAGCATTCTCGCCACCATGGCCGCCCCTTCGTATCAGGACAGAATCATCCGCAGCCAGGTCCAGGAGGCGCTGCGGCTGGCGGAAATCGCCAAAAGCAATATCGAGGAATTCTATACGGCAAAACAGCGTCTGCCGGCCGACAACGGTGAAGCCGGCATGCCTCCCGCCGAAAAAATGATCGGCAACTACGTAACCGGCCTGCACATCGCCGGCGGCGCCATCCATATTTCCCTGGGCAACCGCATCAACCGGCACGCCGCCGGCAAAACCGTCACCATCCGGCCCGCGGTCGTCCCGGACGAACCCCTGGTGCCCATCGCCTGGATTCCCGGATTCGCTCCGGTGCCGCAGGGGATGACGGTGATCGGAAAAAACAACAGCGACCTCCTGCCGCGGCTCATGCCCATCAATTGCCGGTAACCAAAAAGCCTTTGCCATTGAGTCGATTAAGGGCTATAATCGCCTCATTTATTGAGTCAAAAGGAGCATTCATTGCATCACTCGGTACGATACATCTGGCAGCGCTCATCATGGCCGGCGTTCAGGTGGAACAGCGACGCGCTTCTCAAACGGTTGGGACAAATTCGCTTCAGCCAGGGCTTGCTGTTGATGAAAATGAAAGATCAATCCCGCTCTTGATCCTTGACATACGCGACCAGCCCTTTGAGCACTTTTTTACGCCAGGCCTCGGTGAATTCGGGCGTCCACTCATAGAATCCTCTACCGGTTTTAGCACCCAGCTCGTTTCTGGCGACCTTTTCCAGCAGCAGGGGATAGGATTCCCTGGAATCATCCATGTCCGGCAGCATGTACTTTTCGCACTGCAGCGTTAAATCATACCCGTCAATGTATTCGTACAGTTCAAACGGCCCGACCAGTCCGAGGCGCCGGCCGAAACTGTTCTTGACGGCGCGGTCCACGTCCTGAGGGCTGGCGATGCCGCGTTGAACGATGTTGAAGGCCTCGCGCCACAACACCAGCTGCAGGCGGTTGGCGATAAACCCCGGCACCTCCTTGCGGCAGATGATGGGCCGCTTGCCCATGGCCTGCAGCAGACGGTAAAGCCAATCCACCGTTGCATCCGTCGTCTGCCGGCCACGCACCAGCTCCACCAGCGGCATCAAATACGGCGGATTGAAATAGTGCGCCACCAGAAAGCGGTCCGGCCGCTGGGTGGATGATGCCATCAGGCTCGGCAAAATGCTGGAGGTGTTGCTGGCAAAAATGGTTTCCGGCGGGCAAAGCGCATCCAGTTTCGCAAACACGGCCTGCTTGATCTCAAGCTCCTCCAGCACGGCTTCCACCACCAGGTCCGCTTGGGCGGCAGCGGTCATGTCGGTGGTCGTTTGAATGCGTGACAGCGCCGGAGCGACATCGGCCGGCGTGATGATGCCCCAATCGGCGAGTTCTTTCAGGCTGTTTTCAATTTTGTGCAGCGCCGCCTTAAGCTTTTTCGATGATCGCCCCCACAGGGTCACGGCATGCCCGGCGGCGGCGAATTCCTGGGCAATGGCATGCCCCATCATGCCCGGACCGATGACGGTGATCTTTTGCGGCCGAATGGATTCCATCGTTTGTTTTCCTCCCCATAAATTTTTATGATCCATGGCACGCCAATGCGGCATGAAAATTAATTTATCCCATTATTTCCTTCTGTGCGGACGCCAATATGGTGTCGAGCTCTCGGATCACGGCATCCGACAGAGGCGGCACTTCATGGGTTCTTAAAATCGTATCCGCCCGTGCCCTGGCCCTTTGCCGCAGTCGATCCGGATCATGAAAGCGCTCCTCCCCGGCCTCGAAATCAAAGGCAGCGGAAAAAAATCGAAGCTCTTCCCGAAAATGGGCCATGGTGTGGTTGTCCGCCAGGTAATGGCCCTGCGGTCCTGTCCGCTGCACGGCGTCCAGTCCGATTTTCTCGTCACTGACCGCGAATCCTTGTGCCATGCGTCGCACAAAGCGGATGATCTCGTCATCGATGACCAGCTGGCTCAGGCCGGAGGCCGCTTCCCGCTTCAGACCGCCGGCGCCGGAAAGAAGGGTCGTCCCCGCCGCCGCCGCCGTCAGAGCGCCCACGCCCTTCTGAAACAAACACTGCGCGGGATCCACACCGTCGGCGACCAGGCCCGGACCCTCGGTCGGAAGCTGATACCAGCGTCTGCCGAGCTGCGAGAGGGCCGCGTACAGCAGCATGTTTTCCGGCCCGCCGCCGACGGCGCTGCCCGTGCGCATGTCGGTAAGACTTGGAAAGCAGTAATAGACGGCGGGATTTTCCGGATAAAGAATATAAATCAGGGTGAGCGCCCCCAAAACCTCGGCATTGCCCTGAGCGATGGTGCCCGCCAGCGTGACCGGCGCGCTGGTGCCGAGCATAATTTCGATGGCGGCTTTCACCGGCATTTTGTACCGGGCGCACACGAGCAGGCGTTCGATCTCATCCGCCGGATAATACAGCGGTGAAATCGGACAGACAATGGTGTGAAACAGGGGCCGCCGGCGCATGGCGCGGCGGCCGCCGCACACCGCCAGCTGCATTTCCGCCAGGTAGCGCATGTTTTTGGCGCCCAGGCTCAGACTCATAAAGTGTTTACGCGAATGCTGCAGCAGGGTTTTAGCGGCATACAGATCCGCCAGCGGCGGCGGAACGTCCTGTATGCTCAACAACCCGGCAAAATCAATGTCCGCCAAAGCGTCGCAGACAATCGCCAGCTGCTCTTGGTCCTGCAGCGTCGCCGGGCGCAGGGCGCCTTCCTTTTCCGCCAGCATCCAGTTCGGCCCGCTCAGGCAGCGCACCCGAAAATCGCTTTCCCGGCGCAGGACATGGTCAAATTGGGCTTCTCTGCCCGCCAGCCGCATCGTGCGCGGGACTTCGGCCAGACACCGCTCCACCAGCACCGCCGGAAAGCGAACCCGGTTTGTGGTCCGGTCGACCTGAGCCCCCGCGTCCGCCAGGCGGTCCAAGGCCGCGGCATGATCAATGCGCAAACCGGTTTGTTCCAAAAGCTGCAGCGAAGCAGTATGAATTCGCTGCAGCTCCGGTCGGCTGATCCCCGGCAGACCCATCTCTTTAAGCGGCATTATGCTGCGCTTTCATCTGTCCCCGGTCCGATAACAGGACGTCCATCCATTCAGGATTCAAACCACCATCTTTCGGGCAGTTTACAACCGTCCATTTCAATATTGGCGGCCACGTTTTCAAATTTCAGACGCGAACTGGCCGCCAGAATGTCGCTGGGGAATACCGGAATCACCGAACCACCGTCATCACGGCAAAGCTGCTGCATCTCAACATACATTTCACGGCGTTTTTGTTCGTCCAGTTCGGCGCGCGCCGCCACCAGCAGCTGGTTGAAACGCTCATTCTTCCAAAAGGACTCGTTCCAGTTCGAATCGGCCGCATAGGTCGTCGAGAACATCCAGTCTTCCGTGGGCCGGCCCCACCAGTAGGAGAAGCACCACTCCTTCTTCAGCCACACATCGCTCCAGTAGCCGTCGTTGGGCTCCTTGACGATTTTAATATTGATGCCGGCTTTGGCGGCGTGCTCCTTGTACAAAATCGCCACATCCACCGCCCCCGGAAATGCGGCATCGGCCGTGTGCAGGTTGAAGACGTGATCCGTCAGGCCCGCTTTCTGCATATAGAATCTGGCCTTGTCCGGATCGTATCCGCGCTGCGGCAGATCGGCTGCAAAATATCGGTTGGCCGGCGATATGGGATGATCGTTGCCGATGATGCCGTGGCCGCGCAGCACCGTCTTGAGCAGATGCTCGCGATCGACGGCATGCTTCAGCGCCAGGCGCACGTTGTTGTCGCTATAGGGTTTCAAGTCGCTGCGCATGGGAATCGTAAAATGTTTGGTGCCGTTGGTTTCAACGATCTGGATATTCGGGCTGCGCTGCAAAAGGTGCACGGTTTTGCGGTCGCAGCGCGGAATGACGTCCACCTCTCCCGTTTTCAGGGCGCTGGTGCGCGTGTTGGGATCATTGATGCCGATCATTTCCACTTCATCAAAATGCGCCCGCCCCGCCTTCCAGTAGTTGGGGTTGCGCGTGGCAAATGACCGCACGCCGGGCTCCCAGGATTTCAATATGTAGCCGCCGGTGCCGATGCCCTTTTCCCACGCCGCCCCCTGGGTGCCGTCGGGCACGATCGCCAGATGATAGTCGCTCATTAGATACGGAAAGTCGGCGTTGCCTTCGCGCAGCGTGATGGTCACGCTGTACTTGTCATCGGCTTTGATCTCCACGATCGGCTCGACAATCACCTTGGCCGGGGATTTGGAATCCTTGCCGCGGTGATGATTGATGGAGAAGATGACGTCCTCGGCCGCAAAGGGTTTGCCGTTGTGAAATTCAACGCCTTTTCGGAGTTTGAAATGCCACTGTTTGGCATCCGGGGTCGACTCCCAGCTTTCGGCCAGTTCGGGGATGGCTTTGGAGCGGTGGTCGATCTCCACCAGACAGTTTCTGAGCATCCAGGAAAGGGTTTCCGGCACCAGATTGGTGATGGTGGCCGTGTCCAGTGAATCCGACGTCTGGGCCCCGGGGGAGCCGATTCTCAACCGGCCGCCTTTTTTGGGCGTCGCCGCCCGGGCCTTGGCGGCCATGAGGCCCGACGGCAGGGCGGCCGCCAAAGACAGTGCCGAGGCACGGGCTAAAAATTCACGCCGCGTGATTTTCCCCATTCGCAACAATTTTTCCAGTGTTTTGTGTTCATCCATGCTGTCCCTCCTTTTCTGATTTGTTCAACGCACCCTCGAATGTAATGCCGGTTTTACATAATATCTTTCGCAACCGCGCCGATGGCCTGGTCCAGAATCCCTACCAGTTCGTCAATCTGATCCCTGGTGATCACATACGGCGGTGCGATCAGCAGATGATCGCCGCGATGGCCGTCCACGGTGCCGCTGCCCGGATAGATGATCAGACCGTTCTCAAACGCCCTTTGGGCGATCAGATTGGCCACATGGCCGGATGCCGGAAATTCAAACGGGGCTTTGGTCTGCTGATCGCGCACAAATTCCATGCCCAGCAGAAAGCCCTTGCCGCGTACATCCCCTACGATCGTGTGCTGCTTCAGGGATGTAAGCTGGTCCCACAGATAGCTTTCAAGTGCCTTTACGTTGTCCAGAAGCCTGTGGCGCTGCATGTATTCGTGCACGGCCACGCCCACCGCGCCCGCCATGGGCGTGCCGGAGTAGGTGTGCCCTGGAGCGAAGATGCCTTTTTTGCCGTCCCGCAATACCCGATAGATCTTCTCGGAGATGATCACCCCGGCCAGCGGATAATAGCCCGCGCTGGCCCCTTTGGCGAAGACGATCATGTCGGGCACAACGCCCCAGTGTTCGATGCCGAAAGGAGCGCCGGTCCGCCCGAAGCCGGTCATGACTTCGTCGGCGATAAACAGGATGTCGAATTCATCGCAGATATCGCGGATGATGCGGTAATACTCGGGCGGCGGGGTGATGGCGGCGCCGGCGGCGCCCACCACCGGTTCAGCGATAAAAGCACTGATGTACTCGGGCCCCACCAGTTGAACGGTTTCCCTGAGGCGCTGCGCACAGGCCAGGTTGCAGGCCGGATAGGTGCTTTTTTCCGGGCAGCGGTAGCAGTAGGGGGCACTGATCTTGGGATACGGCAGCAGTGAAGCAACGAAATTTTTGCGCCGCGCCACGTGTCCGCTCATGGACAGGGCACCCATGGTGATGCCATGGTAGCTCAGCCAGCGCGAAACAATCCGCTCTTTGCGGACATCCCCCTTCTCCAGATAATATTGATGCGCGATTTTGGCGGCCATCTCCGTCCCTTCCGACCCGCTGGAAACAAAAAATACGCGCTCCAGATCCTGCGGCGCCATCGCGGCGATCATGGCGGCCAATTTTTCCACCGGTTGGCTGGTGAAATGGGAGCGGAAGACATAGGCCACTTTGGCGGCCTGCTCGGCATAGGCCCGGCCGATCTCCGCGACGCCATGTCCGATATTGCAGACAACCGGTCCAGAGCTGCCGTCGATGTAGCGTTTGCCGTTCGTGTCATAAAGATAGATGCCGCTGCCGCTTTCAACCGTCGGCGCAATGGACTTTAAGTTGTAGTGCAAAAAATGGCTGTGTTTGATGGATTGTTGCATTTTGAAAATCCCTTATCCTTTTTTCTGATTTTTCGTTAATATCCTTACAAACTGACGGCGGCTGATCCTCTCTTTGGTCAACAACTCTTGCAATTGCGTGCGTTCCGGCATGGCTTTCCTCCTTTTTTAAGTGTTTTTCAGTTGCGCAGGAGACCGCGCCCCGGTCTCGCCCCGGTGTGCGCTGCGTTTTTAACCACCGGGATGCCGTTTATGATGACCTGCTCCACTCCCCTGGCATAAGCAAAGGGATGCGCATCGGTGGCCCCGTCGTCCAGGTTTTTGAAATCCAGCACCACGACGTCGGCAAAATATCCTTTTTGAAGCAAACCACGTTCGCGCAGGCCGAAATGAGAGGCCGGCATGCTGGTCATTTTTCGTACGGCCTCTTCCAGGCGCAGCGTTTTTCGCCGGCGCACATGACAGGTAAGGAAATGGATCATTCCCGCATAACTGGCCTTAAAGGGCAGCTTATCACGAAGCGGGCTGTGCAAATCGCTGCTGACGATGTCCGCTTCAAGGCTGAACAGGGGATGGGAAACCATTTCGTCCACGTGTCGGTCGGTAAACAGCATGCCCACGGCGATCAATTCATCCAGCCCGCTGCCGGCGGCGGCCATGATGTCGAAGTAGCAGTCCCAGGGGTCCTTTCCCCATAAAGCGGCGATTTCTTGGAAATTTTTTCCGACAAGCTCTGGAAACGGCTTTTCCTGAATGATCGTGACGCGGTGCCAGTCGCCCCGGTGGAGAAATCGCCAGTAGCGGTCGCATTCGGTTCGCAGGCGCTTTCGCACCGCCGCATCCTCCAATTTCAGGGCCGCCTGTTCTGCGCCGCCTTCCAGCAGCCATGGCGGCAGAATGGCGGCTAATTTTCCAATTCCGTTTTTATAGCCGATGCAGTCGGTCTGCAGATCCATCCCGTTTTCGCGTGCTTTTTCGAGCGTCTCAACCGCCGTCGCCCAGGCCCTGTCGGGCGCATTGGTGTTTTCGCGCACATTCAAATGAGAGAGTTGCCCCCGGGTGCTGCTGGCCTTGACAATTTGTACAAACTCCTCGACCGCCGGCTGCAGGTGCTCGTCATAGTTACGGATATGACTGGCATACATACCGCCGCCGCTGCCGGCGATCCGGGCCAGTTGTATCACCTCTTCCGTTGAAGCCAGCCTCCCCGGCGCGTATTCGAGCCCCGTGGACAGGCCCAGTGCGCCGGCGTCCATGGCTTCCCTCACATGGTTTTCCATGGCTTTCATCTGGTCTGAAGAAAGATCACGACTGGGGACCGCCACCCCCGCGGCCGTTCGGATCGTGCTGTGGCCGACGAACCATGCCAAATTTTCAGAGGTTCCCATTTGCGCGACGTTTTCCAAATAATCGGCGAAAGAGGACCAGTCAACCGGTCCGCTGTAGCAGAAATACCTTAGCACCGCCTCGCAGTCACTGCGCGAAATATTGCTTAACGGCGCCATGCTGTGGCCGCAGTTGCCGACGATCTGCGTGGTGACTCCCTGCCGGACCGTGCTTTGCATGGTGGGATTGGTGTGAATGGTCCAGTCTGTATGGCTGTGGCAGTCAATCAACCCCGGGCATACGATTTTGCCTTGCGCTTCGATGATGTGCTCGGCCTGCGCCCCCGGAAGGGGCTGCACCGCCGTGATGCGGTCGTTCTCAATCATCACATCCGCCGGATACATCGGATTGCCGGTGCCATCCGCCAGCCAGCCGTTGCGAATCAAAATGCCCATAGGTCCTCCCTTTGTTTATTCCAGCCGCGTTTCACACCGTGGCGATATCAACATAACTTAATCGTTTAAGTTTTCATGCCAAAAAATGCCTCTGTTTCATCATTGTATTGAAAAATAATTCAGGCCGATCTTCAATCCGCTTGAGAATTCCCCGTCAGCGCCGGTAGCCACCGTTGACATAGCCGCAGGTCTTGCGCACAATCAGATCGGCTTTTAATACCACCCGTTCAACCATACGCGGTGTGCTTGCCTCGATGCGGTTGACCAGTATTCTGACGCCCATGGCGCCCATTTCCGATTTTTTGGGACTGACGGTCGTCAGCTCGACCCCGGTCAAAGCCCCCATTTCGATGTCGTCAATCCCCATCAGGGCCACATCTTCCGGAATCCTGAGATTTAGACCCAGCAAAGCCTCGCGCACACCCAGCGCCATGTTGTCATCGTGTGCGAATATGGCGCTGGGCGGTCTTTTGAGCCGCATCAGCTGATTGGCTTTCTGCTGCGCGATGCGGCGTGAATAGCGGCCGTTTTTCAGCAGTGCCGGCGTGGCGGCGATGCCGTAATCGGCCAGGGCCTTTTTCGAGCCTTCCAGGGTGGCCAGCGCGTTGGAGGCATTCAGATCGCCGCTGATCACGGCGATGCGTTCGTGGCCCAGCTTCCAGAGATGGGCAACGCCCTGGTAGCCGGCGGCGTGGTTGTCCAGCGTGACGGTGTCGATCTTCTCGTTGATCCCGGCGTCCAGCGGCACACGGTTGATGCACACAAAGGGAACGCCCGCTTCCATCAGCGGCGCGATGTGGGGATCGCGCGCGGCGGCGGTCGAAATGATAAGCCCGTCCACCCCTCGCGAGCGCATCAGATCAAGGTATTGTTTCCTTGCATCCGTACCGCCGTCGATGCTGCAGAGAATGATGTGGTATCCCAGCGACCTTGCGGTTTTCTCAACGCCCGCCGCCAGCTCCGTAAAAAAGGGGTCGGAAATATTGTTGATGACAAGCCCCAGAGCATGGCTGTGTTTGCTGACCAGGGCTTTGGCCGCCATATTGGGCTGATAGCCGTTTTTTTGGGCGATGTCGATGATTTCGCGTCGTTTCGCCGGACCCACACCCGGTCGATTGTTGAGTGCCATGGATACCGCCGCCGCCGACACACCTGCGATTCTGGCAATGTCTTTCAGGGTGGTGGTTTTTTCAATCATAAATTTTCATGCCCTGTCGCCTGCTGTTTGACATAAAAATGATTTTCTGGTGAAGCAACGGCATGATCCTTTAATGGGGCTGCATGAAAATTTAAATATTTTGTCAACATCCGTTGATGATAGTGCATGCGGCCACAAAGCGTCACTACTTTAAAAAGAAAATCAGGATGAGGAACTTAATCGATTAAGTTTAATTATACAAAGACGGAGCCGCTTGTCAAGCGAAAAACTTTCGGAATCGAAGCGGCGGCTGATTTTTTGCTTGACTGTCGCGGGCGCTTCTTTATAGTCTCTATCTTTACTTGCAAAAGCAGGTCCTTAGCCGGATATACCCGGACATTAAACAATGATCGGGCATTCGCGGTCAAGGCGCTGTAAATCGGCCGTGGACTTAGGATGATCATTGATATTCGAAACGTCTTCGAGCCCCGCAGACAAAGGTCGCGGGTTTTGAATGGACTTTATACGCAAGCGGTTCAACTCACGAAAAAAGGAGCATGTAAAATGGCAACTGGCGACAAAAAAGACAAAAAGCCCCTCTGGCTGCTGATCGAGGAAAAAATTCTGGAAATCGGCGGCCAGGGTGTTTCGGATGAAAACCTTGAAGCCTCCGTTCAACAAATGGCGGCGGCACTGGATGAATCGGGATATAATGTCTCCCGGCTGGGAGGGAACCTGCTCAAATTGCGCTGGGCGGTCGACGACATGCGCAAGGTCGGCCGGCCCCTGCTGCAGGATTTCAACGCAGCGATTGCGGCGCTGACGCTGGAGGACGTCGCCGATCCATATGCGGCCGCCACCAAGCTGCTGAACGACATCGGTCAGACCTGGCCCAAGCTGAAAAGCCCCGAGTGCCGTCCGGACGTGGTGAAGATTGTCGAGCGGACCAAACTCGACCTGCTGATCGCCAAGGCCAAAACCCTGTCCGACGACAAGGGCATCCGGCTGCTGCTGGCGGAAGAGGTGCCGGCCGACGTCATCATTTCGTCGCTGGAAATCACCAAGGAGATCCTGGACAAGGTCAAGGCCGACATCAAGGCCGAACGCGCCGAACGCGCCCGTGTGGCCAAACTGTTGGAAGCGGCCAAGGACAAACCGGACCAGGAAAAAGTCAAGCATCTTATTCAAAACAATGTTGCCGAAGATCTGATCCTCGAAATGGCCGGCGTGGATCAGGGCGTGATCGACGCCGCCAAAAAGGCGATGGAGGATGAGCTCAAAGAAAAGCAGCGTCTGGCCGAAGAGGAAGCCGCCCGCAAGAAAGCCGCCGCCGAAGGCCCGGCCCTGGACGACATCCCGGCGGAGCAAATACTGGAATACATCGAATCCATCCGTGAAATCATGGAGTTCAGCGACGTGGAAAAGGAAATTCGGGTCATGTGCGAACAGAGCTCCATCCCCAAGGCTCTGGTGGACATCGCCGTTTCTGATCCCGACCAGCTGGATGAACTGGAAAAAAAGGCCGAGGGCTAATAGCCGGCCGCAACAGCTCTCACTTGCGGACCGGTTAATGGTATGGGGTATACGGTGTAGGGTACAGGTACAGGATGTAGGGAAATAAAATCACAAATCTCAAGCACCAAATGACAAACAATATCCAAATTCCAATGACCAAGATTTCAAGGGCTCTCAACCATCTGTTTGGAATTTCAACTTTTTGATTTGTTTGGGATTTGTGATTTGGAAATTGGCATTTTTATAGCTGCCAATGCAGGAAAATCCAGGCACATGGATCCTCCAGGCCAAAGAAGCCAATAAAGCGCAATGAACCCTTATCTTACGTTTTTTGGATGGTCCAGAAAAGCTGCGATGCGCGCCTCGATGGTTGCCAGGTCGTCCGGCGCGTGCCAGAAAATGTCATCATCCGCGCCGAACCAGGTCAGCTGGCGTTTGGCATAGCGCCGGGTGTCGCGTTTAAACGTCCGCAGGGCTTCCGCCGCGTCAAGGCGGCCCTGAATGACGGCCGCCATGTGTCGGTAGCCGATGGCCTGCATCGGCTTCAGGTCCGCCGAATAGCCGGCCGACAGAAGTGACGTCACCTCCGCTTTCAACCCTTGTTCCATCATCGCATCAACCCGGCGGTCGATACGATCGTACAGCGCCTGCCGCTCCAGTCGCAGTCCGATTTTAAGAACCCGGATGCGGCGGGCGGCAAAACGGTGCTGCTGCTGATATTGCGAAAGGGGGCTGCCGGTGCTGTGATACACCTCCAGCGCCCGAAGCACACGGTAGGTGTCGTTGGGGTGCAGCCGTCGGGCGGTTTCCGGGTCGCAGCGCCGCAAACGTTCGTACAGCCGGCCGGGTCCCTCCTCACGGGCCGTGTTCCGCAGCCGCCGCCGCAGGTCCGGATCCGGCGGGCGGCTGTCGAAGAGCCCGTGGATCAGGGATTTGATATACAAGCCCGTTCCTCCCACCACCAGCGGCGTGACCCGGTGTTTATCAAGCCTGCAGACCGCATCATACGCCAGAGCGGCGTATTGCTTGGCGTCAAAAGGGGTATCCGGGTCCACGATATCGATCAGGTGGTGCGGGACGGCGGCCCGCTCCGCCGGCGTGGGTTTGGCGGTGCCGATATCCATCTTCCGGTAAATCTGCATGCTGTCGGCCCCGAGGATTTCACCACCGAACAGCTGCGCCAGGCGGATGGCCGCACCTGTTTTGCCGACCCCCGTCGGTCCACAGATCACAACAGCACGGGGTTGTTTCAAGATGTTCACGGATTCGACCTTTCCCGCCGGCGCAGCGATTTATCAAGGCGCACGGATGCAGCCCGACCTGAAATCATCGGATTTTCGTGCGGCATTATAGCCTGATTTTTCCGCCGTTGTCCACACCCGGCGCCGCTGTTCACCGCATGCCGCCGCCTCTGCCTTGACTGCGGCATGGAATTATCCATCCTAAAGCTATTGACAAGCGAGTTTTGAGCATATAATGGAAACAGTTTGATAAACGATACAACTGCCAACTAACACCAACCGTTCAGGAGATCGGTATCATGGCGAACAAGAAAACGGGGTCGGTGCTGGTTGTCGGCGGTGGCATCGCCGGTATGCAATCGGCACTGGATCTTGCGAACTCGGGGTATTATGTTTATCTGCTCGAAAAATCACCGTCCATCGGCGGCGTTATGTCCCAGCTGGACAAAACGTTTCCCACCAATGACTGTGCCATGTGAATTATCTCACCTGTACTGGTCGAGGTCGGCCGGCATTTAAACATCGAGTTGATCACATGCGCTGAAGTCGAAAAAATTGAAGGCACCGAAGGCCGTTTCAGCGCTTTCATCACGCAAAACCCCCGCTACATCGAAGCCGCCAAGTGCACCAGCTGCGGTGATTGCGTCGAGGTCTGCCCGGTGATCCTCCCCAATGAATACGACCAGGGGCTCACCGAGCGCAAGGCGACTTTTAAAAAATACGCCCAGGCCGTACCGGGCGCCTTTTCCATTCAAAAGGCCGACAAGGCGCCCTGCCGGTTGGCCTGTCCGGCGGGCTTGAATGTGCAGGGATATGTGCAGATGGTGGGTGCAGGCAACTACCGGCGGGCCTTGGAAATCATCATGGAAGACCTGCCGCTGCCGGGTGTTTTGGGCCGCATCTGCCCCCACGGCTGCGAGGACGCCTGCCGCCGATGCGAAGTGGACGCTCCCGTCGCCATTCGCAACCTCAAACGGCTGGCGGCCGACAGGTTTGACGCCAGAGACATCGAAATCAACTGTCTGCCCGCCCGCCCGGAAAAAGTCGCCATCATCGGATCCGGTCCCGCCGGTCTGTCGGCGGCCTATCAACTGGCCCGCAAAGGCATCCTGTCCACAATTTTCGAGTCGCAGCCCCAGGCCGGCGGCATGCTGCGCGTCGGCATTCCCGCACACCGGCTCCCGCGGGAAGTGCTGGACAGAGACATTGAAGTCATCACCAACCTGGGTGTGGAAATCAAAACCGGAACACCCGTTGGACAGGGTCTAGGCATCGAAGACCTTTTTCAGCAGGGATATAAAGCCGTCTACATCGCCGTCGGCGCGCACAAGGGCATCAAGTTGGGAATACCCGGTGAAACGGCCGATGGCGTATGCCAAGGGGTGGATTTTCTGCGTGAGGTCAATCTCAGCGGCACCACCCATCTGGGCAACCGGGTGGCCATCATCGGCGGCGGCAACGTTGCCATCGATGTCGCCCGCTGCGCGGTACGCTTAGGCGCTGCGGAAGTAGCCATCATCTATCGGCGCACGCGCAAGGAAATGCCGGCCTGGGAGGAAGAAATCGCCGCCGCCGAAGCCGAAGGCGTCCAGATCACCTATCTGGCCGCACCGCAGGAAGTGGTGACCGAGAACGGGCGCGTCGCTGGTTTACGGTGCATCAAAATGAAACTGAGCGACAAGGATGCATCCGGTCGAAGGCGCCCCGTACCGATTCCCGGAAGCGCGTATACGGTGAAGATCGATCAGCTCATACCGGCCATCGGTCAGCGGCCGGATTTGAGCGGGATCGCCGAACTGGATGGAATCAGCATCTCCCGCTGGGGAACCACAGACGTCGACCCGGTGACTTACGCCACCGGGAGAGAGGGCGTATTCGCCGGCGGAGACGTGCAAACCGGCCCCTCGATCGCCATCGCCGCCATTGCCGCCGGCAAGGAAGCCGCCATCTCCATTGAACGCTATCTGGATGGGCAGGACATGCGTCTCGACCGCGAGGCGCCCGCAGCGGAAGATCCCGACTATCGACCCATTCCCGCCGGCACGGCCGTCCAGGAGCGCGCACACATGCCGGAGCTTATGCCGGATAAACGCCGGGACAATTTCAGCGAAGTGGAGCTGGGCTATGAAGAAGAAATCGGCCGCGCGGAAGCCCGGCGATGTCTGAACTGCGGCTACTGCTGCGAGTGCTACCAATGCGTGGAAGCCTGCGGCCCGCATGCCATAACCCTGGAAAGCCACCGCCAGCAAACCGAGCGCTTTACGCTCGACGTCGGTTCGGTCATTCTGGCCCCCGGGTTCGCGCCCTTTGACCCGGAACGATTCGACACCTACAATTATGCCGCCCATCCCAACGTCATCACCGCCATGGAAATGGAAAGAATTCTCTCTGCTTCCGGCCCCACCGGCGGACATCTGGTGCGCATGTCGGACCACGCCGAACCAAAAAAAATCGCGTGGTTTCAATGCGTCGGATCGCGCGATCTCAATCGCTGCGACAATGCCTACTGCTCTTCGGTGTGCTGCATGTACGCCATCAAGGAAGCCGTCATCGCCAAAGAACATGCCGGCGACGATCTCGAATGCACCATTTTCTACATGGACATGCGCACCCCCGGCAAAGACTTTGAGCGCTTCTACAATGAAGCTCAGCGCAAGGGCGTGCGCTTTGTGCAAAGCCGTGTTCACACGGTCACGTCGGCCCAGGAAAACGGCGACCTTTCCGTCCGCTATGTGAGCGAAGAAGGGGATCTGAAAATCGAAACCTTCAACCAGATCGTGCTTTCCGTCGGTCTGCAGACGCATCCGGAAACGATTGCACTGGCCCGCCGGCTCGGGATCGAACTCACGCAGGGCAATTTCTGTAAAACAGAAACCTTCGAACCGGTGGAAACATCCCGCAAGGGCATTTTTGTCTGTGGCGCCTTTCAAGGACCCAAGGACATTCCCCAGTCGGTCATCGACGCCAGCGCCGCCGCCGGCGCGGCCGGCGCCGTTTTGAGCCCGGCCCGCAACACACTGACCAAAAGCGCGGAGATCGTCCCGGAAACCAATGTCGTCGGAGAGGCCCCGCGCATCGGCGTTTTCGTCTGCCGCTGCGGCATCAACATCGCCGGCGTCGTCGACGTCGAGGCGGTCAAGGAATATGCCGGCACGCTGCCTTATGTGGAATACTACACCGACAACCTGTACACCTGTTCTCAGGACACACAGGACATCATGACCCAAATCATCAAGGAGAAGAATCTCAACCGGGTTGTGGTGGCGGCCTGCACGCCTAAAACGCACGAGCCTCTTTTTCAGGAAACCCTGATCAACGCCGGTCTGAACAAGTACCTGTTTGAAATGTGCAACATCCGCAACCAGGACTCCTGGGTGCACAAAAACAATCCGGATCTGGCCACCGCAAAGGCCAAAGACCTGGTTCGAATGGCGGTTTCCAAGGTGGCGCTCATGCAGCCGCTTAAAGAGGCGGAGCTGGAAGTCAATCAGACGGCGCTGGTCCTCGGCGGCGGCATCGCCGGCATGAGTGCGGCGGCGACACTGGCCAAGCAGGGTTATGAAACCCACCTCGTTGAAAAAAGTGCCGCCCTTGGCGGACAGGCCAGAAATATCTACCAAACGACTGCCGGCGAAAAGGTGAGCGAAAAACTGGATGAACTGATCGGCAAACTGGAAAGCAGCGATCGTGTTCATGTTCACCTGAACACGGAACTCAAGCACGTAGACGGGTTCGTAGGCAATTTCAAGTCCACACTGATGAGCGGTGGCAGGGAAAGCGTTGCCGAACACGGTGTCGCCGTTCTGGCCACCGGCGCGTCCCCTTTGCAGCCCGACGAATACCATTACGGCGAGGATCCGCGCATCCTGACCAGCCTTGAACTTGACAAAAAGTTCATGGACGGCGACACGGCTCTAGCCGCCGCAAACGCCGCCGTGTTTATCCAGTGCGTCGGTTCCAGAGAGCCGCAGCGCCCCTATTGTTCGCGCGTCTGCTGCACCCATTCCATCGACAGTGCGCTGCAGCTGAAACGCCTGAACCCGGACATGAACGTCTACATTTTGTACCGGGACATCCGCACCTACGGTGAACGGGAATATCTCTATCGCGAAGCGCGCGAAAAGGGGATTATCTTCGTCCGCTACCGACTGGAAGAAAAACCGGAGGTCCGCCTTGAAAACGGCCGCCTGACGGTGACCGTTACCGACCACGTTCTGGGACGGCCCATTGAAATCGAAGCCGATCTGCTGACGCTTGCATCGGCGATCGTTCCCAACCGTGACGAAGCACTGGCCAACCTGTTCAAGGTGCCGCTGAACGACGATGGATTTTTCGTGGAAAAGCATGCCAAACTGGGGCCGTCCGAATTCGCCACCGACGGTGTTTTCCTCTGCGGTATGGCCCATTATCCCAAACCGATCGACGAATCGATCGTGCAGGGGCGGGCCGCCGCCGCCCGTGCCGTCACCCTGCTGGCCCGCAAAATTATTCACACCAGCGGAACAGTGGCAGAGACTCAACCGGCCTACTGCAGTTCCTGCGGTGTCTGTGTGTCGATATGTCCCTACTCGGCGCCGGCTTTCGTGGAAGAGGGGCCTTTTGCCGGCAAGGCACAAATCAATCCGGTACTTTGCAAAGGCTGCGGTTTGTGCGTGGCATCCTGCCGTTCGGGCGCCATTCGTCTGAAGGGCTTTGACAACGATCAGATTTTGGCCCAGATTTTTGCCATGAACGCGGCGG
>Ga0272444_10002536_pt1 | contig 16820 bp, 17 predicted proteins | sample SSMForm13_FD_201033 | JGI IMG/M metagenome (GOLD analysis project Ga0272444, IMG submission 201033) | Marine sediment archaeal communities from Little Sippewissett salt marsh, Falmouth, MA, United States - SSM-Form-13 | ecosystem: Environmental > Aquatic > Marine > Wetlands > Sediment ...
GCCTTAAATATTGCCTGGGCATTTTGAAGCGCAGTATGATCGTCAATGCCCATGGTTTCACTCTCATCTTGAGCCAAAAGATATCCAACGGATTGTCCGTCTTCGGCCATATACTCAATAAGGTCGGTTATAAAAAACTCCTCTATGGGAGTGGTTTTGCCGTTTATCTCTTTGTGAACAATCTGAGGCCGCGAGGCCATGACCGGTAGATATTTTTCTAAGGCTTTCTTTTTTACAGCGTAAATTCCTGAGTTGCAGATGGTTAAAGCCGCTTGTTTTTCCTCCGGATAGTCCTTCCAGTATTTCCATTCGGTTATTTTTTTTACAAGGTCCCCCTGGGCTTCCAAAACGCCGTATTGCTTTTTGTCATCCGGACAAAATCCCAGGATGACAAGGTCGAACGTTTCAAGATGGAGAACGAGCTGCACATAGGTTGCCTTTTGAACAAAGGGAACATCTCCCATGGTAATAATAAACTTAGAGCACGGCAGGGACTCAATAAACGATCGGGCTGCTAAAATAGCACCGCCGGTACCGTTGAGAATCGGCTGCTCGCAGTAGGTAATATCCAAATCTCGGGTTGTGGCAATCACATCTTCTTTGCAATGATTGACAATGAGCGCTTTTTGGCCAACCGGCAAATTCTCCAATAGATAGAGCAAAATTGGATGGCTGCCTTCAAAAATTGAACTGCCGGGCAACAGGGGCAACAGTGTTTTATTGCCCTCGTAGCCAGTCATTCTGCTGCCTCGGCCGGCCGCCATAATAATTGAAGCGATTTCGGAATCCAATTGTGTTTTAGGTTGCATATTTTAGGTCCTTGGAAGGTTTTTATAATATAATTATCATAATGCAGAAAGAAAGGCAAACCCATGGTCTGTGAAATGAGGTTTGAAGCAAAGGGCTTTTTCGATCTAATGAATCGTTTTCGATATGCCTCTGAACCCGTGAACGGCTATTGGTTGGCATTATCCGTTTAGGTTCACGGACCGCACGGGCACAGTTTTTGGCACAATCCACGATTTCAAAAAAAAGAGGCTAACCAGAGTTTTGGTTAACCCCTTCAATATAATAATCTTTTATGGTGCCGAGGGACAGAATCGAACTGCCGACACGGGGATTTTCAGTCCCCTGCTCTACCGACTGAGCTACCTCGGCTTACTAAAATTAAAATAGTACTGCTATTAGACGCACGGTTTTTTGTCAAGATTTTTTTGACCCATATCCCCGAAAATATATTGCAACAAGACTGTTGCTGCAATGGTTGCCGTTTCAGCTCTCAATATACGGGGTCCAAGTGCGGCGGTAACAAATCCGTGGTTCCTGGCAATTTCTATCTCCCGGGAGGTCAACCCTCCCTCCGGCCCCAGCACGGCAAAAATTGTATTAATTTGCCGGTTGGGTTTGGGTAATTCCGTATGGACTAATTTAAATTCATTTTCCCAGAAAATGAATTTTAAGTCGCAAGACTCACCAAGAGTCAGCACCTCTCCATAGGATACGGTTTCACCGATTTCTAAAATACGGCCGCGTTTGCACTGCTTGAGAGATTCTTTTGCTATTTTTTTCCACCGTTGCGTACGCGCTGAAATTTGTTTTTTATCGGGTCTGGAAACAGATCGTTCGGCAAAAAAAGGTATCCATTTTGTTACTCCGAGTTCGGTAAGATGACGGACAAGACCGTCCATTTTCTTTTCTTTTAAAAACGCCTGGGCAATAACAATATGAACCGGAGACTCGGCTGTGGAAGGAAAGCAGTCTGTTATGGATACGTTTATACTTTCTGGAGAAAAAGCGATAATTTCAGCCCGATATTCAAACCCTCTGCCGTCAAAAAGACCGATATTATCACCCGGCTTAAGGCGCAATACGGTTTTTATGTGCCTAGCATCAGAACCGGTAATAATAGATGTTGCGCCGGAAATTTCCGATGGTTCGATGAAAAAATACCGCATACTCTCTTTTATAATTCAGGCGGGTATATTGTAAATCATTTTTTTTGCTAAACCGCTTGCCCTTGCATGTTCAGCCAAATCAGAGCCAAATTTTACCAAAAAGCAAATATCTTGACACCATGTATGCCCTGTGGTAAATTTCTTCATCTGATTATAGGGTATTTGTTTATGATGTACGGCACGTTATGGTAAACAGGGGGTTTATATGTCGGACAATAATGATCCGGACAAGAAAATTGAAGGGGCAGAATCAATACAAGATCAAGAGATTATAGAACTTGAAGAAGAGACATTTGTTGCATCTCAAGACCATGAGGAAATTATCGACCTTCTTGAGGATGCCGACGAACCTGGTTTGGAAGGTGAAAAGGAAGCCGTGGTCTCCCAAGAGACAGATTCAATACCAGACGAAGAGATCATAGAACTCCAAGAAGAGGCACTTGATGCATCTCAAGACGATGAGGAAATTATCGACCTTTTGGAGGCGGTCGATGAACCTGGCGTAGAAAAGGAAGCCGTGGTCACTGAAGAGGCAGAATCAGCGGAAGATATCATAACAGCAACCGAGACAATGAGCGATACCTCCAAGGAAATAGAAGAAATCGGTGAACCTATCCCTATAATCGTGGACCCATCTCAGGAAGCAGAGGATCTTATTGAGCTAGAACCGGATCTTTTAGAAGAACCAAGCGAATTAGAAGATGAATTTGGCAAGGAAGTCGCCTTTGATCAGGACCTGAGTGATGATTTTGTCGATTCCCTGGGCATGGAGCTCGACGCTAAAGAAGATGTTTCGGAAGATTTGCCTGATACTGAATTTGATTCTGAAAAGGTGTCGGATGCACAGATGGAAGCAGCTTTGGAGCGTGTTATAAAAAAGATGTTTTACGAAAAGATCGATGGTATTCTTGTTGAGGTCATTGAAAAAACGGTCACACAGGAGTTAGAAAGATTAAAAAGTATCCTGCTCGAAGAAGCGGCGGGAAATGAAAAATGATCGTTTCTTTTCACAATAATTACATTTTGCCTAATTAATCTGATCATAGCAAATAAATCGAATGGTAAAACCACCGGGGATTATTCAATAATCCCCTTTTCAATTTTTTATCTGTATCTGGATACTGCGTGAGATATGCACAACTCAAGAATTTAGGGGCTTTGCCCCAATGGGAATAATGGAGTAATATGATATGAGTTCCAATCTTCTTAAAAAAGCTTATGAACCCCATGACGTGGAAAAACGTTGGTACGATTTCTGGGAAAAAGAATTGCTGTTTGCGGCAAACGAGGAAAAAAACGATCAAAAATGCTATTCCATTGTAATCCCTCCGCCCAATGTCACCGGCGTTCTTCACATGGGTCACGCGCTAAATAATACATTGCAGGATATTCTCTGCCGATACCGGAGATTGCGTGGTGATAATGTGCTGTGGATGCCCGGTACCGACCATGCAGGAATCGCCACCCAGAATGTTGTGGAAAAAAAGCTCGCCGATGAGGGTATGAATCGCCATCAGGTGGGCAGGAAAAAGTTCATTGAGGCAGTTTGGGAATGGCGCAGCGAATATGGCAACGCCATCATCAATCAACTAAAACGCCTTGGCGCTTCATGTGATTGGGAGCGTGAGCGCTTTACCATGGATGAGGGACTTTCAAAAGCTGTACGCAAGGTTTTTGTAAACCTGTACCAGGAAGGTCTAATTTACCGGGGCAATTACATTATTAACTGGTGCCCCCGCTGCCATACGGCGCTTGCCGATCTTGAGGTCGAACATGAAGCGCATGAGGGTCATTTGTATCATGTACGGTATCCTTTTACTGACGGAACAAAGGGAGTGGTTGTTGCAACAACCCGTCCTGAAACCATGTTGGGTGATACGGCCGTAGCAGTAAATCCAAATGATGAGCGCTACCAGGATATGGAGTCCCTTCAGGTGATTCTTCCCCTTATGAACAGACCCATTCCAATTATTAAAGACAAATATGTGGATATGTCCTTTGGAACCGGGGCATTAAAGATTACCCCCGCCCATGATCCTAACGACTTTGAGATCGGAAACCACCACAACCTGGAACGTTTAAAAGTTATCGGTGATGACGGCCTGATGACATCAGAAGCAGGCAGGTTCCAAGGGCTTGATCGATTCGAATGCAGGGAAACTGTGGTTAACGCACTTAAAGAAGAGGGGCTTCTTGAAAAGATCGAACCGTATCAGCATAGCATCGGTCACTGCTACCGGTGTAAGACGATAATTGAACCTAATTTGTCAAAACAGTGGTTTATCCGGACAAAGCCCCTTGCAAAAAAAGCGATTGATGCGGTTAAGAACGGTGATACGAAGATCATTCCTGAAATATGGACCAAAACTTATTTTGAATGGATGAACAACATTAAGGATTGGTGTATTTCTCGGCAGATATGGTGGGGACACCAGATTCCGGCATGGACCTGCAACACCTGTCAAGAAATAATTGTTGCCCTGGAACCGCCGGCAACGTGTCCGGCGTGCGGAGGAACAGATCTTTTACAGGATACAGACGTTCTTGATACCTGGTTCAGTTCCGCCCTGTGGCCTTTTTCAACCATGGGATGGCCGGATCAGACCCCACTGTTAAAATTGTTTTATCCCACATCTGTTCTTGTTACCGGTTTTGATATTCTCTTTTTTTGGGTCGCCAGAATGATGATGATGGGTATCCATTTCATGGAGGATGTGCCCTTTAAAGATGTTTATGTGCACGCCCTGGTGCGTGATGAAGCAGGCAAAAAAATGAGCAAGTCCACGGGAAATGTAATCGATCCCTTGAGCATTATTGACCGCTATGGAACCGATGCATTCCGTTTTACCCTGGCCGCTTTTGCAGCCCAGGGCAGAGACGTGAAGATGTCTGAAAAGCGTGTTGAAGGCTATCGAAATTTTATCAACAAAATCTGGAACGCCGCCCGTTTTGCCCTGACACACATAAATAACTCCTGTAAAAACATAACAACCGAACCGCTTTCCCTTGTGGACCGGTGGATTCTGTCCAGACTTTATCGTGTGAGCGGCAAAGTTTCCCAAGCGCTTGAAAGTTACCGGTTTAATGATGCGGCCGGGGCGCTTTACAATTTTGTATGGCATGAATTCTGTGACTGGTACCTTGAAGCTATTAAACCCACGTTGTACGGAAAAGAGGGAGAAAGCCGGCAACAAGCAACCCTGAGCGTGTTGTGGCGTGTTCTGCATGATACACTGGTTCTGCTTCATCCTTTTGTACCTTTTATTACAGAGGAAATCTGGCATAAACTGCCGGGTACACAAGGATCCATCATGAAAGCAGCATTTCCGTTATATGCCGACAATGATAATAGCATACAACGGGATGAAGAAGCGGAATCAAATATGAGACTTATCTCAGGGATAATAACCGGCATCAGAAATATAAGGGGTGAGATGAACATTTCACCGTCATTATCTTTGGCCGTTTCGGCCCAGTCCCAGGAGGAATCAACAAAAAAAACCGTACAACAGCACCGGGACATGATCATTAACCTTGCCAGACTTAAATCTTTATCTGTGGGAAATTCGGTTAAAAGACCAAAGTCCGCGGCAACGGCTGTTGTAAATGATGCCACGGTTTTTGTTTCATTAGAAGGAATTGTCGATTTTGCAAAGGAGATTGAACGGCTTGAAAAGGAAATCAATAAACTGACCAATGAATCGGCCACGGTTTCAAAGAAACTGAACAATGAAGATTTTCTCAGAAAGGCGCCCGAAGAGGTGGTGGAAAAAGTAAAAGCAAAGCACGGTCTCCTTGTTGAAAAACAGCAAAAACTGCTGGCGAATCTGGATAAAATTAAAAAGCTTGGCGCGTAACCCGGATTTATCATGGATTCAATACAACATCTCATAACCATAGCCCTGAAAGAAGACATGGGTTCGGGAGATATTACAACGGACAATCTCGTGGATTCCGATCTTGAAGGCAAAGGCGTCATCATCGCCAAAGAACCTTTTGTCATTGCAGGTCTTGATGTGGCCTGTCAGGTGTTTAAGCACCTTAATGCCGACGTTATATTTATACCCGATTATATCGACGGCAATCTTGTAAAAGAAGGTGAAACCATAGCAACGGTTGAGGGTAAACTTCGCGCCCTGCTTTCCGGTGAGAGAACCGCCTTGAATTTTCTTCAGCGACTTTCGGGCATCGCTACCTGTGTTCGCTCCTATGTGGAGGAACTAAAAAATAAAAGGGTGCGTCTTGTCGATACTCGCAAAACCACACCCGGCTGGCGTGTATTGGAAAAATATGCCGTCAGAGTGGGCGGAGCCTATAACCACAGGATGGGGCTATATGACGGTGTTTTGATCAAGGATAATCACCATGCTGTCTGCGGGGGGATAAAAAAGGCTGTTGACCGTATCCGGACCCAGGTACACCATCTTGTCAAAATAGAGGTAGAGGTATCCACTCCGGGCCAGGTCAAGGACGCTTTAAACGCCGGTGCAGATGTTATCATGCTCGATAATATGAGCAGAGAGCAGATAAAAGAGGCCGCAGCCTTTATTGGTGGAAGGGCAATTGTTGAAGTGTCGGGGAATGTAACAAAAAACGTTCTTAAATCCCTGGCAGATACCGGAGTTGATATCATCTCCGTAGGAGCCCTCACCCATTCTGCAAGATGCGTGGATATGAGTATGCGAATCCAGGCAGCTGATTAGACGTCTCGGATATTTTACAATTTCTTGAAAATACATGTTTATTAATGGCAACCTATTTATTCCATTATAATGGAATGTTGGAATATTGGGAGTAAGGGCGGAAATAAACCATTATAATTGTAAAAAATTCCTTCAAACCCATTATTCCATTACTCCATCATTCCATTATTCCAATTGTGAGCGAATCGAACTAACTTGGTCATATGATACCCATACGTGATACAATACCTTCTAAAAATTATCCGATTGTTAATAATACGATCATTGGTATCAACGTGGTTGTTTATCTGGTACAGATATCGCTGGTTCCGAATTTAAATCGTTTTGTCTATATTTATGGTCTTGTTCCCGCCCGCTACTCAATTCCCCAAATTGCCTCTTATTTTTCTACGAGCCAGCAGATTTTCTCTTTAATCTCTTTCATGTTTCTCCACGGCGGATTCTGGCATCTTTTGGGTAATATGTGGTCGCTTTATATCTTTGGCGACAATATTGAAGATCGCCTCGGGCCGTTTCGTTATTTGGTTTTTTACCTGCTTTGCGGAATTACATCCGGTCTTTCCCATCTTATCATTAATCTTCATTCCAATATACCTACCATAGGAGCCAGCGGGGCTATCGCCGGTGTCATGGGCGCTTATTTGATTCTTCATCCCAATGCAAAGATTTTAACATTGATTCCCATTATCTTTATCCCCTGGTTTATTGAAATCCCGGCGTTCTTTTTTCTCGGTCTCTGGTTTTTTATCCAGTTTATCAGTGCTGCCGGAAGCCACGGGGGTATTGGCGGTATTGCCTGGTGGGCTCATATCGGCGGTTTTATCTTCGGTATTATTTTTTTAAAGATTTTGCTTGCCTTACCAGAGACCGGCGTAAGCGGTCAAATGCGCAAGGTGACCGCAAAAAGAAAAACGCACCGCCTGCAAGTTATCAGGCCTGTAGGTCCTGGAAAAGATCCCCACCTCTATGGTACGATAACCATCACCTCATTTGAGGCCCTTACCGGGACACTTAAGCTGGTAAACATCCCCTGGGGATTTCAAAAACGGCTGGTAAGGGTTGCCGTGCCCGCCGGTGTAAAAGAAGGGAGCAAGCTGCGGCTGAAAGGTTTGGGCAAAACAACACCCGACGGTCTTCGGGGGGATTTGTATCTTAAAGTAGCCATTGCGTAAGTGATTTTATAGCTTTGCGTAGTTAACTAAAATACCAAGTGATAATCTGCGATCCAAAAAAAACATAAGCAATGGCCCCGATAGACAGAAAAGGGCCGAAGGGGATAGCAAACTTCATATTCTTGCCTTTGATCAGCATTATTGTTATACCCACGCATGAACCCATAACCGATGAAGCAAAAACAGTAAAAATTACCCCTTGCCAGCCGATAATGGTTCCAATCATTGCCAGAAGTTTGATATCACCGCCCCCCATTCCATCTCTGTGGGCGATCAGGTTATAAGCCCATGCAACAAACCAAAGACTCCCCCCTCCAATAAGCAATCCGAGTACCGAAGCTTTAAAAGTAATTGTCGGCAATGCAAAAGAAGCAACCAGACCCATGGGGATTCCGGGAAGTGTGATGATATCCGGTATGATTTGGTGATCAAGATCAATGAAGGTTATTACAAGCAGAGATGAAATAAAAACAAAATATACTAAACTTACCAGGGACAGACCAAACTTAAACAGCAGACCCGTGGCAACAATTCCAGTCATCAGTTCAACCATGGGATATCGAAAGGATATCGGTGCAATACAATTGCGGCATCTGCCTTTTAACCAGATATAACTTAAAACCGGAATATTGTCATAAAACCGAATGGGGCTGTTGCAGCTCGGACAGATAGAACGGGGAGGATTTGAAATAGATTTTGAGGTGGGCAGCCGGTATATACAAACATTTAAAAAGCTTCCGATGCACATGCCGAATATGAAAATTATACTCACGATCAAAATATTAAACATGTTTTTTATGGGGTCCTCTTGAATTTATTATTAAATAACAGTAAGTAACATCTTTAATTCACATATCTGACAAATATAATGAGACCTTTGAAAAACGTTCAATTTTGTTCAAGACCAAGAAAGGAGAAAGTTTTAACCACAGGAATACATTGAGTATTTTGAGGATTAAAACTTGAGCCTGACGCCGGAATTGGGCAAAAGGGGGCGTTTTGCAAAGGTCTCATAATGTTACTGTCTATATACGGTGATGCCGTTCGTGTCAAAACAAGATTTTTTTATCCTGTCGGCCCATTCAAAAACAGACGTCATAATCATTTGGGATTAAAAGCATTAAACCCAACCCGGACAAGCCCGCCCTCCTGCCAAGCGGAGTAAGGCGGACGGGCCGAAACCAAAAATGTTTGCCACAAAGGCACTAAGACACAAAGAATATATTTATTGTTCTTTCTTCGTGCCTTGGTGCCTTAGTGGCAGAATTGAAAAAGTTTTGCCACTAAAAGCACAAAATTTTCAAATAAGGAACTAAATAATGCGAAGAAAAGACAAAGAAATTACGGATAACGCCGAAATAGAGTCGATCATCTGCCGATCAATGGTATGCCGGCTGGCAATGGCTGATAAAAACCGTCCTTATATTGTTCCACTCTGTTTTGGATATAAAGATAATATACTTTATTTTCATTCCGCCGGACAGGGCAAAAAACTCGACATGCTAAAAAAGAACAATTCCGTCTGTTTTGAATTTGATATTGACTATGAACCCATAAAATCGGATAAAGCCTGTGAATGGGGGATGAAATACAAAAGTGTTATCGGTTCTGGAAAGGCCTCATTCATCGAAGATTTTGAATCAAAACGCAGGGCCCTGGATATTATTATGCAACACTATTCGGACGAATCATTTGACTATCCGGAAGCTAAAATGAAAAATACGGTGGTTATTAAGATTAAAATAGAGCATATGACCGGTAAACATTCGGAACCCAAAATTAACAAAAAATAGCGTGAACCCACCGTAATTTCTAAATAAGCTTTTGTGTATCAATTGATGATATTGACTTCCATAATTTATTAAGAAGTTAAAAACTATATAGTGAATTCCATGGTGCATTTTTAAAACTATTTAACAAATAATTTGGGAAAAGAGGGTGATGCTATGAGTATTAATGTGGTCGCAAAGATTGATGATCTTGTAAAGGTTAGACATGTGCTTGCCAGCGTTTTTGACAAAACCGGTCTCGAAGGGTTCATACCTGAACTGCTCGGGATAAATCCCGAGATAAAGATTTTTTCAACGGGAGGTACTTACAAGAAAATAAAAGAGATCCTCGGAGAAAAAGCTGAATCCTGTCTCACCCAGGTTTCGGATTACACAGGCCAGCCCGAAACCCAGGGCGGTCTTGTAAAGACACTCGATTTTAAGATATATCTCGGGCTGCTTACCGAAACGTACAATGACGCCCATAATGATGATATCAAACGAACGGGTTCCGTTCATATAGATATGGTTATCGGTAATCTCTATCCTTTTAAGGATACGATCTCAAAACCGGATGTAACCGTTGAGCAGGCCCGTGGGAATATCGATATCGGAGGGCCGTGTATGATAAGGGCCTCGGCTAAAAATTATATACGGGTGGCATCTGTTGTTGACCCCTCCGACTATGAATCGATTCTATCCGATATGAAAGCAAACCACGGGTCCATATCTTTGGAACTTCGTTACCGGATGGCACAAAAGGCGTTTGAATATACCGCCGTCTACGACCGCACGATTGCCGACTTTTTGGGTTCCAGAGCCATTGAGGATGTAACGGGAAATTACACATATTAGAAAAAAACTTACGGGCTTCGTCCCATTTGGAATAATGGCCCCGGTGAAATAGAAAAAAGTTTCACCCCAGTACGATCTTCCGGAGCTGCTGGGCAGGCTGAGTAAAAATGATGGGTGAGCTTGTCCTGAACGAAATTGAAAGAAAGGGCTTGTTTACAATTAAAAGGAGAAAACAATGACAAAAGATTTGAAAAAAATGTATCGAACGATAATGGATGACCATTTTCCTCCCCATATGGAAATCAGTTTTGTGGATCAGGATAAAAGGCAAACCCTGTTTTATGAAAAAGTTGCCTGGACCATCGATAACGTCCAAAAAGGGTTAAGATACGGTGAAAATCCCGGTCAGGAAGCAGCGCTTTATAAATTGGCAAACGGAAACCTGATTCTGGGGGAAACCGAATCCATTCAGCCGGGCCAATATCTGGCTTCGGACATCGAGCTGTTGCAATCCGGAAAGCATCCCGGCAAAACCAATCTTACCGATGCGGACAATTCCTTGAACATCCTGAGATATTTTGTGGATAAACCCACGGTAGTTATCGTTAAGCACAACAATCCCTGCGGTGTTGCCAGATCTGATACATTGGTAGACGCCTATCAAAAGGCAAACATTGCAGACAGGGTGGCGGCATTTGGGGGATGCATTGCAGTCAACAGAGCTGTTGACCGGGCAACGGCTCAAGCCATTACCGAACAATACGCCGAAGTCGTCGTTGCTCCGGATTTTGAAGAAGGGATCATGGATATCTTTGCCAAGAAAAAAAATCTCAGGGTTATCCGTATTGGAAATATTGACCGGTTGCAGACATTTGTGGGGAAAAGATGTGTGGAATTTAAAAGCTTGATAGACGGCGGTATTATCGCCCAGTGGTCTTTTGTCCCGGCCGCCCACACTAAGGCGGATCTAAAACTTGCCCAATGCGAATATAAGGGCAAGCACTACCGGATCAACCGGAAACCCACCGAACAGGAATACGAAAACATGCTCTTTGGCTGGCTTGTGGAATCAGGTGTTACATCAAATTCAGTCATTTACGTTAAAGATCAAGTAACCGTGGGCATCGGAACCGGTGAGCAGGACCGGGTAGGCGTTGCAGAAATTGCAAGAGACAAAGCCTATCGAAAACTGGCAGACCGTTACTGCTTTGAAATGCATGGTATTCCCTATAACGATCTAAATGATGAAGATAAAAAGGCGGAAATTGATGATAAGGTTTCAAAGGAAAAAGGCGGTCTGATTGGCGCCGCCATGGTCAGTGATGCCTTTTTTCCCTTTAGAGACGGGATTGATGTGGGTTTAAAAGAAGGGATAACATCTGTAATTCATCCGGGCGGATCAGAAAATGATTACCAGTCCATCGAGGCCTGCAACGAGGTTGACGCGACAATGGTCTATACCGGGCAGAGAAGTTTTAAACATTAAGCGATTGTTAACGCGGCATGGACAAACGTCTTTATGATATTAAAAGCCCCGCCAAGCCTGTTGGCGGGGCTTTTTTTCCTCGCCATGCCGGGCAAATAAAAAAAACAGGGCCATTTCTTACATTGCTTTTTTACCAACAAATAGACCCGCCTATTTCTTCCTCCTGATGCCTTCGATGTCTATCAAGACCAAATCCTCTGCCTCCATTTTAGCTGATAGATAACTCCATATCTTCACCAAATACTTTGTTCTTATGTTTAATATCCCGAGGATTATTTTTTGAACATAACATAAAGATTGGGCAAAAAGACCATTTATGGATGGACACTAGTTAACCAATCTCAACATCCTCTATATCGGGTAATTCGTTCTCGGAAAACGCAGCAAATAAGAAAAGCATAACAACACACAGACAGAGAATGGCCGCTATTGCTACAATCATCAGGAATATTTTTAACATGATTGCTCACCACCTTAATTTTTTAGGTAAAAATAGTTTTTGTAAAACCCCTCATAAATACTACGTCTGTGTTCTTCTTTATATATGCAAATACCATGCAAATTCAAAAAGTTGCGGCAATATATTTTAATTTTATAGGGATTTTAAATGGTTATGGATGTCGCAGGTGGGGACTACGATTTAAAATGATAGAACACTATTTGAAATTGTGGAATAAATTACAAAAAAGTATGAAAAGATTTCCATACTTTCAGGAATGAATGGAAATTAACTCAGAAATATCAAGCATATTTCGAGTTTTCGCCGTAACTTCTCAATAAATTATGGATCCGGGGTAATATGATTATTTAATAAACCAGAACTTGTTAAAAGCTTATGTTTTCGCAACACCGCCAGATAGGATGCATCTGGGGTGATTAAAATTGCCCATAATATGGCTTTAAAAAATATCCCATATTTATTCCTTCCCGTATGCCTGGTGTCAGGTTTCAGGTGCCAGCGCCTCTGTTCATCATTCCTGACACCTGAAACCTGACACCTGAAACTTTAAAATATGGCACAAAAATGGGATTAAAATTCCATCTGTATACACGGCGATTTTCACTACCCCAGGATGCATCTGCATCCAAAATGTGATATTATTCTTAAGCAAGCCCTTAGTTGCTATCCCGGAGTTTCTCATCAAGAGTTTTCACCGGCGGAATTGCCGGAGGCTGGTAGAGCATGTAGCTCTGTATGGGATACCGAGTTCCTTTTTTATGTGTTTTTTCCAGGCCATCCACAAGCAACTCAAGATCTTTTGCCGGAAACGAAAAAAACATCTCGCACTCGTCAGTTCCTGCAAGGATCCGTTCGCCTCGCCCGGGATGAACCAGGGCAGGCTTTCCTGACACATAGGGTTTTATCGCGGAAAGGCAGGAAAGGCCAAAACCCGTGGTCGATGATTCGATCAATTCCCCTGAATGATAAAGGAAACCCGCTGACAAACGGGCCATCTGGGCGGGTGTTCCATAGATCACCACCAAATCCGGATCAACAGGCGTTTTATCCAGGGGGAACATGGCAATTCCTTTTATTTTTCCTGCCGGAATCGGATCCAGCTGCTCGGTTACCCTTTGAGCCAGTTCAATAGTATCGAAGTAGCCCATATCTAAAAAGTATGTTGCCAAATCATTCCGATCTTCAAGTTTTTTTAATCCTAAGGCCGCAAGACACGGGGAGCAGTTAATGTCTTCTGCCAATACGCCTGCAAATCTTCCCCACCGTCTGGCAAGAGTCGTCCATTGACATAGGGAAATTTGGATTCCGTATTTCGAGGGTCTCATAAATCCTTCGGGAAGTAAATTTTCCTCTTTAATAATTTTAACTCCAAGTGGAAAAGACTGGGGGCGTATCATCTGAGAGATCTTGTCGGCATATGTTTGAATGTTCATGTTTTCCTCCTTTCTTTGACGGTTTCGTAAAAAGCTCAACTTCTTCGTTGTACTGCATTTCGTAATCATTCAACGTACTAAAAGTACGCCTCATGATTACAAAATTTGCACGCCTTGAATTTGAACTTTTTACAAAACCGTCTTCTTTATCTTGAAAAAATTAAAATTGTTCCAAATATTCTTGAAGTGTTATTTTGTTTCTCACATCCAATTGCGGGCAATCCTCAGGGCTTTTTTTCCCATCGGTTACCAATAAGGCGAATACCATACACGTGGGCTGACCGCATTCTTTACAGTTGGTTTTGGGTAATAGTTTGAGAATATTTAGGATACCGGGTTTCTGTGCGGTTGAGAAACTGGGGGTTATCTGGTCGCGTTTTTTCCAGATGTCATTAATTTCCTGCTTAAGCCATTCCAGTATGCTGTCTGCCTCGGCCGTATCTTTTACGATATTTATTGCAATTTCTTTAGAATAAAGAGTGATGAGTTTTCCGTTGAATTTTAGCGTTAGTGAAGGGGGTTCCGTAATATATTGATGTCCTTTAAGCACCGTATTTAGATAGGGAAGCACATCACTTATATTCTCATCAAGATAAGCAACACACCTGAGATGTTTCGCACTTGGGTTGGGTGGCCGGCGAAATTCCTTGCGATAGTGTTTTAACATCCTATGAAATCTCTTAAAGAAATATTTCTTGTTGTTCTTGAAAAGTATTTCTGTTAATTAAAAATAAATCAAATTAATAATATTAATATATTTAATTAGAGCTGCTTATTTTAAATGGAGTGGCAACAAATCATAGGATTTTATTATGTGGCCAAACTTGGCAGTTTTACCAAAGCTGCCGGTGCGACGTTTCGGACCCAGTCCGCCTTGAGTCAACAGATTAAGAACCTTGAAAAAGAATTGGGGTGCCTGCTCCTGGAAAGGATCGGCAGGCGTAAATTGCGTTTAACTTCGGCCGGTCAAAAGTTTTTTAAATTTTCAGAGACAAGTTTAAAACGATACCAATCCCTTGCTGAAGAACTTAATGAGTTAAAAGGATTACAAAAGGGTCTTTTGAGAATGGCCGCGCCTTTCACAACGCTCTACCATTTAGTTCCCTTTGCAATGAAAAATTATATGGCCCAATTTCCAAATGTTGAGCTGACCATCCTGGATCGGTCACAGCACAATATTCTCGATTTGATAAAAAATGGGGATATCGATTTGGGTCTGGTACTGGAATCCAATGTCCCAAAAGATTTCACGTCCCTCCGCTGGAAGACGGTAAAAACCGTTTTGATGACACCCTTAAACCATCCCTTGGCCAAAGCTAAAAGAGTCACATTGAAACAAATTGGAAAATATCCTCTGATTTTACCCCCTATAAACCTAAAATACCGGAGTAACCTGGAAGAAAAGTTTCAAAAACTGGGTATTGATTACCACGTCATCATGGAATCTTCTAATGTTGAGTTAAGCTCTCTGTATGTGGAGATGGGACTCGGGATATCTTTTGCAACCATCGTGACGGACTTACCGGAATTGAAAAAGAGAAAGTTGGAGTTTTTGTCAATGGATCATTTGTTTAAACCGGATTATATCGCGGTGGTGATGAGAAAAGACAAGACTTTGATATCATATAAGAGCGCCTTTATCAAAATTTTATTTGGCGAAACCCCCGCAAATAATGCTGCATAAACAGGATTTGCCTGTCATAGCTCCAGTAATGTTTGGGTTCTTCGTAAGGCGAGTTAATGATGAGCTGGTCTATGGTTGATTTCATGGTAAGTCCTCTGGCGGAATGATGCTTTCAAGCACGGAAATCAAAGATGGGAGATCATTCTGAACAGTTTCCCAGACGATTACCATATCAACGCCATCATAATCATGGATCATAACATTACGCATACCGACCATTTCATACCACGGCAAATTTTGGAAAGCGCTTTTTGTTTCCTCAGAAACTCGACGCGCAGCCTCTCCTATAATCTCAAGCCGCCGAATAACGGCATCCTGGCATTGAAGATCATTCAGAAACTCTTCTTTGGTTTTTTTACCAACATAAGTTATAGCAAGCTTGGCGGCTTCCAAAATGTCAAGGATATATGCTTTATCACGTTGCATAAATAGCCTCTGCTGATTTTAAAATAGCATTTCGGCGCAAGTAATTCCGGCTGGATTCAATGCCGCGACGACTGATAATGTCCACATTGCGGCCGAATATATTTTTGAGTTCGCTTTCCATATTGACAAGATCAAACAAAGTGTGTTTGGCATTTTCGTCAAAAGTAACAAGCACATCAATATCACTGTCGGAACAGAACTCCGCCCTAAGTACTGAGCCGAATAAATAAAACTCAAGTATTCCCCACTTCTTACAAAACTCGGCAATCTTTTCCTTTGGGATATGGATTTGTATTTTTCCCATCAGTCAATCTCCACAATTTTTAAGCCCTTTCGATTATCTATTATCCAAAATTTAACCGCAATTCGATTGTAATTCCCATTTGCTCATAGCGTTTAACAAATTTCTTCAAACCCGCATAGACATACTCAATTTTTGATGGATACCGCCGCCTCGCTATACCACATTGGCCGTATTGACAAGTGTCTGTATAGGCGATGCCCAAATATTGCTTGATAAATATATCAACATGGGGTTTCTTTTTTATATTGAAATGCACTTCAAACCTAATACTATCACGTTATCAATTTTTTGGTATGCGTTTCTGATTTTCTCAAAATGGGCTTTCCATTTTGCACTCCTTTTAGCCCTTTTCTTATTGTCAAACACCAAAAATATTCCGAAATGTGCTTTGTAACCATTCATGTATTGGCTTAGACTTTTATATGATGGCTTATTTTCGAGTTTCTTTTGGGAGCCAACAAGGTCTGTACTTGTGCTGAGCTTTACCTCTAGAAGAATTGGGCCGATATCTATCTGCATTCTCTACACTCCTTAGCCACAACTCCAAAATTTCCTAAACCAGAAATCGTCAACGCGACGCTTATGCTGAACACGTAAAAAACTAACTATCTTTTTGCCTTCCACACTTTTCTT
>Ga0272444_10002539_pt1 | contig 16799 bp, 22 predicted proteins | sample SSMForm13_FD_201033 | JGI IMG/M metagenome (GOLD analysis project Ga0272444, IMG submission 201033) | Marine sediment archaeal communities from Little Sippewissett salt marsh, Falmouth, MA, United States - SSM-Form-13 | ecosystem: Environmental > Aquatic > Marine > Wetlands > Sediment ...
TATGAGTTCAGCGCATCGGATATGCGCAAGGATCATTGTAGGAGTGTTGCCATGGAAAAGGTAGTAGGACAACGCATCCGGGAGGCGCGAGAGCGCGCCGGTATGACCCAGATCACGCTGGCCGGCCTGGCCGGCATCAGTCAGAGCGAGCTCAGCCGCATCGAGAGCGGTCACCGGTCGTTGTCGGTTGATCGCCTGACACTGATCGCGCGGCACCTGGGTATGTCCCCGGCCGTGTTCCTGGACGACAAGCTCGCCGCGTAGGCGAAGGAGGACGGACATGGATGCCGCCGTCGTCACCTGGGCCTGGGCGCAGCTGGCCCGCCCCACCGCCAAGCTGGTGCTGGTCGCCATCGCCAGCGAGGCCAATACGGAGGGCGAGTGCTGGCTGTCGCTCCGGCAGATCTGCGAAATGACCGGCCTCGCCAAGAGCTCGGTCGCCGAGTCGTTGGGCGAGCTTGAGCGCCTGGGCCGGGTGACCCGGACCCGCGGCAAGGGCGGCCAGGTGACCCGGTACCGACTGGTGCTGGAGGGCCTGAAGACGACCGAGCCGGAGCCCGAGACTGTCCGGCAGTCGGACAACACTGTCCGGGAAATGGACACAGGTAGTCCGCGTGCCGAACAACAGTGTCCGGGTGCCGGACAGATGGTAGTCCGGGAGGCGGACTCAGAGTGTCCGGCAGACGGACAGGCTAGTCCGGGAGCCGGACAGGCAAATCCCCCCCTTAAACCCCCCCTAGAAATACATACACCACCACTACCACCACCCACTCGTGAGCTGGATAGCACTCACCGTGGTGGTGGTGAAATTTGCGAGTTGGTTTTCCCCGCCGGCATGACCGAGCCCGAACGCACCTCGGCGGCCAGGATCGTGGCGCCGTGCAACGGCCAGGCCCAGGCGGTGCTGGACGAACTCGCCGCGCTGATGGCTGCCGGCTCCATCCGCGTGTCGTCGCTGTCCTGCCTGCGGGGTTTGGCAAGGCGGGTGGCCGAAGGGACGTTCGTGCCGGAGGCAGGCTTGAAGGTCCGCGAGGACCGGGAGCGCAGCCAGCGCCGGCAGCAGGTCGAGCAACAGCGCGACGACGAGTGGCCCGAGTACCTGCCCCGCATGAGCGCCGAGGAAGCAGCAGAGGTCCGCGCCAGGATCCGGCGCAAGGCCGGGCAGCCATGAAGCGCACCGCGGACTACGTGGCCGAGCTTTTGGCCGAACAGGACAAAGCCAAGCGCCGGCTGGCCCTGGCCAGGGTGCCGGCCCACCAGCGCGAGGACGTGCGGCGCCACGTCGAGCGCTACTGGCCGCAGCGGGGCGAGATGCGGAGGGCCAAGCGGTGACCGGCAACGAGCACCAGGAGCAGAAGGCGCTGTTCGGCTGGGCCGAGCTCGCCCGGGGCCGCTGGCCGGAGCTGGCGCTGCTGTACGCCATCCCCAACGGCGGCCACCGGCACAAGGCCGTGGCGGCGCGCATGAAGGCCGAGGGCGTGAAGCGCGGCGTGCCGGATATCTGCCTGCCGGTGCCGCGTGGCGTTCACCACGGGCTCTACATCGAGCTCAAGACCGGCAAGGGCACGGCCAGCCCGCAGCAGCGCCAATGGCTGCGCCAGCTGCAGGCCCAGGGCTACCGGGTGGCTATCTGCCGTGGCTGGGAGGCGGCCCGCGCCTTCATCGAGGACTACCTGACCACCGGTGCTGCAGCGGGGCGGCGCCAGGTGGATTGAATCGACCCCGCAGCAAGGAGAGCAGACATGGCGGAAGCCGCACGCAAACACGACGACATCATCGACCTGGGCAAGCCGGACGCCGCAGTTCAGATCACTGCCCGGGTCACCGACCTGACCGCGAAGGTGAAGCGGATCCAGACCACCGACGAGGGCAAGCTCCAGGTCGTTATCGAGGCAATCGGCCTGGATGATGACGCCATCGGCCAGATCAAGGAAATGCTGGTGCTGCAGCAGGCCTGCCCGGTGCTGGTGAGCATGGAGGCGGTGCAGATGGATCTGTTCCGCGAATGAGGGCGGCGCTGATCATCGTCTGCATGCTTTGGGTCCTGGCCGCCCAGGCTGCGCCGCTGGACGACGCCCTGGCTTTGGTGCTGGCCGAGAGCGCGGCACTGGCCGAGAAGCAGGCGGAAGCCACGGCTATAGCCCAGCAGAGCGAGTGGGTCAGCAAGGCCAAGCTCGGATACAACCGGCTGGCTACCAGTACGGACGGGTCAGGCTTGAATGCTGGCTTCACGGTGGAGATCCCGCTGTTCAGCCGTAAGCGCGAGATCGAGGCGGCCCGTGCACGGCAGGCAGTAGCTCAGGAGCGCCAGCAGCTGGTGAGCGCGTTCCTAGGCGAGGTCGCCGAGCTCACTGAACTGGAGGCCAAGCGCTCCGAGGCCGCGGAGATGGCAGCGTTCTACCGGGACCGGTTGGAGTACTTCAAGCAGGCGGTGGCCGAGGGGCGCGTTGAGTCGGACACGCTGTGGTCGGACGCGGAGAAGGCCAAGAAGGCAGAGCACGACGCCCGTCAGGGTGAGATCAAGCTGGCAGCGGCGCTGGAAGAAAGCGCCAGGCGATACGGAGGTCATGAGTGGAAGCGGTTACGGGCTTTATTGGCCGTGCACGTGAAACCAACGAGGCAATGACCGCGATCGGCCGGGGCGCGAATGTGCTGGTGCGTGGCCGCGCCGGTATCGGAAAGAGCGCGTTCCTGCGGCACCTGTACGAGCAACATCCGGCTACCGAAAAGCCGTCCTTGTGGGTGCCAGCCGGTACCGCCAAGCATGTACTCATCGCCATGTGCGAGCAGCTGCACGACAGTGTGGGTCTGGCCGTGCCTGCCTCGCTGCTGGGGCCGCAGGTGAAGGCAAGGGCGCAGCGCCAGGGCGGTCTGCCTTGGAAGGACCTGGCGCGGCCGTTGCGCCGGCTGGCTGTGGCTGATACAGCGGAGATCATCATCGCAGCACTGCGCAAGCGGCCCACACTGGTGTTCCTCGAAACCATGGAGGTCGCACCGCAGCAGGCTGAGCTATTCGGCCAGATCATCGAGGCATCGCAGGTGGTGGCGGCCATGGATGACAAGAACCGGCGGACACGCATCGACAGGCTGGTGTGGCGGTTCCCAGTTGTGGTGGAGCTGAAGCCATTGCCGCTGGAGGACTGCCAGCGGATCGCCGAGGGCTGGTTGGAGCAGAACCCGGTGAGATTCTCGGATCAGCGTACCCGGGTGCGGTTCTTACGTCACGTGGCCCAGGACTCGGGTGGGGTGCCGGCGGCTATCAGGGGAATGCTGGAAGCGGCCGAGAAGGAGCCGGAGATTACGCCGGCGATGGCGCGTGGGTTTAGCCATGAGGCGGGCATTCGGTACGTGGATATGACGCCGTTAGTGGTTCTGCTGATCGTGGCGGCGATGGCGACGCGCTATATCAGTCGGGGATTCGGGTTTGAGGAAATGTTGGTGATTTCTGGTGTAGCTACCGCGCTGTTTGCTGGGGTGAGATTCTTCCTGTGGCAGATGCGTAGGCGTTGAGCCCGCCCCTGCTAGACATCAACTGACAGATCGTTGATCCTCCTACTAATATCTATCGGGCGCCTTAGCCATTGGGTGCGGTTTTCTGATCTCTCTCACTAGGCGGGGGCTGGCTAGGACATGATCTATTTAAGATGCGCGTAATTAATGTGACAGCCTTTGTTGATTGGACGGCACAAATTCACAATGCTGGGGCGAAGAGAATATCGGATCCATTGAAGCGAGCTTCAATCACACTTGAAAGTGTTGCTAAAGTGATCGCCAACGGCTTAAAGGAGGTTGACCCCAGCTCTCGCTTTGCCGTGCGCTTGCGTTTGTACCACGGTTGGCATAGAGGGCTTACGCCAACAGACAATCGCAGAGCCCTATTAGATCTTGAAAATAATCCCGATTTTCAGTTTCCGTATTTCACAAATATCCGATTTGATCTGCCAATTGGTTATGGTGAAAATTTGCTGAACGCCTTGCCTCATCGGAAGAGGAAAAAAGCACCATTGATAAATCTGCCGGACACCCTGAGGCCGTCAATGGAAAACCCAGGAGAGGTTCGCGAAAAGATGGTTGACTCTGCCTTGGTGTGTGATGTTTTAACTCACGCTCGCTTCGATCCGGAGGAGTGGCGTATTGTCTTAGCTGAAGACGATGATCTGGTTCCCGCACTTTATGTCTCAGAGGCTTGGTCTAAGGACAAGGGCGGGCGCACCATGCTTTTGCGGAGGCGCGGCCAAAGCAAACATCTTTCCCTTGATGGATTAATTAAGGAATACGCCTCGTGATTTCTGACACCAATAGACTACTAAATGAAGTGTCTATTTTCGCTGATGTAGGAACTGGCGCGCCAACCGCCGAAGAAACGGAGCGGTTTTTGACAATTGGAATCGTGCGTCACGGCAAGAGTGTAAGGCTACGATTCGATAAGAAATCTGGCGCTGTGAAAGAGTCTATTGGGGATGTTGATGAAGTTCGCCATGCTAGTTACCGCGCCTTACTGGCATCAGAAGGGTTCGCAAACCTGAGGGCGTTGGCCGGGGCGCAATGTCAGCTTCTTCAGGGCACTATGCGTGAAGGAGAAATGCTGCCTGTTGCCGGTTTTCTGGCTGTCGAAGGGTCCCAGGAAGACGCCGGTCTGGAAGTGATAGAAAGATTTCTTGGTGAAGGTGACGGTGCTCAGAAGGGGGTTCGGGTTCTTCTTATTGATGGGCCTGCCGGTGTCGGTAAAACCTATCTTATCGAGAGGCTTGTTCTGCGGCGTGCTCGCGAAGCAATGAGGACTCAGAATCCACTGATTCTCCATGTTAAGAGTAGGGGCCGTGTTCTTACCTTCCTACAGGATCTAATGGCATTCAGTTTGCAGACTATGCGGTCGTCAATTACCTATGATCAGGTGCCTATCTTGGTTCGCCATGGTCTTCTACAGCTTGCTATAGATGGGTTTGATGAATTAGGTGATCCGAACGGCTATGACAATGCATGGGGACAGCTCAGGGATCTTGTCGAAGAAGTGGATGGTCAAGGCGCTCTTCTGCTTGCTGGTCGTGAGACCTTTATTGGTCGAGAACGCCTTCTAAAGGCAATTCCAGGTCTCAATGACCCGCGCCATACTATCGGTGTTCTTAGTCTTCAATCTGTGAAACCAAATGCTGCTCGTCATTGGTTGATGGACAAGGGCTGGAATGAAGATCGGGTCGCTTCCGCAGAGGAATGGGGGCTATTTGAATACGGTTCCTATGCTTTGCGGCCTTTCTTCCTCTCGAGATTGTCTGAAGTTGGGGATGCTCAGGACGAGTTTCTTTCTGATCCGCCTCTGATATTGCTTGTTGAGTCAATGATTGATCGCGAGGCATCAAAGTTCGGAGATCGTGTTGAAGCTAGTTTGGATGAAAGCGAAAGAAGGCGCCTTGTGTTCTATATTTTGTGCGAGGCGGCACGAGATATTGCTGAGAACCAAGCAGAGTCAATAGACGAAGAATCACTTCTTTGGATTGTTGACTTGGCGTTAGGTGATGGATTTGATGAGGAGATCTCTAGACTTATAAAGAATCGAGTTCTGGCCCTGGCTTTTCTGGTTAATGATGACCGAAGAGGCCGTCGACGTTTTGCGCACACTGAATTCTTCAACTACTTCCTTTCGCATTCTGCTATAGAGGCTATCAGTAAAGAAGAGATTCCTAAGTTCGTCCGCAGAACTATTTTTGGTGCTGATTTCCTTTTGTCATTTGGTGTCGTGATTGAATCGATAGATAAAGCTAAGTCAGAAGTATTCCTAAGATCGTGTGAGTCTTTGATAAAGGGGGCATACAATCTAGATCGAAGTTCTAGGAATATTGGGTCTTTAATTTTTGCTTCAATGCCGGTGGTAAATATTGATAATGGCAGTGTTTTTTCAGATTTCGATGTTGATGATGCAGTAGTTAGAGGCAAGGCGCAAAATGTGAGGCTTTCAAATATCACGGTGAATCAACTTGATTTGCGTGAGGCTGATGTTTCTGACGTTGGTTTTGATAATGTGGCTGTTGCTACTTTGATCGCAGATGAGACGACGCATCTTTCTGTCACTTTTCCACAAGTAGGTTGGGTTCAGCTAGTGACGTCAGCGCAAGAAGAGAAGGCGTTGTTTGGAGCTGATGCGGTTGAGTGGATAGATCGCCACGGTCGTCGCCCGGCTGCGGGCAAAGATGTTTTAGTGCCTGATGATGTTCGTGGCCATGGCTTGTTCGAACTTATGCAGCGCGCTTGCCGAGTGATGCTGCGTCATCACTGGATACGTAGTCCTGGTGATGATCGAATAGCGCTGCTAGTTCAGGACCGCTGGTGGCATGTCCTCGAAAGCCTATTGCACAGCCGGGAATTGCTTGTTATGGAGGACAGCAAACAGGTCGGAGGGCGTCCATCGATCTTCTACCATATCAAGCATGCTCGTGAAATCCTTGCCGAAACAAAGGACAAGCCTGAAGTGCGGGCATTTTTGTCGGATATAGTCGATCACATTCACCGGGATATGCGGTCGTACTAATTCAAGTACGACCTGTCTTTTAGGGCGGTTCTTTAGTGTTATCCATCAGGAAGCTCTTTGGAATTAGGCCATGAGAAGTCACTCGGCCAAGTTAATTTGACCCTGGTCTGGTTTGGCAAGGATGCTGACACCTACGCACCTCATAACGTCGCAAACCGCGTACCTCAGCGCATGCCTTTTGGTCCTGCACACCCCGCGCCCCGCTGAAGCCGCAATTGCCGCCCTGGCCTGTCTTGTGCCTGACCTCGACAGTCGCCAGAGCATCACCGGCCGCCTGTTCCCCTTCATCTCCGGCCCCCTGGATCACTGGGTAGGGCATCGCACCGCCACGCACTCATTGTTGGCTCAGGCTGCGATCGGCACCGCTGCCTATTTCCTCCTGCCCTTAGGCTTCTTCCTGGCACTCGTGGCTGGCTGGGTCTCCCACAGCCTCGCAGACATGATGACGCCTTCCGGCGTGGCCTGGTTCTGGCCGAGTCGGGTCCGGTGTGTGCTGCCTGGCAACGAGCGGTACCGGATGAAGGTCATGGGCTGGGGCGAACTGGCCTTTGCCGGGATCATGGCCGCGCTGGGTGTGGTGTTCATGATGCTGGCCCAGGCAGGCGAGGGCACCGGTGGGCTGATCCGTTCGGCCATCGGGGATATCACCGCGGCCCGGGAGCAATACGACGCCGAGAAGGGGCGCAATGCGTGGACGCTGCGTATCGAGGGCCGGGACAACCGGAGCTTCGAGGACGTGGACGGCGAGTACCAGGTGCGCGGGCCTTGGCGCGAGGGTGGGTTCATCGTCGAGGCAGAGGATGGGCCGCGCTCGGTCTGCCGGCAGGCTACCTGTGACTGGTACACGGATCATGCTGTCTTGGTCAGAGGACAGCCCGAAATCACCACCACCACCACGGTGAAGGCCGATCAGATCACGGTTAAGGAATTGCAGGAGGCATTGCGCCAGGCTGAGGCTGTTGGTCAGGTGCTGCTGACCGGTGAGGTCATGGCCAAGGGCGTGAAGGCAGCACCGCCGACGGTGGAGGTGGCAGGAGAGACTGTGCGGTTGGTGTACGCGGTGCCTGAGGCCCTGGCGGCGCTTCCGGCGGTGCTGCGTGGAGTGGAATTGACGGCGCAGGTTCGGCATGCCCCTGGTGTGCAGCCACCGCCGCTCGAGCTTGGTACTGTACGGGCTTCAACGCTGGATCCGCTTTTGAGCCGCTGGGTGGAGTGAGAAGAAAACATGCCTGTTCATTTCGAAACCCTAGAGATCGGCCAAACCTACGAGCGCCCATACCTTGCTGATTTGTGGGGCTATGGTGGCTTCCAGGCGATCTCCCGCGGCGTTGTGACACCGGCAGGGACGAACATCATCATTCTCTTCGTCACCAAGGTGAAGCAGGATGCCCTGACTCAGTACCAGGACTATATCGAAGATGGCTATCTGTTCTGGGAAGGCGAGGAAGGCCACGGCTCAGACCGGCGTATCGTGGCGGCCTCTGACAATGGCGATCAGGTCCATCTCTTCTATCGTGAGATCCACCACAGCCCGTTCGTCTACCACGGCCAGATCCTGCTGGTAGACCATGAACTACACGTGGACCGCCCAAGTGAGTTCGTATTCGAGCTTCCTCGTCAGGATCACCACGGTGACGTATTCGAGGACGTCCGTCTTCATGCCCCTGAGCTGGCCAACCTTGCTGAGACTGAGCGAGAGGCCATCATCAAGAGCCGTGTTGGACAGGGGCGTTTTCGGTCACTGGTGATCCGAGCTTGGGGTGCTTGTTCGGTCACTGGCGCGCGAGAACTGGCGATCTTGAAGGCGTCCCACATAAAGCCGTGGGGCAAGGCATCAAATGTTGAACGCCTGGACCCGGCGAACGGATTCCTGCTGATCCCAAACCTGGACACACTGTTCGACCAGGGGCTGATCACGTTCCAGGATGATGGTTCCGTAACTCTATCCAGCGGCCTCTTGGGTGAAGATGCCGCCGCCCTCGGTGTTCATGCTGGCTTGAGGCTGCGGACTGTATTCGAGGGCAATCTACCGTACCTGCGGTACCACCGTGAGCACGTGTTTCAGGGTTGATGGGGTTGGAAATGGAGCGAAACTGGCAGGATGTCTCGTCACAGGTATAAAAAGGGTAGTCCGGCACGCGGACTAGTCCGGCTCTCGGACTACCTCAACCACCGTCGCATCGTGCTGTTCTGGGCGGTTGCGGTGGTTGGCTTGGCTGCTCCCTGGCTGGTTCGGGCTGTGGCAGATGCCCCGACTTCGGCTGTGGCCGGAGACATGCTCAGCTGCGAGGTGGCCTCGATCTACGATGGCGACACCATGCGGGTACGCTGTGACGGCCAACTGGTGAAGGTCCGGCTGTACTGCATCGATGCCCCGGAGATGGGGCAGAAGCCGTGGGGCCGGGAGAGCCGGGACTATCTGCGATCGATCACGCCTGAGCGCGTGCTCATTCGGCCGGTGACGAAGGACCGATATGGTCGAACGGTGGGCGAGGTGTTCCCTGCGTCAGACAGCGGCCGAAGCCTCGGGCTTGTAATGGTAGGCGCTGGGCAAGCAGCCGTATATCAACGGTATTGCAGTGCCGCAGGCTACCGGGTGGCCGCCGCTGACGCAGAAGTCCGGAATGTCGGAATTTGGTCGAAAACAGGGCTGCAGAGAAGCCCCTGGGCCTGGCGAGCCAATATGCGGCAATGATATGCGTCCAATCCCCAGGGGCTCATATGGTGCGGTTGTCGGTGAGTATCAGCACAAGATATAGTGGTCCGATATGAAACGCCTGGATCCGCTTTCGCCTGAAGAACGCAGCGAAAGAATGAGTCGGGTGCGGCAAAAGGACACTCGCCCCGAGATGCGTGTCCGCAGGCTGGTGCATGGCCTTGGATATCGCTATCGCCTCCACGGGGCGGGACTGCCCGGTAAGCCAGATCTCGTCTTCGCTGGGCGAAGGAAGGTCATTTTTGTTCATGGGTGCTACTGGCATCGCCATGACTGCAAGAATGGTCAGAGACTGCCCAAGACTCGATTGGATTTCTGGCTGCCGAAGCTGAAGCGAAACGCGGAACGCGATCGTGAAATCATCGAGCAGCTTGGCGAGATAGGGTGGGAAGCCCTGGTCATCTGGGAATGCGAAACCAAGGATACGGACGCATTAACCAAGAAAATAAGACGATTCCTGGAGACGGATTAGATGAGATCAGTGGAGTTTTTCGCGGGGGCCGGCGGTCTGGCCCTTGGCATTTCGCGAGCAGGCTTCAGCCACGACGCAGTAGTTGAGTGGGATGCGGACTCCTGTCGTACGATCAAATCGAATCAAGAAAATGGGATCCCCTGCGTGCAGGGCTGGGATGTACGGCACCAAGATGCAAGGGAATTCGACTACGGCTCCATCGCGCCTGGAGTTGACCTGGTTGCCGGCGGGCCGCCGTGCCAGCCGTTCTCTTTAGGTGGTAAACACCAAGGGAATCTAGATACCCGTGACATGTTCCCGGTGGCTGTGCGAGCGGTTCGGGAGCTTAAGCCGCGCGTTGTCCTATTTGAGAATGTGAAGGGTATCCTTCGTTCGAAGTTCTCCACTTATTTCGAATATATCAAGCTGCAGTTAGGTTACCCGGATCTTCCAAAGGAACACGACGAGGATTGGACGGACCATCTCGAACGACTTGAGCGCTGTCATACCAGTGGTGGGTATGTCGGTACGCGTTACAAGGTGCTCGTCAAGAAACTCAATGCTGCGGACTACGGTGTTCCGCAGAAACGGGAGCGGGTGTTCTTCGTTGGGATCCGGGCTGATCTCGGTATCGACTGGTCATTCGAAGGCGACCTCAAGCCGACACATTCACTTGACGCGCTCTTATGGGATCAATGGGTGACCAGTGAATACTGGGATCGCCATGGCATCAGTGCGGACAAAAGACCCTCGATGCCAAAGAAATACCAAGGCCGCGTGAAAAAGCTGCAGTCCTCTCTGGTACCGCCCATTGAGTTGCCATGGCGAACCGTCCGGGATGCTTTGCATGGGTTGCCTGATCCTCGATCAGCTGAAGCGAAGAGCGTGCTCAATCACCGGTTTAATCCTGGTGCGCGAAAGTATCCTGGCCACACGGGTAGCCCCTGGGACGAGCCGGCCAAGACTCTTAAGGCGGGTGACCACGGAGTGCCCGGCGGTGAAAACATGCTCGCCCATTACAATGGACAGGTGCGTTACTTCACTACGAGAGAGGCGGCCAGGCTTCAGACATTCCCTGACGAGTACCGATTCGAGGGTGCCTGGACGGAAACAATGCGGCAGATCGGAAATGCGGTTCCCGTGGAGCTTGCGCACGCCGTAGCATCGTCCGTTCACCGCAAGCTTGAGGAGCACGATCAGGCAGCGATTCGCTTGCGCCTGGTCGGGTGAACTCCTTCAAACGCTAGTGCCGTATGTGTACTGGTGATTCTCCAGATACAGGATCATGTGACTTGGAAAAATGGTTCCTTGCGCACCAGGAATTGAATGGGCGATTAGGGCCAGCAATTCGCACGCAGGCATACCTGATCTCGGAACCGAAATCCTTAGATCGTTGTATGCTGGATGCCCCCTCTGGTAGGCATTTCTGTTCACGGCCTGAAAGCGCAAAAGGTATGGAAGCTCCCGTTTCATCTCGATGAGTAGCTCCCGCGCGTTCCACTCCCCGGCCTCTATGCTATCCATTCTCCAATCGTCGCGGATTGGATACTGAACATCGAAGCCATCTGGCGCCTTGTCAGTCTGCTCGCGATTTCTACCAGGATCATGGGGTCCGAAGCCATTGCCGTTCCATTCGCTCAAGCCTTCGCCTTGGTAGTGTTTGATTAGAGCGGTTTCAGGAGCAAGCGTTGTCCAGTTCTTGTGGATGTAAAGGCACCTGAAAGACATTTCTTGAGTGGTGATATTGCGGCGGCCGGCGATCTTTGTCCGGTGTTCAGTGAGTCGCTTTTTCAGATTGTCGGCTTTGCCGACATAGACGAGCCGCGTACCCTGAAATAGCTGATACACCCCTTGTCTGGATTCCACGACTTCCGGCTCGGATACGAGGTCTAAGGGACCCTTTTCGAGCTGCTCCAACGTGTCGACAAGCTGAGACGACAACGCCGAGATGATGTCGATCTCGAACTCTCCTACGAAAGCCATATTTTCCCCCAATGCTCCCCGCCTGTACTTATGCCAACGGAGAAAACGAAAGGCAACAGCTATCGGCGGCATGTTGTCGACAGTTCAGTGAAATGTGCAGCCACAGCGGTCACGTTTGGGACCGCTACGCGTAGCGACCCCCTTGCTGCTGTACTCGCCCGTCACGCCCCTTGCTCTGCCGGCGCTGTGCTCGTGAGTCCACCAGCTTGCGCCGGGCAAGGGCCGCGCCGGGCTCGCCTTTTTTGATCCCCCCTGGCCCCCCGAGGGGGTAGTCGGCCTGTCACGGGCCTTGCTCTATCCGGCCCTCCGCTCCTGGCTACGCCAGCAGCTCCAGTCCGGGCAAGGCCCGCGCCAGGCCTCCGGTGCCAGCAGCAAGAACCGCGCATGTGGGCGGCAATTCCCTGCAGAATATTGCGTGATGGGCTCTGGGCCTAGCTATGAGTTAAACGTTTCGGGCACGCCGAGTGCCTGGCTGTCGCCCTGGTCGACTTCAGCTTGACCCCCACCCCAATACGGCAGAGGCGATATTGCTGCGTGTTCCGTTAGAGGTATCCGTAATTGCTTGTTGCCGCTCTGTTAGGTGTCCTCGGCTCCGGCTCCGGCTATGCTTGGCGAGCATTGTGAATATGATTCGTGAGGGCGGACGCTGTAGATGCTGGATATCTACGTCGATGAAACTTGTCAAAACAACCATCGCTACATGGTTCTTGGAGGTGTTGCGCTTCGATCTCGATTTGCCGGCGAGCTAGCTGCGCACTTCGAGGCTGAAAAGGTGCGTCTCGGCATAAGCCAGGAGTTGAAGTGGACAAAAGTCAGTCGGGCGAGGCTGAGCGCTTACGAGCAGATAGTCGACGAGTATTTTCGCTTCGCAAGAGCGAGACAGGTGAAGTTTCACTCAGTCGTGGTGGATACGTGGAAGCTCGATCACGCGCGTTTTAGCGGCGGGGACGAAGAGACAGGTTTCAGCAAGTTCATCTATCAACTACTAGTGAGCGACTTCGGGCGTCGGTATGCCGCAGACCATCGCATCCAGGTGTATCTGGACTTCAGGGCCATCAAGGACTCACAAGCACGTCTAGACGAGCTCAAGCTCGCGATGAACAACGGAATAAACGCGCGCTGGGGCGTGGACACGAGACCTTATCGCCGAGTTCAGTTTCGTAAGTCCAGAGAAACGACGCTACTGCAAGTAGCGGACATACTTCTTGGCGCCGTGGGGTTTCACAAGAATCAGAAGCACTTGGACCCGAATACTGCTGCACACAAGGTGGCGCTGGCTGATCGCATAGCCGGACATGTTGGCGTGACCGAGCTTGGAATCAATACTCCCCGCGAGAATGATTGCTTTTGCACTTGGAATATTCAGCTGCAGGGAAATAGAGGGGGTCCCTAGGGCCTAGGCTGGGCCACTGCTTTGGCAGCTTCCTCTACGGTCGTAGAGGCTTCGGCCCTAGGGAGATAACCTGGTCATGTTGGAGCGCAAAGCCCCATTGGGGACGGGGTGCTGCTCGCAAGCGTATCTTTATATTGCCGAGTCTAGAGCATCGTGGTTTAGGTCGCCAGACCTTTTCCCTTGAAGTGAAGCGAAATAGGGTTCGCCTCTGGGTGGTTGCCTAGTCGGCATCTGCCAGGGGCAAAGAGGTGCCGGTTTCGTTTAATTTCGCGCAGCGGGCCATTATTCCTCTGATGGATCGGTGGTTTGGATCGAAAACGACCGCACCTCGCGTCTGCGGCTAAGTCGTCGTTCTTGTATGGCTGCATAGAGCAGTGGGTTCGCTGCTCAGAGCAGGCCTTCAAACCACGTGCCGAGCCAGCGCCGGATCCTGTTCAGCTTGATCCCTTTTTCATGGAGAGGGCACTTCTCTTCGAAGAACTCCACCGACTTTCGTTCGTCGTCATCAATCACCACGCCGTACTTCGTCCATACGGCATTTCTGGCTTCGAGGTACCAAGCGCAGTTGGCGATGTTGGGGGGTAGCCAGAGGTAGGCGTCCTGGTCGCCCTTGGATCGATTCGACCCTTTGTACACGGCGACCAGGTTGACGGGATCATTGGCGAACTGTGTGCGGCGCTCGACCGTCCAAGCGTTCGCGCCTGCCGCGTCGATCTCTCCCAGTGCGACCAGGTGATCTACATCGAGGTCTGACGGGTTGCGTGTGACGCGCCCGGTGTAGGGGCAGACCCATAGGCCCGACTCGACTTTGCCATCTGCGCGAAAGGCCACATCGTTCAGGCTGTCCCTGATCAGGATCTCCTGCCGCGTGTCTTGGCCATCACCGTCGAGATCGACCCAGTGCGGGTAATCCGCGCGGTCGTAGGCGAGGGCGGTCGTCGCGAAGAATCCCGCGGCGAGCAAAGCGAAGACGAATCGACCTACCATTGCGCACCCCTCCCCGGTCTTCAGTGAGCTACCTTCCCTATTTCCGAGCCTACGCGGCGAGCGCGCGCCTGTCAGGGATTGCTGAAGCTAGTGTCGGTTCGGGTCCTTGGGCTGGATTCCCGCCGGCTGTGTCGAGTAGCCTATTGCAGCTGGAATCCCGCAGGCGAGGAACGCCTGTCACGACTGCAAAGGATTGCGACCATGCTGAAACTTACCCGCCGGCCGGGCGAGACCCTCGTCCTCGATCACGATATCCGCGTCACCATCTCCGCCATTCGCGGCAACCAGGTGCGACTCACAATCGACGCGCCTGACGATGTGGACGTTGTGCGCGAGGAGCTGCTGCTCGATCCCCATCCCCCTGAGTCCGAAGTAGCCTGAGAGCACCGGGGCACCCCGCCGGCTTCGCCGTCGGCCGGGCTGCTCCGGGCTCCGCTTCGCTCCGGCCCTTCGGGCGCGCTTCGCGCCCCTACACATCCCTGGTGCCTCCGCCCGGGCAGGCGTTGCCAGCCCGTGCTGCGCGCTCCGCTTGCCTGGCGTTGTGCTGGCCTGCTTCGCAAGCCAGTAGCTTGTTGCCCCCCAAAGGGTGGGCGTCGGGGACGTTCCCTTTCTAGCCCACTCCCTCCTCCGCGCAAGGGCCGCTCCGCTTCCTCCCTTGCGCTCCGTCACTCGCGGGCTACCGGTCACTTAACCCCGCCGCCCACCCTCCGGGGGGCAGGTTGCCCTGGGGTGGGTCGTCGGCATCTGCACGCGCGCTCGTTGGCGCGGGTCGGCTGTGGGGTGGTTCGTTAAGCAACAGGGGTGTGGATATGTTCTCAGCACTACTTTCTTCCGGTCCCGTCGCGGTGGCGGGCTCTCGTGCGCTGCCTGCAGGTGGTGCGGCCCAGGTGGCGCAGGTGTGCCAGGCGCTGGTGGCCGGTGGCCGTCAGCTGGTGGTGGGCTGTGCCACCGGTGCGGATCAGGCCGCGGTGCAATCCGTCCCGGTCCAGGCCGTGCAACTGTTCGCAGCCTTCGGGCCTGGTGGCGCTGGCGCCGGGCCGGCCTCCGCGGTTCCGGTCGTGTCCCGGTACGCCGGCGCCGGTGGTGCGGTCACTTGGTGGGCCGGTGGTGGCCCGGGCAAATGCCTGTCTGTTCGGTTGGTCCGTCGCACCCGGGCGGTGGTCGGCGCTGCAGGGGCGGGGCTGGTGGTGTTCTTCGCCTCGTCAGGCTCGCGCGGGTCGCTGCTGGCCGCCCGGTTTGCCGTTGCCCGTGGCATGCCGGTGCTGGCCGTGCCCGTGGGTCTTCCGGCCTCGGGCCTGCCGTTGCTTGGCCCCGGCAGCTGGTCCGCCGTGGGTGGTGGTGTGTGTTCGTCCTGGGTGTGGGTGCCCGGGCAGGCCAGCCTGTTCTAGTGGGGTGAAATATGAGTACAAGACATAATTCCCTTGACAATTATGCGCACAGAGCCTATATTATGTCTAAGGGTCATTCACAAGGAGGTGAGACCATGAGTGCAGTCGATCAAGCGCAGTACACCCAGAACGTCCTCGATGCCCTGTTTGGTGGGCGCGGGGATGCGTTGTCAGCCCAGGCCCAGCAACGCTATGAGGCCCGTCTTGTAGATGAAGCCGAGCGGATCGTGGCCGGGGAATCTGACGAGGAACCCAGCATTGAGCACCTGCGGGTGCTGTTATCCCGGCAGGACTCGGGCATTCGGGACGAGGACGTCCCTTTTTAATGGGTCGCATTATGACCCTCAATCATTTTTGCATGCAGGGAGGCATGGAAATGAACTGTCAGTGTGATGCGTACCCCTTCCCCCACCGGCCCCTGGGTGGGGCCTGTAACGGGGAGGGTATCCGCCGCAAGGTGGAACAAGAGGGATGGGACTGCCAGGAGTGCCCGCATTGCGAGCACCACAACGAGCGCCATCCCTACGGTGACGGCCACGCCATCGAGCGGTGGCGCGAGTGCCGGGTGACCGCGGCCGGTGAATGCCCGGGCGTGCTGGACCTGATCCAGCAGGGGGTGGCGGCATGAGCGCATCCGAATTGATCGAAGCCGGCGAACTGATGCCGGCCGAAGCCCAGGCCCCAGCCGCGCAGCCGGTGGTATCGGCCCCGGCCTCGCCCCTGGACCTGCCCGCCAACGTATTCCGTGCCGGCCTGGACCGGCGCAAGGAGAACCGGGCGGCGCTGATGGGCTGGGTACGTGATGCCCTGGTGGAAGGTGTCGACTACGGCAGCATCCCAACCAAGCGCGGCCCGAGCAAACCCAGCCTGTGGAAGCCGGGCGCGGAGAAGATCTGCGGCATGCTCGGCGTGGCGGTGCACTTCCCCACGCTGCACGATTACGAGCAGGCCGCGCTGCACGGCGTGACCCTGCAGCACATCATCATCCGTTGCGAGATTCACGACGCCGAAGGCCGGGTGGTGGCCGACGGCGTGGGCGCCCGGTCGCTGAAGCAGGACTACGGCGACATCAACAAGGCGCTGAAGATGGCCGAGAAGTCGGCCCACATCGACGCCACCTTGAGAATGGCCGGCCTGTCCGAGGTCTTTACCCAGGACCTGGAAGACATGGCCGGCGCTGACTCCCTAGCCGGTAAGCACGCGGAAGCTTCTCCCCCCCATCCCCCAGCTTCCGCGGGTGAGCCCAACGACTGTGGCCCCGGGTCGTCCGGCACGAACGGGGCACCTATTTCCGAAGCCCAGCACAAGCGGCTGGAAGCCCGCATCGGCGAGCTGGGCCTGGACCGTGAGCGCGTGAA
>Ga0272444_10002541_pt1 | contig 16791 bp, 17 predicted proteins | sample SSMForm13_FD_201033 | JGI IMG/M metagenome (GOLD analysis project Ga0272444, IMG submission 201033) | Marine sediment archaeal communities from Little Sippewissett salt marsh, Falmouth, MA, United States - SSM-Form-13 | ecosystem: Environmental > Aquatic > Marine > Wetlands > Sediment ...
GTACGTTTTTCCCATGCACCTTTCCCTACGGCACCCGGCCCGGCCTTGCAAGAGCGGCAAAAAAGAGCCGGCACAAGGCCGGCTCGGTTTGGAGGGTCGAGATGGCGTCGCCATCCGAACGGTGTGTCGTTTTATCCGGCCTGGATCTCGATGCGCCGGGGCTTGGCCTTCTCGGCCTTGGGCAACATGATCTCCAGCACGCCGTTGTTGAAGTTGGCGGTGATCTTTTCCCGGTCCACGCTGTCGGACAGGGTGAAGGCCCGGCGGTACTCGCGCCCCCCGAACTCCACCTCCACGAATTTCTCGCCCGCGGGCGGGACCATGTCCACCTTGCCGCTGACGACCAGTTCGTCCTCCTTCAGGTCCAGGACCACGTCGTCGCGCTCCAGGCCGGGCATGTCCATGATGATATGAAAGCCGTCCTCGCGCTGGATGATATCCGACGCGGGGCGCACGCGGGGCAGTGTTCTCTCGACGGTTTCGTTGCTCATGGCTCGCCTCCTTGAAAGATTGCCTCAGGCCTTCGCCTGTCAGGACACCTTGATGTCGATCTTCTTGGGCTTCACGGACTCGGACTTGGGAAGCACGATTTCCAGAATACCGCTTTTCAGGGTGGCCTTGACGGCCTCGCGCTCCACCGGGACGTTGACGGTCACGATGCGCTGAAACGCTCCGGCGGGCCGTTCCTGACGGAAATAGCGGCCTTCCGCGGCCTTGCGCTCGCCGCTGATGGTCAGGCTCTTCTCGGACAGGGTCAGATCAAGGTCTTCCATGGCCACGCCCGGAATCTCCGCCCGGACGACCACGGCCTCCTCGGTGTCGCTGATATTCAGCGGGGGGTAGCCGAGGCGGCGCTGGCTGATGACCGATGGATGCCACATATCCTCGAAGAACTTCTCCATGTATGTCGGCAAGTCATAGAATGTACCGAAATCAATGACCATGGTTCGGACCTCCTGTTGTGGGTATGTGCCAGCCTGACAATACCTAATCCGCGCCGCCGGGTTGTCAAGATTCCCGACGGCGCGCAGGTCCGAACGCGGAGAAAACGGGGGAAAAGGCTAGGCGGAGCCGTCCGGCTGTTTCCAGTCGGCCTCGGGCACGGCCTCGTCAACGAGCATGATGGGAATCTCGTCCCGGATGGGATAGACCACGGCGCAGGCCGGACAGCGCAGACCGGCCTCGTTGTCCAGCAATTCCAGTTCGCCCTTGCATTTGGGGCAGGCCAGGATATCCAGCAGTTCCTTGTCCAGGGCCACGGCGCACCTCCTTGAGGCTCCGTCATACCCGGATTCGCCCCGGCCCACAAGCCGCCCCGTTGACAGCCGGGCCGGGGCGACCTACCACATGGCCTTCCACCCCAACCAAAGGACGCACCATGCCCGGCATCGACCTGCACGCCCACACCACGGCCTCCGACGGCACCCTCTCGCCCGCCGAACTGGTGCGCCTGGCCGCTGACTCCGGCCTGGAGGCCGTGGCCGTCACGGACCACGACACCGTGGGCGGCCTGGAGGAGGCCCTGGCCACGGGCCGCGAGATCGGCATGGAGGTCATTCCGGGCTGCGAGTTGTCCGTGGAGTATCCCGGGCCCGGCTTCATGCATATCCTGGGGCTGTACGTGCCCACCAGGCCCGAACGGCTCATGGCCGGCATGCGCGAGCTCAACGACCTGCGCGCCCGGCGCAACGAGCGCATCGTGCAAAAGCTCCAGGACCTCGGCCTGGACGTGACCTACGAGGCCGTGCTGGCCCTGGCCGGAGGCACCGTGGGCCGCCCCCACATCGCCCGGGCCATCATCGACGCCGGCGGCGCGGCCAGCGTGCAGCAGGCCTTTGACCAATACCTTGGCGAAAACGGCAAGGCCTACGTGCCCAAGGACAAATTCTCGCCCCAAAAGGCCATCGGCCTGTTGCGCGACGAGGGGGCCACCGTGGTCCTGGCCCACCCCTATTCCATCCACAAGGAGGGCAACGCCCTGGAACGGGAAATCCGCCAGTTGGCGGACTGGGGCCTGGAGGGCCTGGAATGCCTTTATTCCCTGCACTCCCCGGGCCAGACCAAGGCCTACCAGGACCTGGCAAGGCGGCTGGGCCTGCTGGTCACGGGCGGCTCGGATTTCCACGGCGCGCCCAAGCCCGACATCCGCCTGGGCGTCGGTCGCGGCGACCTGTCCGTGCCCTACTCCGTGCTGGAGGCCCTCAAGGACCACCGCCGCGCCCAGGGCCTGTCCGCATAGGCGCGTTCGGGTCAGGCGACGCCCGTTTCTTTTCATTCTCTGAAAAAAACCACCCCGGTGTGTCCAAAACGCCGCGAAGCGAAAAATAAAAATTTGTATTTTCCGTGACGCGGGTTGGCCCCTCTTGCTAGCCCGCCAAAATACTTATTGAAAAATGGCTGGCCTTGTGCGATTTTCCAGATAGAGGGGTGAACGCACCATCGACCACCGCCCAGGCCGCTCCGGCCCTGGCCGATCATGGCCATGCCGGCACGCAACCGGCGGACGCACAAAAGGAGGGACGACCATGCTCGTTGGCAATTGGATGAGCAAGGAGCCCGTGTCCGTGACCGCGGACATGTCCATGATGAAGGCCAGCAAGCTGATGATCGAACGCAAGGTCCGCCGCCTGCCCGTGGTTGACGACGCGGGCAAGGTCATCGGCATCGTCACCGACCGCGATCTCAAGGAGGCCTCGCCCTCCAAGGCCACCACCCTGGACATCCACGAGCTGTACTACCTGCTCTCGGAAATCAAGGTGAAGGACCTCATGACCACCACCCTGTACTCGGTCACGCCCGGCGACACCGTGGAAAACGCCGCCGTGATCATGAGGGACAAGCGCATCGGCGGGCTGCCCGTGGTGGACGAGGCCGGTGTGCTCAAGGGCATGATCACCGAATCGGACATCTACCGCCTGCTCATCGCCATCACCGGCGTGCTGGAAGGCGGCTTCCAAGTGGCCCTGGAACTGTCCACGGCGCCGGGGACCCTGCAGAAGGTCCTGGACATGCTGGGCGAGCGCGGGGCTCGCATCGTGAGCCTGACGACCTACACGCCCGAAGGCCAGGACGACGTTCGCCAGGTGTTCATCCGGGTCCAGAACATGGACAAGGCGGCGAAGAACGCCCTGGTGGAGGAACTCCAGTCGCAGTACACGGTGCTCTTCGTGACCCGCGACGACGTGCCCCTCCTGCGGCCCATTTAGCCGCGACCGTCACGACACGCCGAGGCCGCTCCGGGCAACCGGGGCGGCCTTTTTCATGCCACCAACTATAACGCTTGACGTGACACCTTTAACGTCATATCCTCTCCCCATGATCAGGTCCTTCAGGTGCGCGGAAACGGAAAAAATATTCAACGAGCAGGTTTCCAAAAAGCTCCCCCGGGACATCCAGGGCGCGGCCCTGCGCAAACTGCTGTACCTGGCCGCAGCCGCCACCTTGCAGGATTTGCGGATTCCGCCGGGAAACCGGCTGGAAGCCCTGAAGGGAAAACGGCAGGGACAACACAGCATCCGCATCAACGACCAGTGGCGCATCTGCTTCAGGTGGCGCGGGACTGATGCGCACGATGTGGAAATCGTGGATTACCACAAGGGATAAGCCATGAGAGAAGAACGACTGCCTCTCGTCACGCCTGGGGAGATTCTGCACGAGGAGTTCATGAAGCCCCTGGGCCTGAGCCGCAACCGCCTGGCCATCGCCCTGGGCGTGCCCGCCCAGCGCATCGGCCAGATCGTCAAGGGCAAGCGGGCCATCACCACGGACACGGCCCTGCGGCTGGCCGCGTGTTTCGGCACCACGCCGCAGTTGTGGCTCAATCTGCAGACGGAATACGATCTGCGCCGGGCCAAACGGGACCGCCTGGCCGAGGCGATCCGGGCCGAAGTGCGGCCCCTGAACGTCGCGCAGGCCTAGCCGGAACGATTCCTCTTCTCCTGACCCGAGTTGCAGGCCAGCCAGGGGCAGAAGTCCAGGGCCCGGACGGTGAGGCGTGTGTCCCGGCCCTCGCCTTCATGGAGAATGAGCGGCGGCTCCACGGTCATGCCCGGTTTGCCGTGGGCCACGGCCTCGGCCAGCAGGATGCGCGACGGCTCCCCGTCCCGAGGATGCACGAAGCGCAGCCGCTTGGCCGCCAGGCCCGCGCCGCCCAGGGCGGCCAGCAATTCCTCCAGGCGCTCGGGCAAAAAGACCAGCCACAAAGGCTTGCGCTTCTTGAGCACACGCCCCGCGGCGTTCAGGAAATGCTCCAGCCGCCCGGAGGCCTCGAACCGGGCCACGTCGCGGCCCTTGTCCGGAGGACGGCGGCCCGTTCCCGGCCTGCGGTACGGCGGATTGCAGAGCGCGAAATCCAGGGATTCGGGCGGGAAGTCCTCGTGGCCCGGCAGACGCGCCGCGTCCAGGATCCGGGCCTCGAAGCGGCACTCCAGGCCCAGGAGCGCGGCGTTGCGGTTGGCCGCATCCACCATGGCCGAATCCACGTCCACGCCGGTCACGCGCAGGTCGGCCCCGGCATGGCGCAGCAGCATGCCCAGGCCCACCACGCCGCAGCCCGTGCCGAGGTCCAGACCGTGGCCCCGGGCCGGGGGCCGGGCGAAAGCGGCCAGCAATAGCGAGTCCAAGGAAAAACGGTAACCGCGTTCGGGCTGCTCCAACCCCCGGGGAAAGGCGAGGCGGGCGGCCGAGACGTCGGGCATGAGATTGGTCCGGCCCGTCAGTCGTCCAGGGCGTCGCGGTCGCGCACGCCCAGCAGGTAGAGGATGCCGTCCAGACCCAGGGTGGAGATGGCCTGCTCGGCCCCCTTCTTGACCACGGGCTTGGCCCTAAAGGCGATGCCCAGGCCGGCCACGCCGAGCATTGGCAAATCGTTGGCCCCGTCGCCCACGGCCACGGTCTGCTGGAGGCTGATGTTCTCGCGCTGGGCAATGTTCTTGAGCAGCCGGGCCTTCATTTGGCCGTCCACGATGTCGCCCACCAGACGGCCCGTGAGCTTGCCGTCCTTGATCTCCAGTTCGTTGGCGTGCACGTAGTCCACGCCCAGCTTGGCCTGGAGCCTGCGGCCCACGTACGTGAAACCGCCGGACAGGATGGCGATCCTATAGCCCAGCATTTTGAGGGTGCGGATGAGGCGTTCGGCCCCCTCGGTCAGGGGCACGGTGCCGGCCACCTCCTCCAGGGCCGCCTGATCCAGGCCCTCGAGCAGGGCCACGCGGCGGCGCAGGCTCTGCTTGAAGTCCAGTTCGCCGCGCATGGCCGCCTCGGTGATGGCGCTGACCTCCCGGACCACTCCCGCGGCCCGGGCCAGCTCGTCGATGACCTCGGCCGCGATAAGGGTCGAATCCATGTCGAATGCGATGAGCCGGCGATGGCGGCGGAAGATGGTGTCCTTCTGAAAGGCGACGTCCACCTGCAACCGGCGCGAGATGTCCATGAAGGCCTCGCGCAGGGCGGACTGGTCCGCGGGCGCGCCGAGGACCGTGAACTCCACGCAGCCGCGACCGTTCTCGACGCCGGACTGGGACATGCGCTCGGACAGGCGCTGAATGGTGTCGATGTTCAGGCCCGCCTCCAGAAGCACCGTGGAGATGCTGTGGATCTGGGCCGCCGTGATCTCCCGGCCCAGGACCGTGACCAGGTGGCGGGTGCGGTTCTGGGAGGCCACCCACTGTTCGTGGCGCTCCTCGGTCACGGGCACGAAGGACAGCTTCACGTCCAGTTCGTTGGCCTTGTAGAGCAGGTCCTTGAAGATGGGCGCGGAGCCGAATTGGGGCGGAATCTCGATGATCAGGGCCAGGGACAGGATGCCGTGGATCACGGCCTGGCCCACGTCCAGGACGGGCAGATCGTATTCGGCCAGGACTTCCGTGATGCCGTGCAGAATACCGGGCTTGTCCGCGCCGGATATCTTGAGCAGGACGATTTCGCGCATGGTGTTCTCCGTGGAAGCGATGTCCCGGCCTGTTTCGCCCATCCCGTCCCCAAAGTAAAGCGTGCCGGGACGTGAAGGGCGTCAGCCCCGGCGAATCCGGCGGCGCACTGCCTCCCAGTACAGCAGGGCCTCGGGCACCTTGAGCAGCACGCACGCCAGGGCAAAGGCCACACCCCAGGCGGGAATCAGGGCCACGGCCTTCCAGCCCAGCCCGGCCGTGGCCAGGGCGCCCAGGCCCATGGCCAGGCTCAGCGCGGCGGCCTTGGCCGAGGGACGCGCGAACCGCGCCCATGGCCCGAAGCGGCGGCGCAGGCCCCACAGCAGCAGGGCCACGTTCACGACCGAGGACACGGTCACGGCCAGGGCCAGGCCCACGTGGCCCATGGGCCGCATAAGGGCCAGGCCCACGGCCACGTAGACCACCAGGCAGACCGTGGCCACGATGACGGGCGTGCGCGTGTCCTCCAGGGCGTAGTAGGCCGACACCAGCGGCCGCACCAGCCCGAAAAAGGGCAGGCCCGCGCCGTAGGCCACCAGGGCCCAGGCAGTGGCGCTCACGTCGGCGGCACCGAAGGCCCCGCGCCCGAAGAGCACGTCCACGATGGGCCAGGCCAGGGCCGCCAGCCCGGCCGTGGCCGGCAGGCAGATGAACAGGGTCAGGCGCAGGCTGGCGTTGAGGGCGTCCTGGAAACCGTCCATGTCGTTGTCGGCGGCCAGGCCCGACAGGCTGGGCAGCGCCGCCTGGGACACGGCCACGCCGAACACGCCCAGGGGAAACTGCACCAGCCGGTCCGCGTAGTAGAGCCAGGAGATGCTGCCCGCCGTGAGCAATGAGGCCAGGACCGTGCCGATAAGAATGTTCACCTGGTACACCGCCGCCCCGAAAACCGTTGGCAGCATGAGCCTGCCCGTGCGGGCCACGCCCTTGTGCCGCCAGGACCAGGGCCCGCGCCAGGCGAACCCGAAGCGCCTGAGGTACGGGACCTGGAGCAGCAGTTGCAGGGCTCCGCCCACGAGCACGCCCCAGGCCAGCATGTAGGGCACGGACAAATCCAGCCACACCGCGCCCAGGGCAGCAACGATGAGGGCCAGGTTGAGCAGGCAGGGCGACAGGGCCGGGGCCAGGAAGTGACCCAGGGCGTTGAGCACGCCCATGCACAGGGCGACCACGGAGATGAACAGGATGTAGGGGAAGCAGATGCGCAGCAGGCCCGCGGTCAGGGAAAGCTGATCCGGATTCGTGGCGAATCCCGGGGCGATGAGCGCCGTCAGGGGCTCGGCAAAGACCATGGCCGCCACGGTGATCACGGCAAGGACGGCCAGCAGCCAGACCAGCACCGAGCGGGTCATGGCGAAGCCCTCGGCGTCGCCGCCATCGCGCCTGGCGCGGGTGAAGACCGGCACGAAGGCCATGGTCAGCGATCCCTCGCCGAACAGCCTGCGCAACAGGTTGGGCACCCGGAAGGCCACGAAAAAGGCGTCGGCCAGGGGCCCCGCGCCCAGGGCCCAGGCCGTGGCCATGTCGCGCACGAAGCCCAGCACGCGCGAGGCCAGGGTGGCCAGGGAAACCACGGCCGCTCCCTTGGCGATGGTGCTGGTATGGTCGTCGCTCATGCGCCCCCGCTCATGTCGTGATGATGTTGCGGGCCAATGTGCCGCAAAGGCGCGATTTAATCAAAGCCCCGGCCCCGGACCTCAGTGCTGGCACCCCGGGCAGAAGGTGGACGTGCGCCCGGCCACGCGCATGGCGCGCAGGGTCTTGTCGCAGCACCGGCAGGGCTCGCCGCCCCGGCCGTACACCCGGAAATCGTTCTGAAAGGACCCGGCGTCGCCCCCGGCGTCGCGATAGTCCCGGATGGAACTGCCGTTGGCCGCGATGCCCTCGCGCAACACGGCGCGGACCTCGCGGCCCAACCGCTCCAGACGCGTGCGCGACACGCGGTCGGCCCCGGCGTCGGGCCGGATGCCCGCCCGGAACAGGGCCTCGTCGGCGTAGATATTGCCGATGCCCGCGATGACGGACTGGTCCAGGAGCAGGGCCTTGATGCGCGCCCGGCGGCCCCGGAACAGGGCCGCGAAGCCGTGGTCGTCCAGTTCCAGGGGCTCGGGCCCCAGGGACGCCCAAAAGGGCCAGGCATCCAGACCCGTGGGACCGGCGGCCCCCTGTTCAAAGGCCCGGCACCAGCCGAACTTGCGCATGTCCCGGAAGCACAGGGTGGCCCCGTCATCCAGGAGAAACAGGATGCGGGCGTAGGCCGGTGGGTCCGAGGGATGCCCGGGGCCGCGTTCAACCATGATCAGCCCGCCGGTCATCTTGAGGTGGAAGGCCAGGACCAGGTCATTCCCGGCCCCCTTGAGGTCCAGCAGCAGCAGCTTGGCCCTGCGGCGCACGCCCATGACCCGGCAGCCGGGCACCCGGCGCAGCAATGCATCGCGGGGCAGGCCCGGCGGGCCGTCGGCCAACGAGCCCTCCCACAGGGAGTCCACGGCCGTGATCGTCCTGCTGTCCAGCCTCGGGGCCAGGCCCCGGGCAATGGTCTCGACCTCAGGGAGTTCCGGCATCGTCGCCCCCGCTTGCCAGGGGGATGGACACATCCAGTTCCTCACCGTCCCGGCGCACCGTGAACACAAGATCCTCGCCGGCCTTGCCGGCCGTGATGGCGGCCTTGTGCAGGTCGAACATGGCCTTCACGGGTTCGCCTCCGGCCCGGAGAATGATGTCGCCCACGGCCATTCCGGCGGCCTCGGCGCGCGACCCCTGCTCAACGCCGGTGATGAGCGCGCCCTGTTCGCCCATCTCCAACGTGAAGCCCAGGCGGCTGGCATGGGCCATGGGGCAATGGAAAAAGACCGTGGCCCGGGCACGGTCCACGGGACCGCCGCGCCAGGGCATGACGGTCATGACCTTGGCCTTGGGATCCAGCTTGTCCAGGCGCATGCCGATGCCCCAGCCGTATTCCACGTGCCCGCCCCCGGCCAGCACGGCCACGGGACCGCCGTGGCGTCGGCGGGCATGCACGGCCTCCTCGGCCATCTTGGTGTCCCACAACGATTGCACCAGCAGGAAACGCTCCAAGGCCTCGGACTCGTCGCGGGTGGCGTTTTCGGACCGCATGCCCTGGTGGCGCTGGAACTCCTCCTCCAGGTATTGGCGCTGGGCCTGCATGGCAGGGATGACCGCGACGGGTAGCTTGGCCGACTGCTGCGGACTCAACGACTCCACCCCGCCGTCGCTCACGGCCCGAATGACCTCCAGGGGCATATTCAGGGCCTCCAGTTGCAGGCCGAGCTCATGGGCCGCCTCGAACACGGGCAGGTACAGGGAATAGGGATGCCCCCAGGTATTCTCCCAGTCGAGGGCGCGCTCCAGCCCCTCGGGGCCGTAGCGGCCGATGTTGAAGCCGTGCAGCCCGGCCCGGTGATCAGTGGAGACCATCTCCAGACCGACCACCGGCGGGCTGCCCGCGGCGGCCATGGCCCGAAGCAGCGAAGCCTGGACCAAATGGTCGCAGGGCACGGTATGGCCCTCGCCGATAAGCACGTAATCCGCCTCGGCGGCCAGGGCGCCCACATCGGCCGCGTCCATGACCGTGCCGTTGGAGTCCAGGAACTGCCCCGGCTGGATATCGCGGCCGGGCTCGGGAGTCCGCTCGGCGGGCAGGTAGTCGTGGATGCGGAACCGGGGGGTCTGTTCCGGATTGTCCCTGGATCGCATGGTCTCGTGCAGATCCTTGATGTCCTCATACATGGGCCCGGCAAGGGCGCAGCCCGCCAGGGCCGCCAGGACGAACCCCAGGCAGCCCAGGCGGGCCGGCCGGACAAGGGCCCGTATCAGTCCCACTTGCGCTTGTCCTCGATGGGACGAATCTGCGGCGGCAGGGTGCCGGGAGAGACCACCTTGAGCACGGGACGAAGCTTGATCTGCTCGCGGAAGGCGTGCAGCAGTTCGTCCTCGCGCTTGAAGTTGGAGGCCTCCACGAAGAGCACCATCTCATCGATGCCGCCGGGGTTGGTGACCTCGATCTGCCAGCGCTTGACCTCGTCGAAACGGGCCATGACCTGCTCCACCTGGTGCGGATACACGAACATGCCCTTGATGCGCGTGGTGGTGTCCACGCGGCCCACGATATTGCCCAGGCGCGGCGAGGTGCGGCCGCAGGGGCAGGGGGCGCGGTCGATGTAGGACAGATCGCCCGTGGCCAGGCGGATGAGCGGGTAGGTCTTGTTGAAGGCCGTGACCACGATCTCGCCCACCTCGCCGTCCTTGAGGGGGATGCCCGTGTCGGGGTGGCAGATCTCCACGTAGGCGCGGTTGGCGATGTGCAGGCCGGTCTTGTGGAAGCATTCGTAGCCGATGCAGCCCACGTCGGCCGTGCCGTAGCCCTGACGCATGATGAGGTCGAACTTCTTCTCCAACTGGGAGCGCATCTTTTCGGAAAACTTCTCGCCCGTGACGAAGGCCACTTCCAGGTACATCTCCTTGCGCAGGTTGATGCCCGATTCCTCGGCCTTCTGGGCCAGATGCATGAGGTAGCTGGGAGTGCCCACGAAACCGGTCACGCGCAGCTTCTGGAGGATATCGATCTGGGTGGTGGTGTTGCCTGGACCTGCCGGAACCACGGCGCAACCCAGGTTGCGCAGCGGCTCCTCGAACATCAGCCCCTGCGGGCCCATATGGTAGTTGAAGGTGATCTGGGCCAGATCGCCGGTGCGGAATCCGGCGGAATAGAAGCCCTCGGTCCAGCCCCAGTAGTCCTCGCCCCGGTCCTCGGGATCGAAGATGGGGCCAGGGGAGAGAAACACGCGGCGCAGTTCGCCCAGGTCCTTGGTCAGCAGGCCGCCCAGGCGCGGCCCCATGCTCTGCAGAAAGATGAGTTCCTTCTTCTTGAGGATGGGGATGTGCTTGAGATCGTTCAGGTTGCGGAACTTGTCCACGTTGAACTGGGCGCGGTCGAACCGTTTCTTGACGTCCTCGGAGTAGCGGTAGGCGTAGGTCAACAGATCCTTGAGCTGGATCTGGTAGTATTGGCGGCGCTCGGATTCGTCGAGCACCTCGCGACGGGAGTAGATTCCTTCGGTCCGGTCCTTGCGGGTCATGTGTCACCTCTCAAATAGTGTCATCCATGGCCGGAGCGTGTCACGGTCATGGTGGAGAGGCACCATAGCATATGCATTTTGTCGAAAGCAAGCACATGGGCAGAAAAACGGCGTTTTACAGCGTTTTTCAAAGGAAAATGGTCGGTAGAAGGGGCGATAGCCTTGTTTAAACAATTATTATTGGAATACTCAACAGAAAAATCCCTGTAAACAGCCCATAATCGCTGATAACGATCTATTCAGGGCGACTTTCAGGGACCAGGACCATGTACAGCACCCCGGCCACGGCCAAGCCCGCGGCATAGAGCCACCAGATGCCCGCAAAGTCGCCGGGAACGGCCTTCGCCGTCAGGTCGGCCGGGGCGAGCCACGCCCCGGCCTGGAGCATGACGGCCGGGCCGAGCATGTTGAACAGGTTGATGCCGGTCATGCCCGAGGCGGCCATGCCGGGCGGAGCCAGTTCCTTGATCTGGGTGTACATGATCTGGCCCGGGGCCGAGAACAGGCCCAGGCCGAAGAACACGGCCACCAGCACCGCCTGCGACGCGCCCCCGGGCAGCACGGCCAGCAGGGCGAACAGCCCGGCCGTGGCCAGCAGGCTCGGGGCGATGACCCATTTGCGCGTACGCAGCCAACGGTCGGACAAGGCCCCGGACAGGGGCAGCCCGGCCACCATGCCCACGGTGCAGGCCAGCAGGGCGTTGCCCGCCCGCACCGGGTCCAGGCCCTGGCCCTGCATGAGGTACGGCCCGGCCCACAGGGCGCTGACGCCCATGAAGGCCCCGAAGCGGAAAAACGTGGACACGGAGATGACCCAGAAGAACGGCTTGGCGTAGAGCCCCCGGCGGCGTTCGCCCCAGCCGCCCCCGGCCGGCGCGGGCGCGGGCACGTGGCCGGGCCGGTCGCGCACCGCCAGCCAGAGCACGGCCACCTGGGCGGCGTTGATCCCGGCAATGGCCAGGAAGGTCCCGCGCCAGCCCCAGGCCCCGGCCGACCAGGCCAGCGGCGTGGCCGCCAGGGCCATGCCCGCCGTGCCCACCGAGGCCAGGGTCCCGGCCAGGGTGGCGAAACGGTCCGCCGGGAACCAGGCCGCCAGGAGCACGTAGGAGCCCATGAGATTGCAGGCCATGCCCAGGCCCAGCAGGCCCCGCCCGGCCAGGGCAGCCGCATAACCGTGGGACGACGCGAAAACCACGGCCCCTGTGATGCCCACCAGGCCAAGGAGGAGCATCACGCGCCTTGCGCCCAGGCGGTCCAGCAGCGGACCGGCCGGAATCTGGAACAGGGCGAAGGCATAGAAAAAAGCCGCCGACAGGGCCGAAAGCTGGGAGGCGTCCAGGTCCAGTTCGGCGGACAGTTCCGGGCTGATGATGGTGGCCGAGACCCGGTAGAACATGGACAGCACGAAACCGGCCGTGGCCACCACGAATACGGCCAGGGCGCGGCCTACCATCGCAGCAACTCCGCCAGGACGTCCAGGCCCGCGCGCAGGGTGTCGCGGTTGGGCACACCGCACAGGGACAGGCGCACGGCCTGCAAGGGCTGGGCCCCGCCCACGGCGAAATGCTCCATGTGGGCCACGATGACGCCCCTCTCTGCCGCGGCCTGGGCGAACTCCACCGACCGCCAGGGCCGGGGCAGGGGCAGCCAGGCGAACCCGGCCGCCGGGTCGGTGCGCACGGGATGGCCTTCCAGTACCTCGTCCGTGATGCGGGCGCGCGCGGCCGCCTCGATGCGGTTGGCGGCCACGGCCCGCTGGGCCGCGCCGTCCATGATCCAGCGCGAGACGATCTCGGCCATGAGCGGGGCCGTGACCCATACCGTGGCCTCCAGGGCCGCCTCCAGGCGCTTGGCCGTGCCCGGCGGCGCGCACAAAAAGGCCACGCGCAGGCCATCGGCCAGAACCTTGGACGTGGAGGCCACGAAGCAGCCCTGCTCCGGGGCCAGCCGCGACAGTGGCGGCAGCGTGGTGTCGGCCATGAGCCGGTAGACGTCGTCCTCGACGATGAGGATATCGCGTGCCCGGCAAATGTCCGCGATCTCCTGGCGGCGATGGCCGGGCATACGGGCCATGGTCGGGTTCTGGCAACTGGGGGTCACGTACAGCCCGCGCACGGATTCGCCGGCGCAGGCCGAGGCCAGGGCCTCGGGCGTGACCCCGAATTCGTCCATGACCAGGGGCACCAGTTCCAGGCGCAGGCGCTTGGCCACGGGCCGCACCTGGGGATAGGCCAGGCTCTCCACGGCCACCCGGTCCCCGGGCGCAAACAGCCCGGCCATGGCCACCAGGATGGCGTGCTGGGCCCCGGCGCAGACCAGGACGTCGTCCGGATCAGGGTCCATGCCGTGCAGGGCGGCCCATTGCGCTCCGGCCCGCCGGTGCCTGGGCAGGCCCCGGGGCTCGGGGCGGCCCAGCAGTTCGCGCAGGTCGGGTTCGGCGGCCACATCGGCCAGGGTGCGGGCCAGGTCCGGGGCCATGGACACCAAAGGCGCGGTCAGGCCCAGGTCGACGGTCATGCCGGACCGCCCGCCCGAGCGGCCCACGGCCGCGAACCCGTCGCGCCCTGATCCCTGTTGGGACATGACGAAGGTGCCCCGACCGGTCTCTCCGCGCACCAGGCCCCGCCGGGCCGCCTCGGCATAGCCGCGCGTGACCGTGCCCACGGTCACGCCCAGGCGTCCGGCCAGTTCGCGCTGGGTGGGCAGCGGCTCGTCGGGCCCGGCCGTCCCGCCCATGACCGCCGCCTCAATGGCGTCGGCAATGGCCAGGTACTTGGGCCGCCCGGCCCCGGAACCGCTCCCGGACAATTCGATGTGGATTGTCATGATGACAATAAATACTTTGACCGTAAATTCATGTCAATTGTATCTGCTGACATTCACAGTCCATTGGAGGAAACCGCCATGTCCGCAACGACCATGACCCATTCAACCACGCTTTCGCTGCTGCCCCTGCTGCTCTTCTGCCTGTCCACCATGCTCACGCCGGGGCCCAACAATATCATGCTCACGGCCTCGGGGGCCAATTTCGGATACCGGCGCACGGTGCCGCACATCATGGGCGTGGCCCTGGGCATGGGTGCGCAGGTGCTCCTGGTGGGCCTGGGGCTGGGGCAGTTGTTCCTGCGCTTCCCGGCCCTGCACGCGGCCCTGGCCGTAGCGGGCTCGGCCTATCTGCTCTGGCTGGCCTGGAAGATTTCCCGCTTTCATGGGGCCGGAGGCAACGGGAACGCCGACGCCACGGGCCGCCCGTTGACGTTCATGCAGGCGGTCCTGTTCCAGTGGGTCAACCCCAAGGCCTGGATGATGTGCGTGGGCGCGGTGTCCACCTTCACCACGCCGGGGCCTGGACTCATGCACGGGGTCCTGGTGATCACCGCGTTCTTTCTGGTGCTCATCCCGCCGTGCATTTCCGTGTGGACGCTGCTGGGCGTGCGCATCGGGGGCTGGCTGCAGACCGACGGGCGGCGCAGGGCCTTCAACACGACCCTGGCCCTGCTCCTGGTCGGCTCGCTCGTGCTCATGCACGGCATTGGGGCATGATGAGGCCGTGTCACGAAAAATGCCTGCGCATTTTTCTCGCCACGGCATTGAATTGAAAAAGCAAGCTTTTTCAATTCGTTAAGAAAAGGGGAAGAAGAACGATTTTCAGGCCTCATAACAGAAAAAAGTGCGGCCAAGCTCCCCGTCATTGCCTCGCCGTAATTTTCGACAGTTCGTAACTTTGCCATTCTTCAAAAAACCAGCGCGAAAATGCGTGGGAACGCATTTTCGCGCCTTTTTAAAAAGGATTTCGGGGAACAACAGGGGTTGTTCCCCGAAATCCGCTAATCGTTTTCGTCGCCGTCCTCGGCCGCGGCCAGGCGCTCCTGCCTGGCGGCCTCCTGCTTGCGCTGGCGGGTGCCCAGGGTGGCGCCCATGTCGGCCATGTCCACGGGGTTCTGGTGCCGGGCAAAGGTCAGAAAACCGGTATGGGCCACCATGCGGTCCTCGGGCCGCAGCCGATCGGGCACGGCCTTCCAGCGCCGCACCAGGACCTCCACCACCTCCAGGTCGTCGAAGGGCGCCTTTTCCAGGGCGGCCAGCAACTGCTCCACCTGGCTCACCGTGGGCAGCAAAAAGGCCACGGGCGACCCCGGCGAAAGCACGGCCTCGGCCTGCTCCAGGTATTCCCAGGGCGTGCGCACGTCCAGGAACAGGGCGTCGGCCTGGTGATCCTCGAACCCGTCGGCGATGTCGCGCACGAAGTTCTCCACCTGCCCGGCCAGGCCGTAGCGCTCCAGGTTCTCCCGGCACAGGTCCGCGAACTCCTGGCGTTGCTCGTAGGAATACACCCGCCCCCCGCTGCCAACGGAATGGGCCAGGGCCACGGTCATGCTGCCCGATCCCGAACCGCATTCCACCACGCGCGACCCCGCGCCCACGCCCAGCTTCATGAGCACATAGCCGATATCCTTGGGATACAGAATCTGGGTCTTGCGTTTGACTCCCTTGACAAGGTCGGCCAAAGTGGGTTTGAGCAGCCGAAACGGTTTGCCCAGGTGCGTACGCAGCACGTCGCCGTATTGAGCCGCCTCCACGTCGGACGCGGCCAGCACGCCGTCGTTGGTGTGCAGGTCGTCGCCGGGTTCAAGGCGGCGAAGGTAGCGCTTGCCGCGCGGGCTGACGAGCAGGACGATCTGTCCGGTGCTGGGCATGAAATGCTCCTTGGCTGGGGTGTGGCCTCCACGGAGAAAGTGAGGTACAGTCCGGCTTGATGGGAAGTCAACCCCGCACTCGCCTTGAGTCGCCGCGCGGCGGCCCCGGGACGAATGCTGGGTACAATAAATAACAGGATTTTTTCAACGTGGGCTATCGCTACGTGTTCGGACCCGTCGCGTCCGGACGTCTTGGGCGGTCCCTGGGCCTGGACCTTCTCGGTGAGGCGGTCTGCACCTTGGATTGCCAGTACTGCGAGGTGGGGCGCACCACGCGCCTGACCGTGCACAGGGAGCCCTACGTCCCGGCCCGGGACATCCTCAATGAGCTGGCCAGTTGGGCCGCCACGGCCACCCGCACCCCCGACCACGTCACCCTTGGCGGCATGGGCGAACCCTGCCTGAACTCCGACATGGGCGCGGTCATCCGGGGCGCGCGGGAGATTCTGCCCGGCGTGCCCGTGGCCGTGCTCACCAACGCCACCCTGCTCACCGACGCTGGGGTGCGAAGCGAACTGGCCACGGCCGACGTGGTCCTGCCGTCCATGGACACCCTGGTTCCCGAGGAGTTCGCGGCCCTGAACCGCCCCCACCCGTCCCTGGACCTGGCCGCCATGACCCGGGCCCTGCTGGACTTCCGCGAACAATTCCAGGGCCGCCTATACCTGGAGGTCCTGTTGGTGCGCGGGATGAACGATTCCCGGCGCAACCTGTCATTGTTGACCGAATTTTGCCGGTCCCTTCGTCCGCATCGGGTGGACGTGGTGACCATGACCCGCCCCGGCGCATCGCGATCGGCCGCCCCCGTGGACGAGGAGACCCTCGCCCTCTGGCGCGAGGCCCTGTCGGCCGAAACCGGACCGACGACCGCAAGCGCGGCACCCGGGACGGGCGCACGAATTTCCCCAGCGGACGCAGCGGCCCCCCAGGCCCTGCAGGAAACCATCATGGCGTCGGTCTCCAGGCGGCCCCAGACCGCCCGGCAACTGGCATTCGCCCTGGATGTGCCCGAGGCCCAGGCCCGGGCAGCCCTGGACGACCTCTCCCGCTCGGGCCGCGTACGGCCCA
>Ga0272444_10002543_pt1 | contig 16790 bp, 6 predicted proteins | sample SSMForm13_FD_201033 | JGI IMG/M metagenome (GOLD analysis project Ga0272444, IMG submission 201033) | Marine sediment archaeal communities from Little Sippewissett salt marsh, Falmouth, MA, United States - SSM-Form-13 | ecosystem: Environmental > Aquatic > Marine > Wetlands > Sediment ...
TACCAATCCCAGCCATCAGTGGTATTCCAATTATAATTGTAATTCCAATCGTTACTAGAATATCCATCCCAATAATTCCACCAACCACTGAAATCCATTGCGTCCTTGGTTCCATTTCTTCTGTAAAGAGTATTAGAAGGAGGTTCACTCAGACTTCTTAAGTAATCGTATCGTTCCCTCATAGCTGGAGCCATTCTGCGATAAACACGTTCTGGAATCTGCGGGGGATTAAAATAGAGTTTCTCATCGAAATACTTTTTGATGTAATTATCTGTAAATCTAAAACCTTCCTCTTCCATTTCATTGTATTGTCTCGTCCATATACGAACAGCTTTTTCAATAGTAATTTCAGATTTGCAATTCTCTATTTTGAAGATGTCTTTCTTATCCAGAGGAATCCTTGGCATTGGTTCGTGGAATATCCCAATATTATATGGCACTGGTAATGTCGAATCTCGATACGCTTCTGTTTCTATCAAAGAAGGATTTTGTAGCAATCTCTCCAACCATTCAATTTTTGTGCTTAATTTATCAATTGTCCATCCTGGTGGAACTGTAAATTGTAACTGTTCCTTGTTTTTGGGATAATAAGGATCATTCTCTTTGTTAAGGTATATTAGCCTCAATGACTCTTGAGTATCATAATTCGGCATATCCGCAACTATCGATACTGCAAACGCAAGAATCGCCAAACCCAGAATAAGTAATTTCTTATTCATTTGATTTCGCCTCCTCTTTAGATTTTTCTTCCTCAAGAAGTTCCTTTTGCCGCTGTTCTTCGAGAATTTTATACATGTTTATCGCATTACCATCGCGATCGATTTCTATATAACCTGTTGGATCAGATTCTCCCCGCCATGAATTCATATATTGTTCTGTCTGATCGGCTTTTTCTCTGCGAATTCCACTTAATCTGAATGTGAATTCAACATCAGATTGTCCTTCGAATTTCTCTACGATAATCTTATTGCCTTCGATATAAGCATAAAGATTCGCGGGTCCATTCGAAGAGACCATGACCTTCATCGAACCCGGGTCGACCACTTTACCAAATAGCCACAAACCGGAACCCTCTTTTTGTTTTTTCAGATCGATAACCGCTCTGTCGCCATCGAGTCGTCCTTCTTCCATTATTTCTACTTTATGGCCAATATTTTCCGCGCCATAAACGGAATAATAGTTATCGTCGATTTTATAAGCGGGGTCAATTTCATAGCAGTTTATCTTATTAGAAACGTAAACATCGCCGCTAAAATATCCGGCGTAATTCGAACTGCTTCCGCCGTTATATCCGTAAACCCCCGCATTTACTGGATCATCTCCCAAAGAACCATAAGTACCCGAAGATAAATCTCTTCCCAAGACTCCTGCATTTCTCGGACAATTATCGTAAGAGCTCCAATCGGTTCCACTTGTACTATTAGTTATTCCATAAACACCAGCGTCGTCACCACATTCGTCAAATCCCAATACTCCACAATATGGGGAACCGTAATCGGTTATTCCTATAACACCATAATAATATGAAGCACCATATGCGGCTGCATATTCATTAGTAGAATGAGAGATCAGAGCCCCGTAATAGCCGAGATAACCATTACCTGTATAACTATTATAGTAACCCCTAACTCCTGCACGAGGTGTAGAACTCGTGCTAGCTTGTCCATACACAGCATATTGACCGGAATATGAATAAATACCATAGGTTTGACTCGCATCGTAAGCGCGAATATTAGAATTTGTAGTGGCATTGATATAAGAACCGGCATCGTTCCATAAATTCCAATCTCCATCATAGTGATGACCATCAACCAGATCTGCATCCAGATTGTCTATAAAAGTGTTGGAAGTGAAATTGAAATCGGATGCGGTATTTACTTCACCCGCTCCATCATTGATATATCTAGTATCGTTGTATCCTCTATCCCCGACATCGTCGGCGCTGTTAGGATCAGTGGTAAGACATATTCTACCGCTTACTTGAAGCTTCTCAGCTGGACTTGTGGTGCCGATCCCAACATCACCACCAGATTCAATTATAACTTCTTCTGTCCCATCATTGTTATTATCGAATTTGAAATCACCACCTTGAGCGGAAAGCCAAAAATCTCCTCCCCCAGAGTTTCTCAGTATTTCCCCTCCCGAATAGAGAATAAATCCACCTGAACCAACTCTTACATCTCCTACTACATCTAGTTTGTAAGAGGGACTTGCGGATCCAATACCCACATTTGTACCGTTATCGGTGATCTGGCTGCATGTGGCGGATGTACCATTCGACTTAAGAACTCTATTTGCTGTGGAACACCCAACCGGACCGGGAGGTCCAGAAGGACCGCTGGGGCCAGTTGCGCCGGTAGCACCAGTAGATCCCGTTGCACCGGTGGGGCCTGTTGCGCCAGTGGGACCAGTTGCTCCGGTTGCACCAGTTGCTCCGGTAGGACCAGTTGCGCCGGTTGCACCAGTTGCACCGGTGGGGCCTGTTGCTCCAGTGGGACCTGTTGCTCCAGTGGGACCTGTTGCTCCGATTGGGCCAGTTGCACCGATGGGGCCAGTTGCACCGATGGGGCCAGTTGCGCCAGTGGGGCCAGTCGCGCCGATGGGGCCAGTTGCGCCAGTTGGGCCGGTGGCACCGATTGGTCCAGTAGGGCCGACGGGGCCGACTGGTCCGGTCACTCCAGTTGGTCCGGTGGAACCAATGGGACCTGTGGGGCCGGTTACTCCTATAGGACCGGTAGGACCTGTGGGGCCGGTTACTCCGATCGGACCAGTTGCGCCGGTAGGTCCGGTAGGACCTGTCGGGCCTCGGTACTCCCGCCAGCCACTGGATGAATAAATATAAGCTTTGCTATCTGAAGTATTATAAAAAACCTCGCCATAACGCGGAGATGCTGGATAAGCGGAATAATTCTGAAGTCTACCCGCAGTGATATTGTCTAAAACATAGTCATCTTCGATTGGGGTTGCTTTCCACGAACCAGATGTGACATCTCCGGTAATTGCCAGATCGTCATCGATATCAACTTCATCGTCAGAATTATCGACAATAGCGGTTCCCTCCGTAGAGTTACCTTCCCCAAGAACTTCGCTCAGTGTTTGATCACCACCGGAGAGGATACTGATAAGCATTAAAATATTTCCTCCCGCAGAACCATCCTCGAGAGCAATTCCACATACATGGCCATCCGGATCATCGGACAATCTCATTACATTGCCACCACCGACCGGAACAAGCTTATCTCCCGCATAAACAGTTCCGAAACATCCAACGTGCCCAACAACTCCCGTAGAACTAATAACATAAGAATCCGGTGCGGAAGGATACATCTCGACATGAACGATTACACCGACGGGTTCGTCGCCTTCTACACACGCGGTGATAGTGTGATCGCCGGTTACTTTTACTACCGTCCCAATCTCCAGGTCGCCCGATGCCCCCAATGGATACTTAATCAAATTTGCATACAGAGGGCTAATTACTACCAAAATAATCGCGAGTAATTTTATTAATTTCATATCTACCCCTTTTTGTTATTGTTTCCAACACCGAGCTTTTGAGAAATCGCGTAAATCAGCTTATGTGTATCATTATTCTCGATATAATTCCTATCTATTGTGTCAGAACCGATTGGTTAAATATTTATCTCAATGTTTATTTTTGCCTATTCCATTTCATCAATACCATCTATTGGATCACCGTTTTCATCGAATAGCGGGACAAAATCGGCCCCGGAAGAAGAATCTTCGCTCTGGTCTTCTTCCCCGGATTGAGTTCTGGCAACAGCTATCCAATTGAAAATAATCTCTGCCGAAGAACCGTCATCGGTGCTAACCGTGAAATTTCTGCTATTGGATTCGGAAATCCTGTAATTCTTGGTGGAAGTCTCCACTGGAGTTATAACAACGATAGGGTCGCCATCGCCGAGTTCACTCTTGAACTGCTCACTAAACTCGATAGTGATTTCAGAACCAGACATCTCTCCTATACCAGAATCAAAAGCCTTATAACCGCTTCCACTTACCGATGTAGGTTCGCCGGGACCTCCCGGAGAAATCCGCAACCTGGTTCCACTTCCACAATATTCGCCTATCCAGATATCATCGTAATAAACCGTCGATGATGAAAAATTGTACAAGAATACTCGATCGCAATTAGATGCAGTCCCTCTGAAACCACAACTCGAAGCCCTCAGACTACCATTGTAGTAAAGATCGAAAGTCCTGGATGTCCAGTTGATGTTCCTGAATTCCACGCGGTGCCATGTGTTTAAAGAAGCAGAAGTCTCATACGTTGAACTGCCTATCGTTTTTAAACTATTCCCTGCATAAAAATAGAAAAAGACCATTTGGCTTCCTGTATCTCCGGTTGTGCCATCCTGAACCACAAAATAACCCTGGTGTCCTCCTGAAGTTGTTGGATAGATCCAGAAAGATATGTATTCGGGAGTAATCCCGGTGAAACATAAAGCAGCTCCTTCATAATGGCCGGGAGAATATCCAGTTTGCCGTCCAGACCACGAACCGGTATGACTTCGAGCTGTGGAAGCGCTAAAACCAGTGGTAGCACAATATTCGCTTACTCCGCCATCCTCGAAATCATCCTCGAAAATAGCCGTACATCCACCTGACCAGGAACCGGCTGTTCTATACTTGAGATTGCCCGAATCATCGATAGTTACGATCTTTTCATTAGTGGTTGTCTCTGTTAGCCCCTCGAACCTGACTCCGCCAGTTGTGTGTAATTGGGTCGATGGCGACTCGGTTCCGATTCCCACATCGCCATATCTTTCAAAAGTAACTATATCGCTAAGAAGATTGGTGCAATAGCTTTTCAGATGAAGCTTGTTCGTGCTTCCATCATGCTGGAATTCGAAACCGCATACTCCGGATGCCGTAACATTCTCATCGAACGCTAATCTGCCGGACTCGAGATTATTATAACTCCCCGGATATCCAATCTTGGTTCTGTTAGTCGAAGCGCTGGTTCCACTTATTACTAATCTGTCCGTCGGTGATGTGGTCCCGATTCCAATGCTGGTTCCATTATTATAGAGATTGCTCGTGGCTACCCACGATGAGCCATTGTGGCGCAAAGTCTGACCGGAACTTCCGCCGACTAAAGGACCAGCGGGACCCGATGGACCCGATGGGCCGGTGGCGCCGGTTGCTCCGATTGGCCCCATTGGGCCAGTCGCGCCGGTTGCGCCGGTAGCACCAGTTGCACCCGTGGGACCAGTTGCACCGATAGGGCCGGTAGCTCCAGTTGCGCCCGTAGCTCCAGTTGCTCCCATTGGACCAGTCGCGCCAGTTGCGCCGGTTGCACCGGTGGGGCCGGTCGCGCCAGTTGGACCAGTTGCGCCAGTTGGACCCGTAGCTCCAGTTGCACCTGTGGGGCCAGTTGCACCCGTGGGACCAGTTGCACCGATAGGGCCCGTAGCTCCAGTAGCACCTGTAGCTCCAGTTGGGCCGGTTGCGCCGATCGGGCCACTCGGGCCGCGATAGGTTTGCCATCCGGTGGAAGTATAAATGTAGGTCTCGCTATCCGAAATGTTGTAATAGACCTCTCCGAGACGAGGCGAACCGGGTGCTGACGAAAAATTCTGCAATCTGCCAGCGGTAATATCATCGGCAATATAATCGTCCTGAATCTCGTTGCCCTGCCATGTGCCATGTGTGATAATACCACTAACCGCCAGATTATCGTCGATATCAACTTCGCCATCGGTATCATCTACTATAGTATTATCGCCGGTGGAGTTTCCCATCTCGAGAACCTCTTCCAGATTCTGACCGGAAGCATCCCCGGGGGTGCCTATAATAATCAACATCTTAATCTCGCCCGCCACGATTCCGTTCTCCAGAGCAACTCCAACCATATAACCATCCGAAGGATCGACAATCGCCTTGACCTCCCCCGCTGCGGCAGGTGCGAGTTTATCGCCGGCACTGACCGGAGACCCGCAGGTTACATGACTGGCGATACCCGAAGTGCTGACAATATAGAAATCTCCCCCAGTAGGATTAATCTCCAAACCGGTGATTACCCCGTGAGGAATATCGCCGTCGGCACACCGCGATATAGTGTTCACTCCGGTTACTTTCACCACAGTTCCAACATCCAGATCAGCGGCGGAACTCACCGGGTATTTTATCAGATCCGCGGCAAATAACGGAATGGTAAGCGCTAATATCAATGTGAATAGTCTCTTTATCATCGGTTCACTCGTTTTTTTAAAGCCATGTTATGGTCATAATAATATTTAATATGCTCTCGAATCATTACTACATTATATCAATACTCTCCGGCCCACATGCCTCGCCCTCCTCGCCGTCATCGAACGCCGTTGCCCAGCCGTAAACGGTCTTTCCGGGACCGGGACTATCGATAATCGCCTGATTGGTGATAATCTCCTCCCGATAAGGGGTGTCGCCCATCGACGGCTCCGGCATACCGGTATCGACTATCTCCAGATAAAAATTGCAATACTCCGGGACGCCGGTCAGCGGCGAATCCCAGAAGAATTTTATCTTGCCATCCGGCATTATCTCTATCTGCAAATTCTCCGGCGGCCCCGGGGTAGGTAATTGTTCTCCCCCGCCGCCCGGCGTCCAGACCTCGCTCGATGGCACGAAACCGAGATCCTTCAGCTTGGGGTCGTCATCGCCCCAAATCATGCACGCCAAGCTGAGAACCAGCCGAAGCTTCTCCGTGTCGGCGTTGAAAATAGTGTGTTGCTCCTGATATGCGACATCGGACTCGCGCTGTTCGATTCCCGCATTGTCGAGCTCCGTCTTGAAATCGTTGCCGCGCGCCACAAGTTCGTCGATTATCGCCTGCGCGATAACCCGATCGTCGCCGGCAGCGACAAGCCTGTTATGGGTTTCCTCGAAAACATCGATCGCCTCGGTGAGATCGAGATATTTCCTCGGCGTAGGCCTATCGACTCGGTATGATGCCAGCAGAATCTCATCTGGCTTGTATTGGTCGAGATATGCGATAAGAATATCCTTCGCCTTCTGGTAATAATCCTTCGCCTCCGCAAATTTTTCCCGAACGATTATGGTCGCGTCCTTCGACTCGCCGGCCTCGACCGTCGATGCCGTAATCGCGCCGGAGAAAACATCGTAGCAATTCTGCCCCCACGAGAGCACCGGGCCGGTTATTCCAAGCTCCGCGGCGTGCGTGTCGATATTGTTCTGCATTCGCAGAAGCCGGTAGAGCCGGTTTTCGATTGATTCCTTCGTTAAATCGTTATTTTTCAACTGTGCCATGAGCTTTCCTCCTTCTTCATCGATGAATTCGGTCGATTCATCGTGCTTCCCGGCGGCTGCAATGATGACCGCGGTTTTTCGGGGTGACCATTGCAGAGGCTGACCTGGTTATTGCATTGGCTGAGTAGGTCAATGTATCCGCTGACTTTGTCAATGTATTCGCTGAATAGGTTATTTCTTTCGCTGAATTGGCCGTTGCATTCGCCGAGTTGGCCGTTGCATTCGCTGAATTGGTTATTGCATTGGCTGAATTGGTCGATGCATTGGCCGAGTTGGTTATTGCATTGGCTGAATTGGCCATGTTGGCCGCCTAATTGCGGGGAATATTCCGCGAAATTTGTGTATCCGTAGGGGAGCGCCCCTGTGCGCTCCCGTTCTTCGCAACCACAACGCGCGGGAAGGCACGGGGGCCTTCCCCTACGGATGGCGCACGCGTCGAATTGGGTGTTATGTCGTTCGTGTTCGTTCATATTTTTTATCTATTTATTCTCCAGTGCTTCGAGGCGATTCATCAGCTCCTCGATTTGCTCCCCCTGCGAATCTATTTGATCTTGCTGGGTTTCGATAGTTTGCTGTTGGTTATCGATTATCGCTTGTTGTTCCTGCAATGCTTTGATGGCAATAACTCCGATATGAGAATAGGCAATCCCTATATAATCATCCTCATTTTCCTGAGAGGTGATTTCCGGGAATAACTCTCGGACTTCCTGAGAGATAAAGCCAATTGATACGGGAGAATTCGCATCGTTAGCAATGTAACGGAATCTTTTAGGCTCGAGTTTGAGAACTGAATTCAAGACATCTCCCATCGACTCAATTTCTGTCTTTAGCCTTCTGTCCGAAAGAGAAACCCAGCTACCATCCGTTGGGTTTACATACGCTTTAGCTGTATAAGAAGCTCCCTCATCACTCGAATAATTAAACCTCACATAGTTATTGCTGTTATATATTCTCCAATGATAGGTTCCATTCTCAAGATTAATACCGCCAGTTCCTTCGGTGGATCCACTTCCACCGGATTGGTTAATATGTAAATCGCTTAATGGCGAGGTAGTTCCGATTCCGACGAAGCCGTCAAAATAACCGTCGCCGTCGAAGTAGCCGGCCCAAAGCGATGCATCTGAGTGTTTATAAGCTAACGCTCCCCAATTGGTAGTGCTGTTTGTAAAAGTTCCAATTACACCGGCAGTAGGACTTCCGTCAGTACTATATGTATCTCCATGAACACCATAATGATATGCGTTTCCATATACGCAATGCCCAAGCACAGCGTTCATTGAAGATGAATAAGATACGCTTGTGCCAACTGTACTCGTTTGTGAATATCCATATACACCGGAAGCACCGGTAGTTGCACTCGAAGAATAACCATAAACCCCATATTTTGCGCCACCGTTGTAATATAATCCATAAGTGCTATTATCCTCGTATGCTCTAACATTTGTGTTTTCGCTTGGATGAACATATGTCCCTACGTCGGTCCATTGGCCGCTACCGGAGATAGTTGTTCTGGAGAGATTGCCACTCGCGTCGATCGTAAGGTGGGAACCGGAGCCGCCGATGCCGGCGAAACGAACTCCGCCCCCGACATGCAATCCGTCGGTTGGGGGTGTTGTCAGGCCGTCACCGATTGTGGTTCCGCCGTTGGGATCGACGAAGAGTTTGGTTATTCCGTATGTGCATTGGACTCTAAAGGGCCTGTTCGTACCATTACCAACGATAAAGAGTCTATCGCCGGAGTTACTTGTATAACCAATTGTAACATCACTGTTTCGGTAAATATAAGAGCCGCTTTCAGTCCAGTAGCCGGAGCCGCCGGCGTCTGCCCAGTAAATATCGGAGCCATTGGTTGTTAGAACCTGGCCGGGAGAGCCATAGCCTGTTCCGTCATCGAGGCCGCCTTCAAATCTAACATCACTATCAACTTCGAGTTCCCCGTAGATATAGAGGTCTTCATCTCCTGTGGCAAGGTCGTTGTTAACTGTTCCGTCGCTAATTACATTCATCGAGGCATCCATCAACCCACCACCGCAATTAATTACACCGTTTCCACTGGCAGTGATGAAATCGCCATCGGAATAGACATCTTCGCCACCAGCCGGAGAAAGGTATGTGCCGTGATCGGTCCAATAGCTTGAGCCGCCGCCGGAGATGAGATCTGTCCATCCACCATTTTGATATGCTCTGAATTTGTTAGTACTTGAATTATAGTAAAGGTGGCCGTTTTCCCCGGTGGGTTCGGTAGAGGTCGGCTTGAAGACTATCTCTCTTGATTTCATTTTTCCTGAATGAAAAGAGATAGCATCGGAATCTGTAGATGAATCTCCACCAATGTGTCCCAGATAACCACCTATATGTCTTCCAAAAGCGAAGGTTCCCCATGAGGTAATATAGGCATATCGAGTATTTCCCATATATGAATTATCCACTCGAAGAGCATCTATCATAGAGTTAGTTCCAGTTTGATCTATTATCACATGAGCTGTGGGCGATAAAGCGGTTGAAGTGATTTTTACCTGATTTTCAAGATTGCTATTCACTTCCAGTTTGGCATCGGGGCTGTTTGTTCCGATTCCCACGTTGCTGGTTTCGCCTTTTATCCTCATTATTTCTGTGGGTGAAGCCCCAAGTGCTGAAGCTGTCATAAACACGAGATCGTGGCCTGAGTCTCTTTCGGACACAATCGCCGATGAATAAGTTGCATCGCTGATATCGAGGCTTGTATTGGTAAACAGAATACCTACGCCCTGATTATTTGTTGCGTACTGATTCTGAAGTCTCAATGGATAGGAATAAGCCCCAGATATATCTTCGTGAATTTCCAATTTATTTGCGGGATTCGTCGTTCCGATACCCACCTCATAAGATGTGCTATTGGGATATAGATCGGATCCGGAGAGTGTCCAGTAACTGGAGCCGCCGGATGGCCACGAAGTGATATAACTTCCGTTTAGCTCGATTCCGCCCTCGACCTCGAGGTCGCTTTCTACGAAAAGATCTCCGTCGCCGTCAGCTCGAGAAGCCGTGCCGGAATTTCCAATCCAAACTCTATCTCCGGTAACCTGCAGCTTACTATTGGGACTCGTAGTTCCAATACCAACATATCCAGTCGGACCAGATGTTGACACTCTACCGAGAATACTCATTGCTGTGAAAGTATTATCGCCTGCACCAGTTCCCCATGATACATCGAGATCCATTCTAGAATCCCAAACGACAGTACTTGGAGACATTTTAATTCGACCTAAAACGACAGAAGAACCATGCACAAACTTAATAGCGGTTCCAGCACTTGAACCATCGTTATCTAGTGTTAATAGATCTTCAGTTCCTGCCGCTGATCTATAGATATGTAATGGAGTTCCCGGGCTTGTTGTTCCAATTCCTACTCTAGAGCCACTATTATATAATGTGCTATTTGCAATCCATGATGAACCGTTATGCCTTAAAGTCTGTCCAGAAGAACCACTTACCAATGGGCCTGCAGGACCGGATGGACCGGATGGGCCGGTTGCACCAGTAGCACCTGTGGAACCAGTGGGGCCGATTGGGCCAGTTGCTCCAGTAGCTCCCGTGGGGCCAGATGGACCTTGAGGACCGGTGGCGCCCGTGGCACCAGTTGCGCCAGTGGGACCGGATGGGCCAGTGGGACCGGATGAACCCGTGGGTCCAGTTGCGCCCGTGGGACCTGTTGCTCCGATTGGGCCGGTTGAACCCGTGGGTCCAGTTGCACCAGTGGGACCTGTTGCTCCGATTGGGCCGGTTGAACCCGTGGGTCCAGTTGCACCAGTGGGACCTGTCGCACCAATTGGGCCGGTTGAACCGGTGGGGCCAGTTGCACCGGTAGCTCCGGTAGCGCCAGTTGGTCCAGTTGCTCCGATGGGACCGGTCGCGCCAATAGGACCTGTCGCGCCGATGGGGCCGGTTGCACCCGTGGGACCGGTCGCGCCGATGGGGCCAGTTGAACCCGTGGGTCCAGTTGCACCTGTGGGACCGGTCGCGCCCGTAGGACCTGTCGCACCGATTGGGCCGGTTGCTCCAGTGGGTCCAGTTGCGCCGATTGGGCCAGTTGCTCCCGTGGGACCGGTGGGACCACGATAGATCTGCCATCCGGAGGATGTATAAATATAGGATTCGCTATCCGAAGTGTTGTGATAAACTTCGCCAATACGGGGTGTTCCCGGTGCCGAAGCTAAATTCTGCAATCTGCCAGCGGTGACATCGTCCGAGATATAGTTATCCTGAATTTCGTCGCCCTGCCAGGTGCCGTCGGTGATAGTTCCTGTAACCGCGAGATCATCGTCGATATCAACTTCGCCGTCGGAATCATCAACTATTGAAATACCTTCGGTCGAATTACCCAAATCGAGAACTTCATTTAAATCCTGATCTGTGGCATCGCCGGGAAGGCTAATACTAATAAGGATCTTAATAACAGAACCGGAGACACCATCTTCCAGGGCTATACCAACCAGATACCCATCACTTGGATCATTCAGTTTTTTTACATCTCCGGATGAAGCGGGAACAACTTTATCTCCAGCGCTAATAGTATTAGCACACTCGACATTAGCTGCTATCCCGCTGGTGCTTACTACATAATAATCTCCACCTGAGGGATTATCCTCGATAGCGGTAATTACTCCATGTGGTTCTTCACCATCGTTACAACCTTCAACAACATTTTCATCAGTTATTTTAACCACGGTTCCTATACCTAAATCAGCAGCCGAACTTATAGGGTACTTAATAATTTCCGCTGCGAAAATTGGGATAACAATAATTGTCAACAGCAAAATCAGTTTTTTCAGCATTTGTTCACTCTTTCTAGTTGTTTAAAACAGATTTTTCCGATAACCTCTCTAGCTTCTCTACGATTTCTCTCAGTTTTCTTCACTTTAATATTATCGATTTGTTAAATTTTTCTTTTCGTCTTTGTTTTTTACATTCTCATTAATAAATTACACAAAATTCTGCTAAATGTGGGTGTCCTCATTCGAGGACACCCACATGAATTTCTTACTCGCTATTTACTTCTGTTAGAGTTAAATTACCATTTACGAAACGACCCGATGTATATGGAGTTTTCACAACTCTGGCTCTCACACTTATTGTATGGGGTCCGGAAGTTGTCATAACATAGTTAAGCGATACTTCCTGGCTTTGGAAGAAATTCCTGTCGTTTAATACAATAGTCCTGCTGGCCAACGAAGTAGTTCCATCGTAAATATCTATCTCGAGATAAGCTCCATTTTGACCTGAACCACGATCGTCGAATGTTCCGGTGAAATTTATTAGAAGCTTACTTCCAGAATTCAGCGTATAGGCTGAACTCGAGAATATCGTGGTGAATGAAGTACTGGTGATGTTAGTAGCTGTACTATGGGAACGCATAGCCATTCCCTGACCTCCACCACCCTCGACGTCATTCAATCTATCGGCAAGATCGTCGATAGCGAATTCCACGTTGTCCGTACCAAAATGCCCATCGGCATCTTCGAGAGGGACATCGGCGGCGGAAACCTCGCCGGAGGTGGGAGTCGCGCCACCCGTAGCCCAATCGATATGTTCATCCTGAATTCCATCATTCTTCACGTGAAGTACATCTGTGGTAATTCCGATAGTTGCATCATCGACATTCACATTGATATCGTCGGTATTAACCGTTAAACCATTACCATCTCCAACCGCTAAAGATGCCGAGAATCCATCTCCAAGTGGGTTTGCAGCCATATCGCCGGTAAGTCCGTTACCAGCGGTTATTGCACCAGTCTGGTTTCCCTCAACAGCTGAATTCGCTGTAGTGCCATATTCGACATCGAGTTGTGTAGAACTGGAAGCTGTCAATCCATTGTAGCTAAGTTCAGTAAGATCGACATCCAGGGTGACGTTGCCGGAAAGAGGACCATTGGGAACGATTCCATCACCACCAGTAATCTGATTAACTACACTTCCACCGGTGAGAGTACCAATTTCCTGCAAAGCACCTTCGACATCGGTAGAAGTATAATATGAACCAGCATCCACAATGGGAACTTCGCCGGCATCGATCTGATCGGCACCGGAGCCCCAATCGATATCCGAAGATTGGACAGCGTTATTCGTAATATCGACGACTCCCCCCGTACTCACCGATATGTCGTTTGTAAACCAGCTGTTATCTATAGCGACTTCGTCGGTCACGCTCCCGTCGTAATCGAGTACGGCGATACCGGCACCGTTAGTGAGGTTGGCTAGACTGCCCGTTGCGATACCGTCAATCGCCACATCGAGAGCTGTAAGCGCGGCATCGACATCACCAGCAGCGATATATGTTCCACCCGTAACATTCAGCACATTGTCCGCATCGTGCGAATGTTGTGCATCGGCATTTCCACCACCGATGAGGTCTGTATGCTGCGTTCCGGTTAAATGCCAGTAATCGTCGGCGGCTCCGCCTTGAATACCGGAAAGGTCATTATGGTCCCAACTTCCCGAAGATAATCCATCGATTGCACCGTCCAAGTCGTCGATAGCCCCCTGAACATCTGTCGAAGCAAGGCTGGAAGAGGTATTATTATAACCGATAAGATGCGCACCTGAAGTAGTTGCACCAGTACCTACATCGTCGAGACCTATTGCCCCGACATATAGATCGTTACCTGCAGTAACCCCTGCGTTGCCATCCACGGTCAAATTATCGAGAACCTCTACCGTTCCATCCTCGCCATCCTGAATATAATTTGTCTCAACATAATCGGCATCCCAGATCGATTTATCCTGCATCTGCAAATCGCCGAATAACCAAAGAGCATTAGCCCCACCGCTGAATTGGGCTACATTCGCAAAATCTTTATCCTGAATATAGAAATTATTTCCATCGGTTTCGGTATCATTGGATCCCATGGTTATCATCATATCATTGCTACCATTGCGGGGTGTAATCCACGCTTGGTCAGAACCATCGGAGTTTTTCATGAATAGCTGCTGGTTATTTGCCATGTAAACATCACCAGCAGACCAGAGATCTCCGGAAGCCGCAGTGATATTTGCTGTAGCGCCACCGTTGAAAGATAAATTCCCGGTCATATTGTCACCGGTTTCATTTACCCAGTTATCCACTGCGGCAACAGTTGCGATTGCCACATCCAGAGCTGTAAGCGCGGCATCGACATCACCTGCAGCGATATATGTCCCACCCGTAACATTCAGCACATTGTCCGCATCGTGTGAATGTTGTGCATCAGCATTTCCTCCACCGATTAAGTCCGTATGCTGTGTTCCGGTTAAATGCCAGTAATCGCCGGTGGCTCCACCCTGAATACCGGAAAGGTCATTATGCTGGCCGCTAAGATCAGCTGGAACATCCACAATGCCATCCCAATCTACCGGAATAGTGGTATTATCGTCATCGGCTAAATCTGCTTCTACTTGATCGAAATCACTTTTTACTTCGACATTCAGTTTATCCAGAGCATCGTGCACGTCAGCTTCAACCGTATGATCTAGATAATTCCCCGCAGTAAAAGCAGTGGTAGGAACTTGATAATCGTCTTGAATAACTGAAGCTGCAGCATCGATAGCATCATCCATTTCTTCTAGAACAACCTGAAGATTGTTCGAGCTGGAAGAACTAATTCCCGTTGGGTCAACCCAACCAAACTTAGCCTGATTATCATCAAACTCTATTTTCACTCTTGTTGCACTTAAAGCAACTCCAATGAGAACATCTTCATCGTTAGCCGCTTCTACGATCATTCCGGAAGAATTATAGGTCAATCTTGCTCCCGGGGTAAAAGTGCCACCAGTAATCTCAATAATTCCTGAAGTACTAACCAAATACTTCATCGTACCTGAATCATCTTCTTTAGCGATAATAACTCCAGCTGGTTGCATCGATCGATCCGTTCCATCCGCCGTTGTTATCTGATTTGCCGCGTTTACTCTTACAACTGTGCCAATATTCAATTCCAATCCAGAATCTCTAACATCATATTTGAAGAGAACTGCAGCCCCTGACGATACAGCAAAAAACACAATAAGTGCTAATGCAATGAAAGTAGGTTTTTGTTTTAAACTTCTCATTCTTTCCTCTCAATCTATTCTTTTATCTCTGCAAGCCTGAGAATACCTTCCAAACAACGACCTGCAGTATAGGGTTCCTTGGAGACTTTTGCTCTAACCGAATAAGTGTGACTACCTGCTGGTGGACTATCCACACCACTAATGGCGAAGGAACACAACTGATAAACCACCGGCGAGAAAATTGATATCTGCGAAGTAGCGATTATCACTTCACCTGCTCCGGGATCTCTAACTAATTCAACTGTTACATACGCTCCATCCTGTCCACCCTTGTCATCGAAGTTTCCAGAGAAATCCAGATGAACATTGGATCCTCCACCTTCGACAGAATATGTTATCGAAGAAAGGGTAACCGGAGTAGTTGGACTGGTAATAGCTACAGTTGAAGAGACTTCATCAGAAGCAGAACCCTGCCCTATGATATCACCCGCTTGAAGCGAACCATCAATAGTACCATCACCGTCGATATGGAAATCCGCAGCCTGTGCTGAAGCATCCTGATTCTGGATATATGATCCGGATGTTCCACCAACAACATCTTCAATAGCCATATCAAGCTTATCCACCGATTCAGTTAAAGGTTCACTATCGGTGATGTAGTTGTTCTCCGTGTAGAGAAGATCGCCGATATTTGTTTCATTGGTAGTTATCTGAGCTCTTTCAGCATCGGAAATAATAATTCCACTCCCAGCATCGGTGACATCGTCGTGCTGAGTAACGTTTCCCCATTCCACGGAAAGAGGAGTTGTAGAAGTACCATCACCATTCAGAGATCCATCGGATCTCACGACCTGACTACCCCATAGATCACCTGCGGAAGAAGCATCGATAGTAACTTCGCCAGTAGTCCCATCGACCGTAACTGTAGCGCCACCAGATCCTGTAAATTTAATCTGATCTGTTTCAGTGGCCGCAGCACAAGTATCCGTTCCGTCGGTTATTGAGGCGAAAAGATCCTGGTTATCGGATTGAGGTTCGTGTAGGTTTCCATATTCACTTGAAGTAAGATGATAGAATTCTCCTCCAACCGGATCTCCTCCCTGAAGACCGGTGAGTGAGTTGTGATCAAGAATTACTCCCCCAACTACACTGTCTGCAACTTGAGCATGGTAGGAATAAGCCACCGGAGACAGTGGTTGTCTGGGGCTAAGAGTCTCTGTTCCAATTCTCAATTCAATCCATAGATCGTTGGAAAAATCGATATTTAGAGGATTGGTATATCCGAGAATTGCATCGAACAAACCGTGGTTCATCTCCACCGGAATTGTTTCATTCCAGATCTCTGAACCACCGACCTCAGCGGTCCATATCGAAAAACGAATATTAACTGTTCCTTCGATAGCTACTCCAGTTGGATCTGTGAGTTTTCCCTGATAATTCATATGTTTTGAGGGAAAAGCCAACACAGAAGCAACCATGACAAGCACAATAAGCATCACTGCCCATTTACGCAT
>Ga0272444_10002544_pt1 | contig 16790 bp, 18 predicted proteins | sample SSMForm13_FD_201033 | JGI IMG/M metagenome (GOLD analysis project Ga0272444, IMG submission 201033) | Marine sediment archaeal communities from Little Sippewissett salt marsh, Falmouth, MA, United States - SSM-Form-13 | ecosystem: Environmental > Aquatic > Marine > Wetlands > Sediment ...
GTTTTGGATTGACATATGAGGGGAAAACCGGAATATTAGGCTTCAATTGTTGCGTGACTCCTTCATTGGACGCAGCTTACGCCGGCGGTGTCGGCACGATTCCCGAGATCCAGGCGGAAAGAGGATCATCCAAATCGTGACCTCAATAAGACAGGACGGCAGTCTCTGCTGGACCGTGCATCCTGTTTGCGCGAGCAAAAGCCGAAGTATTCTCTTGGTGGCCGTGCTTCTCCTTGTATTGGCTCTGGTTCGATGGAACTATCCCGAGCCAATCTGGACCGTTCTGGCGGCCCTCCTTCTGTTTGCCTCCATGGCCCGGTTTTTTTTCCCGACCGAGTACCGGTTCAGCGACGAGGGGATTGAGGTCGCGTTTCTCGGCTTTCGGCGGAAGCACTTGTGGAAGGAGTTTCAAAGTTACTGGATCAGCCCGACGGGCGTGCTGTTGTCGCCGTTTGCCGCGGCGCATCGCCTGGAGAATTTCCGCGGCCGCTTTGTCTTGTTCGGGCCGCGGCGGGAGGAAGTCCTTGAATACGTCCGGCAGCACATCGAACCGGCGGCAACGAATCTGGGAGAAGCTTAAATTCGCCTTCCGGGTGCGATCTTCAAAGCCCCTGGAGGCGGAAGATCTTGAGATGATCGACCGGGTGGCGGCGACCATTCACAAGCGGGGGATGGGAACGCCGGCGATCCTGGCGCTGCAATCAGTGCGGCCCTTGAACTTTCTCGGTAGCCAGGCCATGGTGGCCTTGCAGCCGTTTGCCGAGCTGTTCTTGTCGAAAGATGATTATGAGCGATTCGCGGCGATTATCGAGCGCCGCGACGGCTTTGCAAAATTTATCGAGCGTTTCGAGGAGTTGGAGTCTGAAGAGGCGAATGGGAAACGATCTTAACGTTATTGTCGCGACCGACTGCGGCAGCACCACGACCAAAGCGATTTTAATCGAAAAGAAAGGCGACGAATACCGTCAGACCTTCCGGGGCGAAGCCCCCACGACGGTTGAAGCGCCCCACAATGACGTCACCCGGGGCGTGCTCAACGCCATGGCCGAACTGGAGGACCTCAGCGGCCGAAAAATCCTCGACGGCGAAAAGATTCTCACGCCCGCGCGGGGCGACACCGGCGTGGACATCTATATTTCCACCTCGAGCGCGGGCGGCGGCCTTCAAATGCTGGTGGCCGGAGCGGTGAAGACCATGACGGCCGAGAGCGCCCAGCGGGCGGCTTTAGGCGCCGGTTCGATTGTCATGGACGTCATGGCGTCGAATGACGGCCGCCTGCCGCATCAGAAAATCCAGCGCATTCGGGGGCTTCGGCCCGATATGATTCTTCTTTCGGGCGGCACCGATGGCGGCACGGTGACGCACGTCGTGCAATTGGCCGAGTTCATTGCCGCCGCCGATCCCAAGCCCCGGCTCGGGCAGACGTACAGCCTGCCGGTGATTTACGCCGGGAACAAGGACGCCCGGCCGCAAATTGCCGAGACGCTGGAAGGCAAATCGAAGCTGTACGTCACGGAAAATCTCCGGCCCACGCTCGAACGAGAGAACCTGTTTCCCGCCCGACAGCAGATCCAAGACTTGTTCATGGAACACGTGATGGCGCAAGCGCCGGGCTATGGCAAGTTGAAGAGCTGGACCGCCGTGCCGATCATGCCGACGCCGGGCGCCGTCGGCAGCCTCATCCAGGCGGTGGCCGAGCGGGAGAAGATCAATTGCATGGGCGTCGACATCGGCGGCGCGACCACCGACATCTTTTCCGTGTTTGATGGAATCTTTAACCGAACGGTCAGCGCCAACCTCGGCATGAGCTACAGCGTGTCCAATGTGTTGGCCGAGGCGGGAATCGACAACGTGCTGCGCTGGGTTCCTTTTGACATCGAGGAGGAGGACCTGCGCGACCGGATCAAGAACAAGATGATTCGACCGACGACGATTCCTCAGACGCTGCGCGAACTCAAAGTCGAACAAGGCCTGGCGCGTGAGGCGCTTCGGCTGTCGTTGGAACAGCACAAGCTTTTGGCGGTCGGGCTGAAAGGCGTGCAGCAGGAGCGCTCGATTTCCGATATTTTTTCGCAGGCGGAGTCCGGCGAGACGCTGGTCAATATGATGAAGCTGGATCTGCTGATCGGCTCGGGCGGCGTGCTTTCGCACGCCCCTCGGCGGGCGCAATCCATGCTGATGATGATCGATTCGTTTGCGCCCCAGGGGGTGACCCGGCTGGCGGTGGATAGTATCTTCATGATGCCGCATCTCGGCGTGCTCGCGACGGTCAATCCGGAAGCGGCCACCGAGGTGTTCGAAAAGGATTGTCTCATTCCGATGGGCGTGTGCGTCGCTCCGGTCGGCAAGGGCAAGCCGGGACAGAAGTGTATGAGTTACAAGATCACCGGGGACGCCGCCGCGGAAGGCGATCTGACGTTCGGCGAGATCCTGCTGATCCCGCTGGAAAAGGGAAAGACGGCGATCCTCGAGGCGCAACCGGCCAAGGGATTCGATCTCGGGGAAGGATCGGGCAAGCCGGTTACCGCGACGCTGCAAGGTGGCGTCGTTGGAATCGTGCTCGATGGCCGAGGCCGTCCGATGGCCATCTCCTCCCGGCAGGATGAGCGACGCGCCCAGATGGATCGGTGGGCCCAGGCATTGAATATTTATCCGGAGTGATGGGAAGCAGAAATCAGAAAAGAAAACACAGAATCTGGAAATCAAAGGATTAAGAGTAGTTTTCAAGATGATTGTCCAAATAAAGATCAAAGAGTGGCGATAAACCTCTCTCCCCCTTACGAAGGGGGAGCTCGAGGGGGTTGCTTTTGGAGGCGATAAGTAATACTGCCGAAAAAATTACCCCTCCCCGCCTCCCCTTATAAAGGGGAGGAGAGGGAAACGGACGAAACATCTGAGAGATACTCTGGATTTAGGATGTCTGGATTCTGACTTCTGAATACTGAGTACAGGAATTAAGAATTATGGCTCACGCGTACACACCCGGTCTTCAGGTCATGACCGAAACGGTGGTTCGAAAATTGAGGCTTCTGCCGATTGCCGGTGAAGTGTTGGTCAGGCTCGGGGATTCGGTCAAAGCCGATACGGTCGTGGCTCAGACCAAGCTGCCCAGCGACGTTGCCACGGTGAACGTCGTGAATCTGCTTGGCATCACGCCAGGCGAGATTGCCGATTATATGACCAAGAGCGAGGGCGATCCGGTTGAAGAAGGCGAAGTGATTGCCGAGAACAAGCCGTGGATCAAGTGGTTCAAGACGCAAGTCAAGTCTCCGATCAAGGGCACCGTGGAGAGCATCTCCAAAGTGACCGGGCAGGTGCTCTTGCGCAAGCCGCCTCGGCATATTCAGCTGGAGGCCTACATCGAAGGCAAAGTCATCGAGGTGATGGAAAGCGCGGGCGTGGTGGTTGAAACCGCTGCCACCTTTGTGCAAGGAATTTTCGGCATTGGTGGCGAGCGCGTTGGTCCGCTCGTGGCACTTTGCGCCGCGCCGGACGATCCGCTGACGCCCGATAAGATTCAGCCCGAACACGCCGGCAAGGTTCTCGTCGGTGGAGGGTTGGTGGAGTGGAGTGCGCTTCAGAAGGCGATCGAGGTGGGGGCCGCCGCCGTCATTGGCGGGGGGATGCACTCGCAATATATCAAGCAGTGGCTGGGATACGAGTTGGGCGTGGCGATTACCGGTGATGAGGACGTGAACACGACGCTGATCCTGACCGAAGGGTTTGGGCAGATTGCGATGGCGCACCGGACGTTCGACCTGCTGAAGTCCTGTGAGGGCAAGCAGGCGTCGATCAGCGGCCGTACCCAGATTCGCGCCGGCGTCATGCGTCCCGAGGTGATCATTCCTCTCGGCAAGGACGCTTCCTCGGTCGCGGTGGTCCAAAAGGTGGAGGGCGGCGTGAAATCCGGGGACGAAGTGCGGATCATTCGCGAGCCCTACTTCGGCCGGCTCGGTCGGGTGAAAAACCTGACGCCCCAGCCGGTGAAAATCGAAACCGAAGCCAAGGTTCGGGTGATGGAAGTCGAACTGCCGGACGGCGAGACTGTTACCATCCCCCGAGCCAACGTCGAATTGATCGAGGCGTAAATGAAACCGGAAAAGATACTCATCCTATTCTGTGCGGCATGCATTCTCGCGCTTTCGCTTCCGGCGGACGCTCAGCCGGCGATGGAAACCGGGGCGCTGCAAGCGTTCGATATCCCGAGTGACGCCGGTACGGCCATCGGCCTGTCCTGGCCGGTTTCACTCGACGCCGGGCCGGGCCGGGAGTACGTCTTATACCGGTCGCTCGGCCAGGACGGTCCTTTCGAAGAGATCGATCGGTTTCCCGAGATTCGTCAGGTGGTAGTCAAAGGGGAGAAGGTTCAAAGAATCAACCGCGTCAAGAAGGACGTGCCCAAATATTTCGGCTTTGCCGAGTCGCTGGTCGGCGAACACTTCGTCGAGATTGAGGTGGAAAAGAAGGACGGCAAACAAATTCAACATTATTACCGCTTCGCACTTTTCGAGAATGGACAGCAGCAATCGATCTCCGACGTGGTAACGGCCGTAGCGATACCGAACTGGTTTGCCTGGAACCGGTTGAATAACTTCATCCTGATGTTGGTTTTCTGCGGCTTTGTGCTTTTCTTCATCGAATGGGCGAAGCGCAATCCAAATCTGTTTATTCGCCGGCTGGCCGGTTTGGAGGCGTTGGACGAAGCGGTCGGGCGCGCCACGGAAATGGGCAAACCGATCATGTACACCACCGGGTATCACGACATGGATCGGGTTTCGACGCTCGCCTCGGTGAACATTCTCGATCACGTGGCGAAGAAAGTCGCCGAATATGACACCCGGATGATTATTCCCTGCAAATGGTCGGTGGCGATGACCGTTTGTCAGGAAGTGGTGAAAGAGGCGTACACGAACGCAGGGCGACCGGATGCGTACAATGCAAACGACATCTACTACGTCGCCGGGGAGCAGTTCAGCTGGACGGCGGCCGTCGACGGCATCATCGTGCGGGAGAAGCCGGCGGCGAATTTTCTGCTCGGTACCTTCGCAGCCGAGGCGCTGATTCTGGCCGAGACCGGCGCGTCCACGGGAGCGATCCAGATTTCGGGCACCGATTCGCCTTACCAGATTCCGTTTTTTGTCGTGGCGTGCGATTACTGCCTGATCGGCGAGGAGCTGTACGCCGCCAGCGCGTACCTGTCGCGCGAGCCGAGGCTGCTGGGTTCGCTCAAGGGACAGGACGCGGGCAAGATGGTGTTGATCTTGGGATTAATTGCGGCCAACGCCGGGGTGCTGATTCATGAGCTCGTTGGCGGCGGAACGTTTTTGTTGTGGCTCAAGTATTTCTTTACGCAGATTTAATCTGTTTTTTTCGTGGGAATCTTCAATTCGAAGATAGGAGCTGGGAGTGAACTTTTTTAAACGTCAACTACCCTTAGTCGTGGTCTTCCTCGTAGGCATGATGCTCGTGTTTGCTTTCTACATTCCTCATCCCGGTTCGCAATTGGTGATTGAGGAGGCGCAGCGGTGGTCGCGAATCATCAAAAACTCCGCGCTGGTTCTCGGCGTGCTGAGCCTGGTTTTGCACCACCTGCGCAAGGTTCGGCGAAAAGAGGAAGGCTACGGTTACAGTCTCGTTGTTTTTCTTTTCTTTATTCCGATGGTCGTTTTCGGTTTGTTAGGCGGGATCGACGCTCCGCAGGAGGGGGAAAGTGCGGCGGTTGGCTATTGGATGTTCCAAAACATCAAGGTGCCGATGGAAGCGACGATGTATTCCATGCTGGCCTTTTACATTTCTTCGGCGGCGTTCCGGGCGTTTCGAGCGCGTAGCGTCGACGCCACCATTATGCTGATCGTGGCGCTGTTTGTGATGGTAGGCCGGGTGCCGGTGGGCGACATGGTTTCGGAGGTGCTTTACAACTGGGGATTGCCCTTCCGGCTTTTTTCCGACGGAACGGACTGGATTATGAACACGCCGATGACCGGCGCTCGACGCGCGGTGCGACTGGGCATTGCCCTGTCGATCGTCGCCACGTCGGTGCGGATTATCTTCGGAATCGAACGATCCTATTTAGGCAGGGGAGACTAAGGTGAGTTTTTGGGAAAAAGTATTGAAATTGGATCGCCGCTGGATTTTTCTCGTCGTGGCGATCGTCGTGGCCATACCGATCATTCATCCGCTCGGGCTTCCCGTGGCGATCACGCCGGACGTTCGCGGAGTGTACGACGCCATCGAGAATCTGCCTGAGGGTTCCCCGATTTTGGTGTCGCTCGACTATGAGCCGGGCTCGACTCCGGAGTGCGATCCGATGGCCGAGGCGCTCTTGACGCACTGTTTTCGAAAGAATCTTCGCGTGACGGGGATGACCGTGATTCCCGTCGGCGTCGGCACCGGGGAGAACATCCTGGCCCTGGTCAGCCAGAAAATGGGCAAGAAGCGGGGCGAAGATTATACCTTCCTGGGTTTTAAGGCCGAGCAATCGGCATCCATCGTCAGCATCGGCATCTCGCTTCAGAATACGTTTCGGACCGACCGCTACGGCAATGACACTTCAACGCTGCCGGTATTGGATGGAGTCAGGAAGCTGGAGGACTTCGCCTACTTGGCGGTGGTTCACGACGACGCGACGCTGGACAACTGGGTCATCTACGGCCAGCAGGTCACCGGCGTCAAGGTCGGTTCGCTTTGCACCGCGGTGATGGCTCCCGGCAGTTATCCTTTCAAGAACGCCAAACAAATCACCGGCATTGTCGGCGGATTGAAGGGCGGCTCCGAATACGAAAAGCTGTTGGGCATCCGAGCCGCGGCCAGTTTGGGGATGGATTCACAGGCCGTGATTCACATGTTTCTGATTGTGATCATGATCTTGGGGAATATTGCTTATCTGAAGACACGAAAAGTCTAAAGCAGTCCAATGTTTTGGAGGACGATTACAAATGAGTCTTGAACCCGGTATCTTGATTTCGGCGCTTTTAACGCTGGCCATATACAGCTTTCTGTATAAGGACAATCCCTTCTACAAGTTGGCCGAGCACATCTTCGTCGGCGTATCGACCGGGTATCTGCTGGTGGTGGCGCTGAGCGACGCGCTGATGCGCGACTTGGTTGCGCCGCTGACGATGGACCTGGTGGGCAGTTTTTTCATTATACTGCCCGGCATTTTTGGATGTCTGATGTTTACGCGCCTGATCGGCAAAATTTCCTGGCTTTCCAAGGTGTCGCTGGCGATTTTTATCGGCGTGACGTCTGGATACTCGATCCCGAATTACATTCAAGGCGACCTCATCAAGCAGACCGAGGCGACGATTATTCCGATTTACAGTCAAGGGCAAAGTCTTTGGACGACGTTCAGTATTTTGGTGTTGCTCGTCGGCGTGCTGACCGTATTGGTTTACTTCTTTTTCTCGGTGAAACATGAAGGGGTGGTGGGGTACATCTCACGTTTGGGAACCTGGTATTTGATGATCTTTTTCGGCGCGGCGTTCGGCTATACGGTCATGGGGCGGGTTTCCCTTCTGATCGGGCGCATGCGCTTTCTCTTGATTGATTGGTTGCAAATTGGAGGCTAAGCTTCGAATTGTAGAATAATTGTTTGTACGAGTTCGTGATTCGAAGCCAGGCCGGTTGGCGATGAAGGCATGGCTCCTGCCGTTTTTCAAGCCACTGAAGACTCTCCCGGCCAATCCCAGCGGCAGGCGATCGACCGCCTCGCGCAGCGGGTCGTCCAACTGGACCTGGGCCTCGTCGCGACGCTGTTCATCGAATCCGTCCGTCCCTTGAACTTCGTCGGCAGCCAGCTGATGCACTTTTTTTCGCCCTTCATTCACGCCTTTGGACAGTTTCCCGACTATGACGCTCTATCGACGCTGCTCGAGGACCGCCGGTGTGTGGACGCGCTTCTGGAAGCGATTGAGCGAGAGGAGGCGGCTCGTGAGAGCGCGGCGAGGAAATAGGGCGGGCTTGGCTTTGAGCGGGGCGGCATTGGTGGTGCTGCTCGGCCTTTGCGGTGCGCCGGCGGCCTTTGCCGAGGAAGCGGCGGCCGGGGGATTGTTAACCCGCGAGCACGTCAACGTCCTGGCGCCGCTGGCGCTTTTCAGCGCGCTGTTTTTCGGCTTCATGGCCGTGTCGCGCCGAGGCCGAGTGTTGTACCTGCGAAAGATTCCCGGCGTCGCGGCGATTGAAGAAGCGGTGGGCCGGGCGACCGAAATGGGCCGGCCGGTGCTTTACGTGCCCGGCATCGATCGGATCGACGAAATTCAGACGTTGGCCAGCATGGTGATTCTCGGCCACGTGGCGCGCACCGTTGCCCAGTATGAGGCCGATATCATCGTTCCCACGCGCGACTCGATTGTGCTTTCGGTTTGCGAAGAGACCGTGCGGGAAAGCTATACCGCCGCCGGGCATCCGGACGCTTACAAACCGGACAACGTCCGGTACCTTTCGGACGAACAGTTCGCTTACACCGCGGGCGTCGACGGCATCATGATGCGCGAGAAACCCGCGGCGAATATTTATTTGGGCTCGTTCTACGCCGAGTCATTGATTCTGGCGGAAACCGGTTACGCCAGTGGGGCGATTCAAGTCGCCGGTACGGCGCAGCTGCCACAGCTGCCGTTTTTCATCACGGCCTGCGATTTCACGATCATCGGTGAGGAGTTTTACGCCGTGTCCGCGTACTTGTCCCGCGATCCGAAGGTGCTTTCGAGCATCAAGGCGGCGGACTACTTCAAGATCATTGTGATTGTTTTGCTGATTGTAGGCATTCTTTTGGCCGGTTTTGCCCCCGGGGCATTGGAAGTTCTTAAATTCTGGTTTTAAAGCGGTTCTCGAAATGCTTGTCCAAATGATAAACAAAGAGCGGAAATATACCTCTCTCCCCCTTACGAAGGGGGAGCGAGAGGGGGTTGTTTTTAGAAGCCTATGCAGTGCCGCTGGAGAAAAACATACCCCACCCCGCCTCCCCTTATAAAGGGGAGGAGAGGAAAGCGGACAGAACTTTCGAGATCTGCCTTAGGTAAAGTGTGATGCTGCGAGTTAAACTCCCGATCTTCCTGACCATCCTTGTCGGCGTGTTTATTATTCTGAACTTTTTCCTGACCCATCCCGGAGTCAAGGCCGTTGCGGAGGAATTCAATCAGTGGGGCATGATCGTTTTCGCGATGGCCTTGGTGCTTGGCTTTCTGAACATCCTTCGGATCAATCTGAAAGCGGTGGCCCGGCGAAGCAAGGACTGGCCGTACAAGCTGGCGCTCGTCGGTGCGATGCTGTTTATGGTCTTGGTGGGCGCAGTGGACCTGGCAACGCGAGGCGACGTGTCCGCCGGCAGCCGCTTCGATGCGTTGTACCGGTATCTTTACTCCCCTTTGCAGTCGACGACGTTTGCGCTGCTGGCGTTTTTCATTGCTTCGGCGGCCTTTCGCGCGTTTCGGGCGCGCAACGCGCGGGCGGCGCTGCTCTTGATCTCGGCAGCGCTGGTGATGATCGGCCGCGTGCCGCTGGGCGCCTGGCTGTGGGGGGCGTTTCCGAAGATCACGGGATGGATGATGGCTGTGCCGAACGCCGCCGGGCAGCGGGGACTGATTATCGGCGCGGCGATGGGCATGATTGCCATGGGGCTGAGAATCATCTTCGGGATCGAGCGCCCGTATTTGCGGGGGGAGTGAGTGGTAGGGTCTAGGGTCTAGGGGCTAGGAATTAGGAAGAAGAGGGATGGCGTTGAAGTCGTATCGGGATTTGGAGGTTTGGCAGAAAGGCGTCGATCTGGTGGTTTTACTCTATCAACTGACAAAGTTATTTCCCGACGATGAGCGATATGGCCTGATCAGCCAGATTCGGCGAGCCGCCGTGTCGATCCCTGCGAACATCGCTGAAGGGTATGGGCGGACGCACCGAGGCGACTATTTGCGACATTTGTCCATTGCGAAGGGCTAACTTGCAGAATTGGAGACTCATTTAGCCATCGCGGTACGATTGGACTTTGTGAAAAGAGAACATGTTGTGGAAATATGGGATCTCAGTCAAGAGGTTGGGAAAATGTTGAGAGGACTGGTTCGGTCTCTCGAAACCAGTCGAAAGTAGTATTAGGGTTTGGGATCTAAACCCTAAATCCCAGACCCTAAACCCTAAATCGAGGGATTCGTGAAAGCCAAAACGTTCGATCGGCGCTGGATTTTTCTTTCGATGGGCTTGGTGGTCTTCGTTTTTCTGAAGCTGCCGGTTCAACTGCCCTTCTTACCGACGCCCGAGTCGAAAGGATTCTATCAAGCGGTTCAGGAGATTCCTCCGGGATCGATTGTCTACCTGTCCGCCGATTACGGCCCCTCGACGGTCGCCGAGATTTTTCCCATGCACACCGGCATCGTGTATCAGCTGCTCCGGCGGGACGCGAAGATTATTTCCGGCTCGGTTTGGGATACCGGCCCTCCGATGATCGACCGCGCCCATGAAGTGGCGACCGCCTGGCTGGCCGAGGAGGGCATCGAAAAGCAATACGGCGTGGACTACGTCAATCTCGGTTATAAGGCGGGCTACGACGTTGCCGTGGCGAAGATCGGCGCGTCGATTCCGGAAGCCTTTCCCAAGGACTATCGCGGCAATCGGGTCCAGGATTTGCCGATCATGGAGGGAGTCTCGAGTTTTAAGGACGTTGTCTTATTATGCAACTTCAGCTCCGGGACGCCGGGCACGCGGCAGTGGCTTCAGCAGGTGCAGACCCGTTATGACGTTCGGCTGATTGCGGGAGTGACCGCCGTAATGGCGCCTGACCTGTACTCGTTTTTTCAGTCCGGGCAGATTGAGGGATTTCTCGGCGGGCTCGTGGGGGCGGCCGAGTATGAGTTCTTGCTGGACAGACCGGGAACGGCCATGGCCGGGATGACCGTCCAGTCCCTGGCGCACTTTTTGATTCTTGGATTCATTCTAGTGGGCAACGCGATGTATTTCCGCCGGCGGTGGCGCGCGCGGAGCGAGAAGGAGCAGTCGTAGCGATGGAAGTGTTCGGGGCATGGGTTTCGGCTTTTCTGACATTGGCAATCCTGAGCTTTCTCTATAAGGACAACCCGATTTACAAGTTGGCCGAGCATCTGTTCATTGGGGTCGCGACCGGGTACGTGCTGATTCAAACCTGGGTCGGAACACTCGAGCCGAATCTGGTTTATCCGCTCCGGGAAGCGATGACGGGCCCGCCGGCGGAAAGCCTGGGGCAGTGGCTGGACCATTGGAAGCGACTGGGGGCGGTGATCCTGGGGGTGCTGGTTTTGGCCCGGCTGAGCAAGAAGGCGGGATGGGTTTCGCGCTGGCCGCTGGCGATGTTGATCGGCACTTTCGCCGCGTTGCGGCTGACGGGATACGCCCAGAGCGATCTTGTCGAGCAGGTCAATGGAACGATGGTGCCGCTGGTGGGGCCGGATCTCCCCTTGCTGGCCTGGGAAGGGCCCTCGGTAATCAATCATTTGGTGCTGATCGTGGGCGTGCTTTGCGTGTTAATCTATTTCTTCTTTTCGATTGAACAAAAGGGCGTGGTGAAGCACGTGGCGTACGTTGGAACGTTCTTCCTGATGGTGACCTTCGGTTCATCGTTCGGGTATACGGTCCTGGCGCGTGTTTCGCTCTTGATCGGAAGGGCTCAGGAACTTTATCAGTACGCCGAGCCTCGTTATGGCTACGCTTCGATTGTCTGCGCCGCTGTTGTCATCGCCTTCCTCGCCGGTTGGGAGCTTTGGAATCGAAAACGAGCAAGCCGTGACGAAACAGAGCAATCGGAGTAAGCGTGTTTTAGAGCGGTTCTCGAAGTGCTCTATTTGAATCGGCGGCGCAGCAGCAGGGAATTGCCGACGACCGAGACCGAGCTGGCGGCCATCGCCGCGGCGGCTGCCATGGGAGGGATCATCCCGAACGCCGCCAGGGGAACCAGGAACAGGTTGTAAATAAAGGCCCAGAAGAGATTCTGCTGGATTCTTGCCAACGTTGCGCGGGACAGTTCAATCGCGCGAACTACGCCGTGAAGGTCGCCGCCGACCAGGGCGACGTCCGCCGCTTCGAGAGCAACGTCGGCTCCCGTGCCGAGGGCGATGCCGATATCCGCCTGCACCAGGGCGGGCGCGTCGTTGATTCCATCGCCGACCATGGCGACTGCCCGCCCGTTCTTTTGCAGTCTCTGAACCTCGGTCGCTTTGTCGACCGGCAGCACCCCGGCGCGGACGTTTTCGATTCCCACGCTTTCGGCGATCGCTTTCGCCGTCTTGGGATTATCGCCGGTGATCATCAGGACTTCGGGCACAAGCCGCTTGAGCTGGGCGATGGCGTCCGCCGCGCCGGGCTTGGGTTTGTCCGCGACGGCGATGAGTCCCGCGCCCCGGCCTTCGTAAGCGACGGCGACCACCGTTTTCCCTTCGGCCACCAGCGCCTCATGTTGGTCTTCAATCGATCGAGTCGCCACGCCCCGGGATTGAAGGAAAGCAAGCGTCCCGGCCAGGACTTCCCGGCCGTGCCAGGCGGCGTTTACGCCTTTGCCGCCTTCCGCCTGGAAGTTCTCGACCGGTTCCAGTTCGAGACCCCGCTCGCGCGCGTGTTCGACAATGGCTTGGGCGATCGGGTGCTCGCTGGCATGTTCGAGTGAGGCGACCAGCCAAAGGAAATTTTCTTCTCTCAAAGCCATGCCGGCCGGGAGAATGTCGGTCACGACGGGCCGACCCGTTGTGATCGTACCGGTTTTATCCAGAACAATCGTGTCGATCTTTCGCGCCAGTTCCAGTGCCTGGGCGTTTTTGATCAGGATCCCGTGTTCGGCTCCGAGTCCCGTGCCGACCATGATCGCCGTTGGTGTCGCCAACCCAAGCGCGCAGGGACAAGCGATAATCAAAACGGCCACCATATTGACCATCGCCCGAGTGAAGGCATTCTCGGCTGGACCGAAGAAGGACCATCCTGCGAAGGTCAACAAGGCAATGAGGATAATCGCCGGCACGAAGTAAGCGGCGACCGAGTCTGCCAGGCGCTGCACGTGGGCCTTGGAGCCCTGCGCCTGCTCGACGGTGCGAACGATCTGCTGAAGCGCGGTTTCGCTACCGACGTGCGTGGCTTCGAAGATCAGGAATCCCTGCCGGTTGATCGTTCCGCTGAGGACGCCGTCGCCGGGACCCTTATCAACAGGAATGGACTCGCCGGTGATCATCGACTCGTCAATGGCGGAATCGCCCTGCTGGACGATTCCATCGACGGGGATAGCCTGTCCGGGGCGAATGACCACGCGGTCGCCCACGAGCACCTGTTTGATGGGAATCACGATCTCCTCGCCGTTGCGCTCGACGCGGGCCGTGGGAGGCTGAAGCTGGAGAAGGTTTTCAATCGCCCGTCCGGCGCGTCCTCGCGCCAATGCCTCAAGCCATTTGCCGAGCGAGATCAAGGTTAGAATCCAAGCCGAAGTGTCAAAGTAATAGTGATCCTGGCCAAGAAACACGCTCCTGGTGCTGTACAGCCAGGCCACCGAGGAGCCCAGTGCGATGAGCGTGTCCATGTTGGCGCGGAGATGTTTCAGTCCCCTCCACGCGCCCTGGTAGAATTTCCACCCGACGAACAGCTGAACCGGGGTGGCCAGAGCGAAGAGAATCCATCCTTTGGCTGGAAAAGAGAAAAAACCAAGCGCCATCACCGAGGCGGCCGGAACGACGCCAAAGAGGAACCGCGTTCGCCACGCTTGGATTTCTTTCGCCCGGCGGACTTCCTGCGGCCGGGCTTGTTCGGAGTCCGCGGGCGGCGTCGCCTCGTCTTCCTCCTCGACGCTGTATCCCGCCGCTTCGACTGCTCGAACCAACTCAGACCGCTTGACCTCGCCGCTGTCGCAAACCACCGTTGCCTTGGCCGTGGCAAGGTTGACCCGGGCTTCCTGAACTCCGGGCACTTTTCTCAACGCTTGTTCGACGTGCGCGACGCAGGCTGCACAAGTCATTCCCTGAATGGTTAAATCTTGCTGTTTCATGCCGGATGAATACTTTCTTGAACCTTGGGATTCCAAATAGCGCCGTGGCCTCTTACCCCTAAATAGGCGCCATCGAGGGATTCGTCAAGTGACCGGCTTGACGAATCGATGCGCTGGAGATACCTTAGCAAAATCATATCCACCAGTTGAGCAAAAGGAATTCTCAAGTGGAACAATCTCTCGGTATTCACGTTCTCTTTGATCTCTTCGATTGCGACGCGCAACTGTTAAACGATTCGGAAGCGTTGCGCCGGTTGCTGATCCAGGCGGTTGAGGAAGCAGGATTAACGCCTCTTGAGAGCGCGTCTCATCAGTATGTGCCGCAAGGCGCTTCGGTGGTTGTGCTCGTGGCGGAGTCGCATTGCTCGATCCATACTTGGCCCGAGCATCGATACGCCGCGGTGGATCTGTTCAGCTGCCGGGTGGACGTCGATTCGAACCGGGTTCGAACCGTGCTGGAAAATGGGTTGAAGCCGGACCAAGTGGACATCCAAGTGATCGAACGGGGGCAAAGGTCCTCTTCGCGATCCCCCGCAGAGTCTGCAGAATAGAAGCCTCGGCACGCCTTCTGTATCTATTTGAGAATCCTTCCGTAACCAATTTTTACAATTTATGCTTCATTTCTCTTCGAATCCCCCCTGTCGACTTTGATCGATGAATCCCGAAATCGAGAAAAGTGGCGAAACAGACCGAATTATCGGGTAGAAAGGTCTCTTCCAGGATGGATCCATCGGATCTGGCAAGGATTTTGCGCTTATTTGATTGTAAGAAATGAAGTGATTGTTTAGGAAGGAAAAGAATCATGGCTGCTGCGAAAGTGAGTCGAAAAAAAAGTCCACTGAACGGCGGGACGCACTTGCCGGTAAGGAAAATTGTCTGTCCGAAGTGCGGGTTCGAATTGCATTATACCAGCCGGACGACTCGGCTGTCATGTTGCTGTGGAACGGATTATCGGCTCGTATCCCAGCCAGGCGCCGCGGTTGGAGTTGCGGCATAACCGGGCGGTTCGAGCGAGGTGCGAGGCATCGCGCGCCCGGGCTGAAGTCGGTGCGCCTTCAGGGTGCGCCGGGAAGCCTGGGATTCCTGTTGGGTGTGGCATTGCAGCTGTTGTAATCTTACCGAAAATCGCTATAATACCTGCCGTTTTGTGAAGATTCCCATCATTTGGGCGATTGGCGTCCAACAATTTTTCCTGTTTCGGTGAGAGTCCGAATCGGGAATTTGTAGGGATTTTTTGTGGCTGAAACGCCCGCATCCAATCCAATCAAGCTTTATGCATCGGTTTCCCCTCACGTTCGGGACGTGCTCGATCTTCGTCGGGTGATGTGGTCGGTGAACCTGGCGCTTGTGCCGGCATCGATCGCGGCGGTGTATTACTTTCGGGGGCCGGCGCTGACTCACATTATCTGCTGTATCCTGGCTTGCGTGGTAACCGAGGCGCTGATTCAGAAGTTTACCCGGCGGCCGGTGACGGTTTCGGACGGGAGCGCCGTGATTACGGGGCTTCTGCTGGCGCTGAACCTGCCGCCGGAGGTGCCGTACTGGATGGGGATTTTCGGCGGTTTTTTTGCCATTGCCGTGGCGAAGCATTGTTTTGGCGGATTGGGATACAACATTTTCAATCCGGCGCTGGCGGCGCGGGCGTTTCTTCTGATCGCTTTTGCGCAGGACATGAGCACCGGCTGGGCGCAACCGGGCATGCAGAGCGCTTTTATGAACGGCGGCCTGTCGGACGTGGACGCGCTTTCCGGGGCGACCGCTTTGGACGCGCTGAAGCAGTTGTCGCGCGGCGGGGCTGAAGTGTCGATTAACTGGCCGGTGATCAAAAACCTGTTCGTCGGAAAAACCGGAGGGTGCCTGGGTGAAACCAGCGCGCTGTTCCTTCTTCTCGGCGCGGCGTTCTTGTTCTGGAAGCGGGTGTTAACGTGGCATATTCCGTTCAGCTACTGCGCCACGGTGTTCGTCCTCGGCGTCATTCAAGGTTGGAGTACGGGCGCGGGGTGGATCGCCGGGGTCTTTCATCTCATGGCGGGGGGACTGATCATCGGAGCGTTCTACATGGCGACCGATATGGTGACTTCGCCCGTCAGCCGCTCCGGCCGGATTATCTTCGGCGTGGGCTGCGGTGTGTTGACCATGTTGATTCGAATTTTCGGCGGTTATCCGGAAGGCGTTTCTTTTGCAATCCTATTGATGAACTGCACGACGCCGCTGCTTGACCGCTACATGAAAGCCAAGCCGTTCGGGACGAAAACGCTTAAACAGGCGCGTGCGGGGAGTCGGTCAAAGTGAAATTAATGCTCCGTTTGGCTTTGACTTTGTGTGTTATTACTTCTGTGGCCGGTCTGGGCCTTGGTTTGATCTATTCGGCGACGAAGGACCGGATTGCGGCAGCCGAGGATGAGAAAACCACGACCGGCCTGGCCGCCGTGCTGCCCGGCTTTGAAGTCGATCCGCGGGTCCGGCAAGCCGAAGGGCTCTCATATTGGATCGGCCGAAAAGAGGACGGCACAGTCGCCTACGCTTTTATCGCTAAACGCAACGGCTATAGCAGTGAAGTCCAGACGATGGTCGGGATCGATGGCGAGGGTCGCATTCTGGGCATTTCGGTATTGTTCCAGCAGGAGACGCCCGGGCTGGGCGCCCGGGTGCAGGAAGTGCAGAGCAACGTTTACCTCGGGCAGGTCGTGCTTCAGAGCGCGACTGATGAGGGCGGGGATTCAACCCCCTGGTTTGCCGACCAGTTCAAGGGCCTCGATTGCCGAAAGATCGAAGTTCGCAAGGGCAGGGAATGGCATGCCCTGAGTGATTCGGG
>Ga0272444_10002545_pt1 | contig 16788 bp, 13 predicted proteins | sample SSMForm13_FD_201033 | JGI IMG/M metagenome (GOLD analysis project Ga0272444, IMG submission 201033) | Marine sediment archaeal communities from Little Sippewissett salt marsh, Falmouth, MA, United States - SSM-Form-13 | ecosystem: Environmental > Aquatic > Marine > Wetlands > Sediment ...
AAGGATTCAGGAAAAATCCTCCCGGGGCACGGAGGCATGCTGGACCGCATTGACGCCTTGCTCTTTGCCTCACCAGCGCTCTATTACTTCAAGACCTATCTGCTGTGAAATCACCACTGGTGATGAACTGAAAGGAACTGCGTTCTTTTCTCCCCTTTTTGCACGGAACCGTTATAATTGATGCAATCGTAAAAAGTCGAAAAACGCCATTTCTTGTCATTCGGGCCCCGTATCAAGTACGGGGTAAACTACAGCCGGGCACGTAGTAAAGCATCAGCGCTATCTGGTCATTTCGGCAGGTCCTGGACTCCAGCGCCTGCCCCGGACTCCGATCCGGGGTTCGCCGGAGTGACGGACTTTGGGACTTTTTCCGAAACCGTTACAATGGGCGAATAGCTGACAATAAAGATGAAACGCCTTTCCATATTGGGTTCTACCGGTTCCATCGGCAGGAATGTGTTGCGGATTGTCGCGCAATTTCCAGATCGATTCTCTGTCGTGGCCTTGGCAGGGGGGCGAAACATGGACCTGCTGTGTGAACAGATCACCCTTTTTTCTCCTGAGCTGGCGGTAGTGCTGGACGAGGCCTTGGCCCGTGAACTGGAAAAGCGGATCAAGCCGGCAAACGGGGTGGAGGTCCTTTATGGCAGGCAAGGGTATGAGGCTGCTGCAACCCTTTCCTCTGCCGGACTGGTCGTTTCGGCAATGGTAGGCGCAGCGGGCCTGCTTCCCACGCTGGCGGCCATCGAGCATGAAAAACCCGTGGCCCTGGCCAACAAGGAGTGTCTTGTCATGGCCGGGGAGCTACTGATGGAGAGGGCCAGAAAAAAGGGCATTCAGATTATCCCTATAGACAGCGAACACAACGCCATTTTTCAGTCCCTGGCCGGACACCGGAGGCAGGACCTAAAGCAGATTCTTCTTACCGCTTCTGGCGGCCCCTTTCTGGACAAACCCGGGGAGGAGCTGGACCATATGTCCCCGGAAATAGCCCTTCGCCACCCTACGTGGGACATGGGACCCAAGATTACCATAGATTCGGCCACGCTGATGAATAAGGGCCTTGAGGTGATTGAGGCCAGATGGCTCTTTGATGTGCCCCTAGAGTGCATCCAGGTCATCATTCATCCCGAAAGCATCATTCATTCCATGGTGGCCTACAGGGACGGCTCGGTCATTGCCCAACTGGCCATTGCCGACATGAGGATACCGATTGCTTACGCCCTGTCTTATCCGGAGCGGCTGCTTTTGGGGTTTCCGCCCCCTGATTTCGTTGAACTGGGGGCCCTTACATTTCAACAACCAGACCTGGAGCGGTTCCCCTGTCTGGCCCTCGCCATGGAGGCATGCAAGGTTGGGAAAACCTGTCCTGCCGTCTTAAATGCCGCCAATGAGGTGGCCGTTCGTGCCTTCTTGAACCACCAGATCGGTTTTCGTGATATCGGCAAGATTGTGGAAGATACCATTATAAAACATCAACCAGTTCCCGACCCAGGGCTTTCAGATATTTTGGCGGCAGATGCCTGGGCCCGGCAAAAGGCTGCGGAAAGCATATGATCACCTATATTGTCTCCTTTGCTATCGTATTGGGGGTGCTGATTTTTGTCCACGAGTTTGGCCATTTCATTGTGGCAAAGGCCCTGGGTGTGGGTGTAGAGAAGTTCTCTCTGGGATTTGGCCCTAAGGTTTTTGGAAAGAGGGTCGGGATGACCGATTACAGGATCTCGGCCATTCCCCTTGGAGGGTACGTGAAGATGGTGGGAGAGGCCCCTGATTCAGAGCTTGATGATTCCAAGATTCCGCTCTCCTTTTCACACAAGAGTCTTTGGAAACGGAGCCTCATCGTTTTAGCAGGGCCGGTTTTCAATATTCTTCTATCGGTAATGGTCTTTTTTGCCTTTCTTCTCATATCAGGCCTTCCGATCATGGAGCCGGAGGTGGGGGGGATACAAGAGGGGATGCCCGCCGATCAAGCCGGTGTCCAGGCCGGTGACTATATCGCGGCTGTGGACGGGACGCCGGTTGCGCAATGGGAGGAGATGGCAGGGCTCATCAAGGCAAGTGAAGGGCGCCCCCTGACCTTTGACCTTTTGCGAAAGGGGGCTGTCGTCTCAGTCCAGATTGTCCCAAGACAGATTCCTTCTCAGAACCTCTTCGGGGAAACCATAGACAAGTACGTCATAGGGATAACCCCCTCAGGGGCCTATACCATAGAACGGCTCAACCCGGTTGAGGCCATGACCCGAGCAGTGGCAGAAACATGGCAGATTGCCGAGGTTACGGTGTTGGTCATTGGAAAGATACTTACCGGCAGGGTTTCAGCCAAGAAGGCCATAGGCGGCCCCATCATGATTGCCCAGATTGCAGGCGAACAGGCCAAGGCCGGGATCACCAGCCTCATAGGGTTCATCGCGGCCTTGAGTGTGACCCTTGGCATCATCAACCTGCTGCCCATCCCTGTGTTGGACGGCGGGCACCTCTTGTTCTTTGCCATTGAGGCCATAAGCCGGCGGCCGGTAAACTTGAAGATGCGGGAAGTCGCCCAGCAGGTCGGACTTTTCCTGCTCGTCCTTATTATGATCTATGTGATCTACAATGACATTTCGCGGATCTTGTTTGACTAGCGGCTTGCTTCTTGCGGCAGGAGGGGGGATGGGGTCAAGATGCTATCCCACTTCGTCAAAAGAGACATGACCATCTTCATGGTTGTAGAAGTAATGATCGGCATAGGGGTTTTCCGGCAGCTGTTCAAGCAGGCCCTCGTCTACTAGTGCTTCAAGAGAAGGGGGATAGGTGTCACGATGTTGCTTGTACTCTTTTATGGCATTTTCAAGCAATAGAACGCCTCGCAAGGCAACCGTTCTTTCTTTGATTTCCCTTTTCTCTGCATCATCCAATTCCGGATCTTCAAGCATGGATTGCAGCAGTATGATCGCAGCCTCTGTCCTTCCGCCTTTTAGCGCAAGGCGTCCCCCCAGGACGGCCAGCAAAAGAGGGGCGCCTTTGATCTTGGCCGTATCAAGAAACCGCTCTGAGGCCTTGGCATAGTCCTTTAGAAAGTAATAGTAATCAAAGCCCATGTAGTAACCCGGGCACCAATCCCAGGGGCGGTGCTTTCTGGATATGTCCAGCAAGGAGATAGTCTTTTCCGGCATGTCTGCCCACCAGGGAAGCTCACCCTGCACCTCGAGATAAGTCTGTTGAAAATAGGGGTCCAGCTGGAGGGACTGCTCAAAGGCCAGGGCGACTTTTTCCCATTGCTCTTGAGAGATGCCTTGATTACTTCCGATGAACGCCCCTGCCTCCAGTACCAGATAGTCGGCCAAGAGGCCTTTAAACTCACCGGCAAACATCTTCATAAGGCCGGCAGAAAAAGCGTCTATGTGAAAAGAGTAGCTGACGCCAAGCTCTTTTCGTCTCTCCTTGATTGCAAGGTGGCTCGTGGAAAAAGAGAAAAGGAGAAGGCCCAAAGAAAAGAGCAATACGGCGGTCCCTTTGCGCTTCATGGCAGTTCGCGCCTCTGAAAGATCAGTACGGTCAAGATGAGGCACACCCCTATGTAGGAGAGACCGTAAGCTGCCACCCACATCAAGTAGGCAGCATCCACGGAAAGACCGTAGGCCGCCGTGGTCTTAAGATCAAAGGCGGCCAGGTTGGGAAATAGCCACGAGACATACTCCGTCATCGTTATGAGCGTGGGGTTTTCAGCAAACATCTTGCCCGTGGTGATGATGTTTTTCACATTTTCCACGTTTTGGCCTATGAAATAGGAGAGCAAGGAAAGGAGGACGGCCGTAAAGGGATGGGTCGTCAGGCTGACCCATAGGAGGGCAATGGCCAGGACCACCAGCAGGGACAAGGTCAAAAAGGTGAGACCCAGAAAAAAAACAGGCCATGAGAAATGCAACGGGATGTAACCCTTCACATTATAAGTAGCCACCTTTACGGAAAGGGCTGCGCAGGCGCCAAGGACGGCGCTTGAAAGGAGGATAATCAGGCCCAGCCCCGTGTACTTGCCCAAGATGTATTGAAGCTTACTCACCGGTCTTGAAAGAATCAGGTATATGGTCTTTTTGTCCAGATCGTTTGATACCAAGTTGATGCTCAGGAAAAATATGATCACCAGGCCGGCAAAGGAGACCACCGATAGCCCCACGTCCACGGCGACCTTTCCCAGCTCCCAGGAGAACATGCCCGTAATAATGATGTTTGCCGCAAACAAGACAAGGCCGAAGAAGAAGATGCCGTAAAGGGCCTTGTTGCGAATACTGTCTTTAAAGGTGATCCAGGCTATGAGAAATATCTTAGACACCATGGGCCTTTTCGTGGTCTTCGATCAAACGCACAAAGGCGTCCTCCAGACTGGAGCCGTCTTGGACGATCTCTGCCGCGGCCCCTGAGAATAGAAGCTCCCCCTTGTTCAAGATACCGATGCGGTCGCAGAGCCTTTCCACGTCGCTCAGGATGTGGGAGCTAAAAAAAACGGTCTTTCCCTGCTGGCGAAGATCCAGTATCACATCCGTAATCAAACGCCGGCCCAGGGGGTCAAGCCCGCTCATGGGCTCATCCAGGATATAGATCTCGGGGTCGTGAATGAGGGCCATGGCCAGGCCCAGGCGCTGCTTCATCCCCTTGGAATAGGTCCTTACGGGCCACGGCCCGGCTGCTTTAAGATCGAGCCGGCCCAATACCTGATGGGCGTTTTCTTTAATGTCTTGTCCGCCCATGCCAGAGGCCTTTCCCGCAAACCAGAGGGTTTCCAGGCCGCTCAGGTTCTCGTAAAAGCACGGGGTCTCGGGAAGATACCCGATGTGGTGCTGAAAGCGATCCTTTCCCACCACCAGGCCTTCCACACAGACCCTGCCCCTGTCAGGCCTGATGAAGTTTAAGAGGACCTTGATGGCCGTGCTCTTTCCGGCCCCGTTCGGTCCCAAGAACCCGAAGATCTCACCACGATGGATGGAAAGAGACATCCCCTTGAGTGCACTCTGGCGTCTGATGCCGTGTCTAAAGGTCTTTGAGATATCGTCAAAGTCGATGGCTGGCATGGCTTGCGGATGCATAGGATGTCTTGAACGGACACTCTAGTAAAAAGTCGTCGCCCCGGTGAACCCCGAATCCGAGACCGGGGCAGGCACCGGGGTCCAGGAGCATTGTAACTATCTAAAATTGCTGGATTCCGGCTTTCGCCGGAATGACCTGAAAGGGCCATGATGGACTTTTTACAACTTTATCTGAACTAGCTGGGCGCAAAAACATAACAACCCCCTTTTGCTGTGTCAAACAGAAAAGGGGGTTGTCGTGTTTGCACAAGTGATGTGATGTTACTTGATAAGCGGTGTCCAGTTTGCTGTGGGGGCGCCACCACCGGCCTGGCCCGTAAAGTCGTCATTGGCCGCGGCTATCCCCGGAACTCTGGTGGCCGCGAGGCCAGCGACCTTGGGAAAGGTATTGGCGTTTGAAACCGTGTACAAGAGACCTTCCACATCAGAGTCAATCCCATAGGCGGTATCGCCGTTGAAATGCCTGGTGTGGATAACATATGAATCTCCGTTAGCATCTTCTTGAGTGTCCACCATCATATCATTTCCGACGGGTATTCCGATTGCATACTGTTTTGTTGAACGGGTATTTGTGCAAGAAAGTCTTGCCCCGGCAACTACATCCGTGGCAGCCTTGGAGAGGGCCTGCACGGCATTGGAATCAATAACACCAAATCCAGCATCAACGGCAATTGTTACGGCCGCTGCGGCCTCACCATGCCCGAACCAGTCGTTTTCTGCATTTATGCTGCTCTGGTCCGCTTTAGTGTTGCCGGCAACCGTTCTTGCTGCGCCGTTCCAGGCCCTCATCCGGTAGGCCAGAAACTGGGGCACGGCAATGGCTGCCAGGATGCCGATAATGGCGATAACGATCATCAACTCAATCAGTGTAAAACCTTTTTGGTTGTTTCCCCTTAATTTCTGTAGCATTTTGATACCTCCTCGTTAGGTTGTCAAATGTTTGACATTTTTAGATCATAAAGCCTCATTCCTTGACGCCTTCCATCACCACCCTTCGTGTTCTATTCCCCTAAGATCATGAAATACTTTTGTCTTATGCGTTGTCACCGATGGATCGTCCTGTCGTATCTACGTCTAGCAACAAACGTACCAACGGCAAGAGCTCCGCCAAAAAAACTATAACATGCTAATATTAAAGGAGAACAATAATGGGGCGGGAAGGGGGAAGTTCAAATTGCCTGGTAGAACCGGTGATTTTCACCAGAAAAGCAGTGATTTTCACCGAAGGTCCAGCTTTTCAAGCCTGTAGCGCAAAGAGTCCAGACTCACCCTGAGGAGTTCGGCCGCCTTGGATTTGGAGCCATTGGCCTTATCCAAGGCCTTTTTGATGAAGGCACTTTCGATCTTTGCCATCTCCTCGTTCAGGCTGATCCCTTCTTCGGGAAGGTCCATATCCAGGATGGAACGCGGGTCCTGTCCAGCATTTTTGGACAGGACGAGATTCTCTGGCAGGACGATATTGGACGTTTCCAGTGCCACGCTTCGTTCAATGATATTTTCCAGTTCCCTCACGTTTCCGGGGAATCTGTATCCCATGAGAAGCTCCATGGCATAGGCGGATATCTTTTTGATGTCCTTTCCAAACTCCTTGGAATACCTTTCGATGAAATGTCTTGTTAAGACCGGGATATCCTCCTTTCTTTCCCTGAGCGGTGGAATATTCACAGGGATGACGTGGAGCCTGTAATAGAGGTCCTCTCTGAAGCTGCCGTCTTCAACCTTTTTTTCTAAGTCCTGATTCGTGGCGGCGATGATCCTTACATCAACGGTAATGTCTTTTGCCCCACCCACTCTCCTAAAGGCCTTTTCCTGAATCACTCTCAGAAGTTTCACCTGAAGAAGAGGGGGCAATTCACCTATCTCGTCTAAAAATATGGTGCCTGCTTGGGCCACTTCAAAAAGACCTGGCTTGTCCGAGTAGGCCCCGGTGAAGGCCCCTTTCATGTAGCCAAAGAGCTCACTTTCAAGCAGGTGCTCGGGGATGCCCCCACAGTTTATGACCACAAAGGGTTTCTCCTTTCTGGAACTAGTCTCGTGGATGGCCTGGGCCACCAGTTCCTTGCCGGTGCCGCTTTCACCTAAGACAAGGACGTTGGCCCTGGTATCGGCCACCTTCTTGATGAGGGAATAGACCTTGAGCATCTGATCGCTCTTTCCGATCAACTTGCCAAAGCTCACCGCGTCTTTCACCCCTTGGATGAACAGGGCGTCATCCTTCTTAATCCCTTTCTTGTCCAGGGCGTCTCGGACGATGCTTTTTAGGTCTTCTATGTCGAAATTCTTCTCAAGATAGTCGTAAGCCCCTTCCTGCATGGCTGTGACGGCGCTCTCTCCCGAAGCATAAGCCGTAATCAAGACGACCAGGGTTTCAGGGGAAATATTCTTCACCCCTTTTAGGAAATCAATGCCATCGACTTTTGGCATCTTCAAGTCCGTAATAACCAAATCAAATTCATGCTTTTTGCAGAGGCTAAGGGCCTCTTGGCCTCCGCTGGCGCATTTTACCCGGTAGCCTTCCTGGGTCAACATGATCTCCAGAAATTCCCTCATCCCCCTATCGTCGTCCACAACAAGGATCTCAGCCATTTGTGAGCCTCACCCCCTTATTCCTTAAATCCCCGCGCTCTTGGGCAGCAGGACCGTGCAGCTGGTCCCTTTCTTCCGTTCGCTTTCGATCTTGATTTTTCCGCCGTGGCTTTCCACAATCCTGTTTACAATGGCAAGGCCAAGGCCTGCGCCTGCCTCCTTTGTGGTGTAGAAAGGCTCAAAGACCTTGCCGGACTCATCTGTTTCGATTCCATAGCCCGTGTCGGTGATCCGTATCTCCACATATTTTTGGCCATTGTCCGGCGAGACCAAACTGGTTTGTATCTGCAATTTGCCGCCATCCGGCATGGACTGCACGGCGTTTAGCACAAGGTTCCAGAGCGTCTGTCTGACTTCTGTTTTATTCCCGTATGTGCTGGCGCCTTGGCACCCATCTTTTTCAACTTTAATACGCTCATGCCAGTCAGGGGCATAGCGAAGGGATTCCAAAACATCGTCTATGACATCTTGGATATTGATTTGCTCGCGGTCCCCCAGGCTGGGTCGTGCCAGGAGGATGAAATTTTTGACAAGGTTCTCAAGTTGGTCTCGTCCCCTTAAGACGATCCTCATGAGTCTCTCATTGGTATCATCTAGCTTGAGATTCTTGTTCAGCATCTGAATAGACCCGTACAAGGATGCCAGGGGGTTCCTGAGTTCGTGGGCCAGACCTGCTGCCATCTCACCAATCAGGGCAAGCCTCTTGTTTTGTTCCATCTCCCGTTCCATTTCTTTGTGGGCAGTCAGATCCTGAAAGATCACGATGTTGCCAAGCCTTCTCTCTTTGCTGTCCACAAGGGATGAAATGGAAAAACCCAGGATCAACTCCTGGTCCTCTTCTCCCGGGATGACGATCTCATGCCTGTTGATGAGACGATCTTCTCCTTTGCCATCTTCTATGCGGTTCAGTCCCAGGGGAAAGCCCGGGAAGACAGCGTCTATCTTCTTGTTCCTCACCTCTGAAAAGGCAAGGCCGGTGATCTCCTCGGCGGCCCTGTTAAAGGATTTTACATGGCCGTCCAGGTCGATCGTGATGATCCCGGTGCTTACAGACTCAATAATGCTCCTGTGCAACAGGTCAAGCTGATAGAATTCACTCTCCTTTTCCGCCAACAGCGATCTGGCCTTCTTTTCCTGGGCAACCACAAAGCTTATGAGGAGCGCGACAATATAGAAAGAGACTAGATGGATGAAAACCCTGGAAAGAACATATCCGGCGCTGTATCCGTATCCCAAGGGGTCGCCATATATCGGGTCAATAACCCCGTAATATTCTAAGTCAAGCAACAGGCCATAGAGGATGCCACTGGCAGAGGCTGTAATGACGCCTCCCCTTCTTTCCAGAAACAGGGCTGAATAGATAATGACCAGGGGGTACAACACGGAATAGACACTCTCAATGCCGCCCGTCACATACACCAGCACCGTGATGAGGGTCACATCGCAAATGACCTGAACGTAGACATTGACTTCGAGTATCTTGATCGTTTTAAGGAGGACAAGGTATAAAAAAGACAGGAGGTAGGTGGCAATAACAATGATGTAGACCCAAGACAGGGATGCTGCCGTCAGCGATTCTGTCCCTTTGATCTGGATGAAGGCTGTGACACCGAGCAAAAAGGTGACGATCACAACCCTGAAAAACATCAACCGACGCAGTCTTGGGACCAGGTCGTGTACCTGTGACATGCTTTTGACTGCCATAAGATCAGGTGCCTCGCACAGCTTCTAGCTAGTTTCCATCCAGAAATGGCATTTTTTGCCCCAATACTGCGTTCTCCGCGGGCTTTCATCCTCGACGTAGCGCTGCTACGCCTGCGGTGGAAACCCTTGTGCGGCCTTGTCTTGGGACAAAACTCACCCTTTCTGAACGGACACAACCTCGGTTGTGTTGTGCCAGCTAACAAAGGTCCGTGGATGGGCACTAGCTAGTGTCCGTCCATAAGTGGCTCTTTTTTCGATGAACGGCGTTGTCCGCGGGTTCTCGGCTGCGATCCGCCGCAGGCGGACCTCGCCGCAAACCCTTGTGCCGCCTTGCTCATCAAAAAAACCGCTCATTTCTGAATCGGACGCTTACGCTCGTGGCTATTAATCCAAGAGTGATTCGTGGATGGACACTAGCTAGTGCCCATCCACAAATGGCCTTTTTCTCCGCCTCAGGCGGATCAATCTGCCGGATCGCTTGTGCGATCCGCCGCGGCGGACCTCCGCGCAATCCCTTGATTTTCTTGACCTTGCGAAAAACTGCTCATTTCTGAATTGGAAACTGACGCCAGTGCCCACTTCCTTCTTGGGCGTTCGTGGATGGGCACTAGCTGTTTACTGCCACTATCTTTCCGCCCACCATGGTCATGGCTGCTTTTCCTTGGAGTTGCCAGCCGTCAAAGGGTGTGTTTCGGCTCTTCGACTTCAGGGCCTTCGCATCCAAGACGAATCTCTTTTCCAGATCAAGGATGGTCAGGTCTGCGGGGTTGCCCAGCTTTAAGCCCAGATGTGGCAGTCTTAGAATGCGCGCGGGGTTGATTGACATCTTGGCCACAAGGTCCTTCAGGTCCATAAGGCCCTTTTCCACAAGTCTCAGGCTCAAAGAGAGGGAGGTCTCCAGCCCGATAAGCCCGTTGGCCGCAACATCAAACTCCACTTCCTTTTCCACACTGCTGTGCGGAGCGTGGTCAGAGGCGATGACGTCGATGGTGCCGTCTGCAAGTCCTTGCCGGACGGCCTCCCTGTCTCTGGCTGTACGCAAGGGCGGAGAGACTTTAGCACTCGTATTGTAATTGATCACGGCCTCTTCGGTCAAGGTGAAATAGTGGGGAGCCGTTTCCGCTGTCACCGGGGCCCCTCGAGCCTTGGCTTCGCGGATAATGCGCACCGATTCTTCTGTACTCACATGGGCAATGTGAAGGGGGGCTTCAGTGAGTTCACAAAGGGCGATGTCTCTTGCCACCATCACCGATTCTGCTGCATTGGGGATGCCTGCGAGCCCTAATCGGGTGGCCACCACGCCCTCGTTCATGGCGCCTTTTCCCGTAAGGTCTAGGTCTTCACAATGGGAGATGACGACCAAGTCAAATCCTTTGGCATACTCGAGGGCACGACGCATGAGTTGTGCATTCATGACGGGGTTGCCGTCATCAGAGACCCCTCTCACGCCAGCGTCTTTCATCTCACCGTACTCGGCGAGACGCTCACCATGGAGCCCTCGGCTTATGGCGCCCACAGGATAGACCCGGACCGTTTGAGCCATCTTGGCCTTCTTGAGGATGTAGTCTGTCACGGACTGGTTGTCATTAACGGGTTCTGTATTCGGCATACAACAAATGGCTGTAAAACCACCATGGGCCGCGGCCAAGCAGCCAGTTTCGATGGTCTCCTTGTATTCATGCCCGGGTTCGCGCAGATGCGTGTGGATGTCGATAAGGCCGGGGGTGACCACCTTGCCAGAGGCGTCGATGACCTCGTATTGTGCCTCTGGCGTGCCTGCTTCGTGGCCCACTGCGGATATTCTCCCGTCTTCTACGAGAATGTCCATCACCCCATCCACATCAGTTTCAGGGTCAAGAACATGACCTCCCTTGATGAGCGTCCGATTCATCGTTGCCCCCCGATGACAAGATAGAGGATTGCCATGCGCACAGCCACACCGTTGGTGACCTGGTCCAGGATAACGGAGTAGGGACCATCAGCAACCTCAGGTGCGATTTCAACCCCCCTGTTTATGGGACCGGGATGCATGATCAGGACATCATCCTTTGCCCCGGCAAGACTTGCCGTGTTTAGTCCGTAGCACTGAGCATATTCTCTTTCCGAAGGGAACAGGAATGCTTCCTGACGTTCCTTTTGGATACGAAGCATCATGATCACGTCAGCGTCCTTGATCGCTTCGGAAAGATGATATGTCACTGACGCTCCAAGGGCTTCTATCCCTTTGGGAATCATCGTTGGTGGACCTGCCAGAACGACATCTGCTCCCATTTTGACAAAGCCGACGGTATCGGAACGGGCCACACGGCTGTGGGCGATATCGCCTACGATGGCAACGCGGAGTCCGGCAAGACGGCCCTTTTTTTCACGCACCGTCATGATGTCCAGAAGCGTTTGGGATGGATGGGCGTGTATTCCGTCGCCGGCATTGATGACAGAGGCCTGAACCAGCCGAGCCAGCATGTGTGGCGCCCCTGCTGCACTGTGACGAAGCACGATGGCGTCCGGGTTCATTGATTGAAGGTTTCTGGCCGTATCGATCAGCGTTTCTCCTTTGACAATGCTGCTGGTAGGGGCCGAGATGCTCACCGTGTCGGCACTCAACCTTTTGGCCGCGATTTGAAAGGACGTCCTGGTCCTTGTGCTGGGTTCATGGAAAAAATGGACAATGGTTTTACCTCGAAGGGTAGGGACCTTTTTGATAGGGCGGGTGGATATCTCTTTTAGGGATTCTGCCGTGTCCAGAATGAGCTCGATTTCCCTCACCGAGAGGCTCTCAATGTCCAGCAGATCCTTCTTGTCGAATCTCATTTGCTTGTCGGAGCTCATGGCAGCTTGTGAAATCCCTCCTGGGTGGGACCAGAGTCAGTCGGCTTTGCCAAGGGTTTTACCCGCTTTAACACAAAACTCCAAAGGACCAAATCAAGATAACCAATCAAATCCAAATGGTTGAATGCCCGCGTTTTCGGCTAAGGTGCATCCAGGGTGAGGTGTTGGCGCGTTGTAGCCCAAGCGAAAAGGGATTTGGGCAACAGCCCGTTGGGCTTTGACATTCAAAGGACATTTGAAATTGAACTTGCCAATCTCCAGTAAACAGTGGCCCCGTGATAGGACAGACGCACGGCACGGTTCGTTTAGGCGTCAATCCCTTAGTGGACGAGGGTGCCCAATCGTCGCCATCTGACGCCAGAGTCTTCAGTGTTCCAGGACCAGTAGATAATGAATGCCTTGCCTCTTAGCATTGAAAAGTCCACGAATCCCCAGAACCGGCTGTCGTAACTGTGATCACGATTGTCGCCCATGACAAAGAGGGCCTTGGGTGGCACCGTGATGGGGCCTAAATTGTCCCGGGGTCTTGCACTGCCTGGAATGATATGGGGGTCCAGAAAAGTGCCCTGCATGTCCTCTCCCACTGGCTCGTGATTCAGATATACCTTCTTATTTCGAATCTCCACCACGTCTCCGGGTGTGCCTATGACCCGCTTGATAAAATCCTTTTTAGGATCTTCAGGGAATTTGAATACCACAATGTCTCCCGGCTTGGGCTCTGCAACAGGGATAAGGGTGGTGTTAAGAAAAGGGAGTCTCACGCCATATATGAATTTGTTTACGAGGATATGGTCTCCCACCAATAGGGTTGGCTTCATGGAACCTGAGGGGATCTTAAAGGCTTGTACAACAAAGGTCCGGATAAATAGGGCAAGGACAACGGCAATAACGATGGCCTCGAAGTATTCTCTAAAAATGCTCTTTTTCGGCTGAATGGGACCCTCAGATGGTCTGTCTTCTGATCTGTCTTTTCTCACGGGGCTGGCTTTCCTAGATCACACCGAGGGGAGAAATGCCTGTGGTTCCCCGAGGGTGAACTTTCCTTTCTGTATCCACTTTTTTAGAATCTGTGCAATTTCTCTGGCTCTGACCACACTCGACAGAGGAACGGTGGGTACCTCTTTGCCATTCACACGGATGACGCCACTCTTGAGCTCGCCATAACTGACCTTGCCGTAACTCTTGGATATGCCCTGTGGGTAGTCCAGTCCGTAGTCTACGATCTGGGTAAAGATCTCGTCGTCTGAAATAGCAGTAAACTGTAAGATCTCTTCATTTAAGATGGGGATAGGCACGCCCAGGCCCACGGCCAAGGAGCAACCATAGCCTTGAATACTTACTCCGGCCAGCCACTTGGGACGCATCTTCTTCAGGTCCCCCATGACACACAGGGTCCCTGCCGGGGTCAGGGGGACCCCTTTCTTTGTCCGCTTCACCCTGGGCTTATGTTGCGTGCCGGGCCAGACCACAAACCCTTCACCTCCGCCAAGGAAGATCCTCGTGCCGAGTCCAATAGTCCTGTAATAGGGGTCATTCATCAAGGGGCTCAGTTGCCCGGCAGAACAGTAGTTGGCATTGCCTCCGTGGGGCCTAAGGGTGCCCATGTATGTGTAAATGGTCTTGTTGCTGAAATTGACGGCGCAATTGTAGTTCTGATATGCATTCCTTGGGTTACAAAGGGTTGCCTGCGGGAGCTTTTTTAGGGCAATCTCCTTTTCAATGCCTCGATTAGGATAACAGTCGGTTCCGTAGGCCGTAGCCTTAAGGTGGACCCTTTCGCCAGCCACAAGATCCTGAATCACATGACCGCCCCCATACTTGAACTCCCCGGGGTGGACCTTGTTCAGGGGGTCCTCTTCGCACGGCTCCGTGGCTCCAATGTAGCAATCTACTGCGGCCAGGCCAGCATAGGCCGGAACATTGTTGAGCCACACCTTAGAGGCCTTGATCCCCGGCGTTGAATGCCCGAAATTGATGAAGGCCCCAGAGGAGCACATAGGTGAAAAGGTCCCGGTAGTGACCACGTCCACCTGGTGGGCTGCCTGGACAGGGCCATTTTCCTTTACAATATCAATAATTTCTTCGGCTGTGACCACAACAGCCTTGCCAGCCCTGATCTTCTCGTTGATTTCCTGGAAGCTCTTTTGAATCCTATGCTTTTTCATCTCTTGTCTCCCGGCGTCCAGAATGCTCCGAAAAAGAACGACAATGAACCAAGTGCTGGAAACATCTTATCTCTCGTGGACAATCTCATTGAGCTTGTCCGTGACGTTGTGTTTGATCCAGCTTGGGTCCCACCATTCCACAGGGTTCACAAAGGTGTGATGAATCAGGGTTGCAAAGTGGAGATGGTCCCCTCCTGCCAGGCCTGTGCTGCCGGTAGAGCCGATAATGTCCCCCTTGGAGACTACCTGGCCGGTGGTCGCCTGGATATGGCTGAGGTGTCCATACATGCTGAAAAGGCCAAAACCGTGATCTATGAGAATGGTCTTACCATAGATGCCCAGATTTTCGGCAAAGGCCACACGGCCGCTGTTGGAGGCAGGCACTGGCGAATGGGCAGTGGAGGCCAGGTCTATTCCAAGATGTATTTGATCGTCCACGTGACGGCCTTCATATTGGTATGTGCGATGGTCCCCGAAGGCGGCTCTTCGGGCCGAGGCCGGAAGCCTCAAAAATGGCCCTTCCCAGTGCAACTTGGCGTCACTGTTTTTGCAGACTTCTGTAACCGTCTTGTGATTGGCCTGGCGCACCTCCCTGTTCACTGCCAGAAACTTGTCAAGGAGGGAGGCAGAAGCCCCCTCTTTATCTAAAAGCCCCTCAAACTCAGGCATCTTCTTCTTGAGGAAGGTCTCGGGCACGTTTAGCGTATCCTGTGCAAAGACCCTGCTGTTGATGTAATGGGCAAACCCCATACGAGTCGTATTGCCGGCGCCATCGGTGGCCATCACATAGAGTTGCGCATCTGGGCCGCTATCGTAGGGGATGGCAAAAAAGGCGACAAAGGCATTGGGATCAGAAAGGTGGCCGGTGGAGCCTGGAAAGAACCGGTCAGCCACCTGCACGCCAGTTTTGGTAACGGGCTCAGAGGTCCGATAGATGGCCAGACCAGCCCCTCCCTGATTGAGATTGTGCTGCCGGGAGACCATTTCCACATCAGGGGGTTGGGTGTCAATGATCACACTTTTTTCTTCATACGTTCGATTCCCCGACCACCGCCCTCTAAAGGACTGATCCCAAACAGCTGTTCTGAGCAGTGCCTCTCCGTCTTCCAGGCCGAGGCTGCGAACGTTGATTTCAACAAAGACCGGTTGGCTTCGAATCGGTTTTCCCTTGAAAAAGACCCTGGGAAACTCCTGATCAAGGAGGAGCACTTCCCTTCCTTGTTGAAGGATGGCTATCCATAGCCGTCTCAAACCGCTTTTTTGATCAAGGGCGGTTCCCTTCAACGCCTTTGTCGGGCCAATGAAGTCAATCGGGCCGTCCCAACGAAGTGTGGGCGATTCCCTTTCCAGTCCCTTGACTGCCAGCCACGTCAAAGGAACCACGATAGCAAATAACGCTATTGCTAAGAAAAGAAAACCGCGCTTTGAAATTCTGAGCCTACTCTTCCATGTCATTAGGGTGGTCCCTCAAAAGTCGCGACGGACCATAGCAACTTGTCTGTAAAGAATCAAGTTTGTTGTCTTGGCAAAAAGAACTATTTCCCCTACCTGGATGGACGGATGCCAGGAATAACATATAACCATTTGATATAACAGGATAGTTGTTCCCAAACTATCTCCTCCGTTCCCGCCGAAGAAGGGGGGTTGCCCAATGGGGACGACTTTTTCAAAACCCGTTGAATTAGGTGTTTCCTTTAGGCCTTGGTGTCGGTGATCCTTGACATTTGGGGCTCTGTACGGTAAAAAACAATTATGTTCGTCTATTTTGGGGCCCTTGTTTGTTGGCAACTGCCCTTGTTGGCACACATATAGCATGCAAAACACTGTGAACGTAGCAGGAATGACCATCGGGGCAGGAGAGGAACTCTTCTTGATTGCCGGCCCATGCGTCATTGAGACCCGTGAATCGGCCATGGAGGTGGCCGCCTTCCTCAAGGACCTCACAGACGAGCTGAAGATCCCATTCATATTTAAGACCTCATACGACAAGGCCAACCGAACCTCAGTGAGCTCCTACCGGGGACCAGGGCTTTCCAAAGGACTGGACATCATCTCCACTATTAAGGAGAAGCTCGGTGTCCGCGTGCTTTCCGACGTGCATCGCTTCAGTGAGATTGCCCCGGCAGCCCAGGTTCTTGATGTGCTTCAGATACCTGCTTTCTTGTGTCGACAGACAGATTTTATTGTAGCAGCTTCGGAAACAGGAAGGCCGATCAATATCAAGAAAGGGCAGTTCCTGGCCCCATGGGATGTAGAACACGTCATAGAGAAGGTGTTGTCCACGGGTAATCGCCAGGTGATCGTGACCGAACGAGGCACGACTTTCGGTTACAATAATCTGGTCGTTGACTTTCGCAGCCTCGCTGTGATGCAGGCTCTGGGTTGGCCTGTGGTATTCGACGCCACACACAGCGTCCAGCTTCCGGGAGGTGCAGGAAAGA
>Ga0272444_10002547_pt1 | contig 16785 bp, 15 predicted proteins | sample SSMForm13_FD_201033 | JGI IMG/M metagenome (GOLD analysis project Ga0272444, IMG submission 201033) | Marine sediment archaeal communities from Little Sippewissett salt marsh, Falmouth, MA, United States - SSM-Form-13 | ecosystem: Environmental > Aquatic > Marine > Wetlands > Sediment ...
CCTATTCTATGTAACCGAGACCTCTTAGGCGCTCCTTGACCTTCTCCTCGTCCTCCTCGGAATAGGCCTTGTCTTCGCCCGTCTCACCCTTGGGGATATAGCCGATGGCCTCAAGCGCCAGCATCACTTTGGCAACCGACTGCTCGACGGTTTCCTCGTTTGTGTCGAGTATGACTTCGGCCTTCTCGGGCTCTTCAAAAGGCATGTGCCAGCCGGCGATGTCGCTGATCTCGCCGCGCTCGGCGCGCTTGTAGAGGCCCTTGGGGTCGCGCTTCTTGCACTCATCGAGCGAAGCCCTGACCCAGACTTCGACGAAGTTGTCGACATAACTGCGGGCGCGGTCGCGGTGGGCCCTCAGCGGCGAGACGGCGGCGACGATAGCACATACGCCGTTTCTGGTGAGCATCTTGCCCATGAAGGCGAGCCGCTTGGTATTGGTATCCCTGTCCTTGGCGGTGAAGCCCAGGTCGGGGCTGAGGTTGGCTCTGATCTCGTCGGCGTCGAGGTTCTCAACCAGTATGCCGCGGTCCCTGAGCGCCTTCTCCACGCCTCTGCCGACGGTCGATTTTCCGGATGCCGGGACGCCCGTGAACCAGAGAAATACACCCTTTTCCATTGAACTCTCCCTTCTAGTACGTTACGGGTTTGCCTTCCATTTCCTCGGGGATGTCCAGGCCCATCTCGTTGAGGATGGTGGGCGCTATGTCATATATGCTGACGTCTTCGATCCTCTTGCCGCGCTTGACCTTGGGGTCGTAGAGCAGGAAGATGCCGTATTCGCCGTGAACGGCGTCGTCCGGACCGACTTCGGTCTCGAACGAATGAATCGAATCATGGCCGACCGACCCGGTAGAGCGCCAGTAGAGGTCGCCGAAGTATACGATGAGGTCCGGCGCCTGGTCGGTGTGCGGCCCGTCGTAGACCTCCTGGGGCTTAAGCACCCGGGTCCCTATGTTCTTGCCGTTCTCGTCGGTTATGTTCCGGAGCTTCTCGGCGATCTCATCCCGGACTTCCTCGTACTTCTCGGGGTCCACGATACCGTTCTTCTCCCTACCCTTGACGTTGAGGAACAGCCTGCAGTAATAGCCGCCGAGCCCCCACGCCGTGGTGTTGTCCCAATCGACGTCGACCTTGTCGAACTTGGTCACCTCTGAGGGCGCGGTCCTGAGTTTCATGTAGCCTTCCTGGATGAGCCAGTCGTTCACGTTGATGGCGCCTTCCATCTTCTTGGCGCCGTGGTCGGAGACGACTATGACGACGGTGTCGTCGTCGAGCTTGGCCATCAGCTCGCCGATCCTCTTGTCGAGGTATTGATAGTACTCGAAAATAGAGTTCTCGTACTTGTTGCCCGCTTCGTACTTCCGGTGCGTCTTGTCCATGTACTTCCAGAAGCCGTGATGCAGCCGGTCGAGCCCCATCTCGATAAACATGAAGAAATGCCAGGGCTTGTCGAGGAAGGCCTCGACCAGATCGAAGCGCTGCCTGGCCATGTCCCGGATCTCCTCAAGAAGCGAGTCTTTGTTCTCCCGGCGGAACTTCTTGACGTCGATGGTGTAATCACCGACGGCGGACTTGATCTCGCCCTTTATGAACTCCGGGAAAGTGTAATCGCTGTCGGTGTCCGGAGCCAGGAAGCCTGTGACCAGGAAGCCGTTCATAGGCTTGGGAGGGTAGGTCTGCGGCACGCCTATGATGCCCGCGATGTAGCCTTCACGGTTTATGAAGTCCCACACCGTGGGCTCGTGAATGACCGTGGAGTTGGCGATCCAGAAGTCCTGGTAGGAGTACTCGCTGCGGTTCCGGAAACCGAAGATGCCGAGCTTCCCGGGATTCTTGCTCGTGACCATGCACATCCATGCGGGACATGTGATGGGAGGTATAGAACTCTTCATCCTCCCGTACACGCCCTCTTCCATGATCTTCTTGAAATTAGGGAGCTGGTCGGCGTACGCGTCGAATACAAGCTGGGGCGTGGCGCAATCCAGTCCTATGACCATGAGCTTTTTCTTAAGTGCCATGCTGCTCTCCTCTTTACTTCACTTACTCCACAAACGGTTTGTCGAACTGCTTCTGGGCCGCGAAGACCTCCGGCCGGATCATCTCCGGGGGAGGAGTTCCGCCCTCGGTCAGCATCTTCCTGACCACGGTGCCCGAGAAGAAGATCTTCTGATCGTCGCCGTGAGGACAGGTTCTGTCGCTCTCGAGGGCGCCGCACTTCTTGCAATGGAAGAAATCACCGCGGACGGTGATCGGGCTTATGTCGAGATCGCCGATCTCGGAGAAGATGTTGATGGCGGCTTCGGGATGGTAGTAATTGCCCACACCGGCGTGGTCCCTGCCCACGATGAGATGCGTGCAGCCGTGGTTCTTCCTGATGATGGCGTGATGAACGGCTTCACGCGGTCCGGCATACCTCATCTCCATGGGGAGAATGCTGAGGAACACCCTGTCCGCCGGGAAGTAGTTCTCGAGAAGCGCGTCATAGCACTTCAGGATCACTTCGTCTTTGTAGTCGCCCTTCTTCTTTTTGCCGATAACCGGGTGAATCAGGACGCCGTCAACCAGCGACAGCACGGTTTTTTGCATGCGCTCATGGCCCACATGTGGGGCATTCCTGGTCTGGAAACCCGCAACCGTCTTCCATCCCTTCTTCTCGAAGACCTCGCGGGTCTCGGCGGGAGTGAGATTGTAATCGGGGAAGGGGTCTCTCGTGGGGTCGACGAGGTCGATGTCGCCGGCCAGGAACGTGTCCTTCATCTCCATGGTGGACTTTACGCCCGGGTGCTCTACGTCGTTGGTGCCGAAGACGGCCTTGGCGATCTTCTCCTTGGGATACGTGTACTTCTCGGTGAGGTGAAGGATCGCTATCGGCTTCCCGTCTTCGCTCTTGAGGCAGACGTTCTCACCCTCTTTGAGGCCGGCGGCTTCTTTCTCGGTCACGTCGAGAAGAATGGGCACAGTCCATGGGACGCCGCTCGCCAGGCGCATTTTGTCGAGCACGGGCTCGAGGTCGGCCGTGCCGATGAAGCCTTCGAGCGGGCTGTAGCGCCCACACGCGATGTTGCGGATATCCTTCACCGTCTCGGCGTCGACGGTGACGCTCTTCATTCCCTCGATACTTCCGAGGGCCTTCTGGAGCTGGTCTCCTTCAAGCAATCTATTGACCAGTTTTCCCCCATGAGGCTCAATCATTGATCCTATTCCCTCCTCAAGAACACCTAAGAAAACACCATATCTGGATGCCGGTGCCTGAAAGGCACTCCCCCAATTATATATATCTCGGCCCCCTTGCGCAACACGCTTAGCACCTTTATTTAAAGGGGGTTGCGGCCATCGATGCGGGTCCGGATACCTGCTCCTTACGCGCCCAGGCCCAGCATTTCGAGTATGGTCGGAAACACCCCGGAAATGTGGAGGTTCCCCGGCGGAACTGAGCGGTCGGAGCCGTAGAGCATGAATACGCCGAACTGGGCGTGGCCGCCCGAGACTTTCTTGTGGGTCGTGGTCATGCCGAGCGTTCCGCAGTAGAGGGTGCGGTCCACTCCGTAAGTGTCCTCGAGTTCAAATACGATGTCCGGGTACTTGTCCGCGCTGGTCCCGGAGAACATTTCCTCGCGGCGCCTGGCGTATAGCGCCACCTGCTCTCCCCGCTTGCCCTTGAGGCCCAGAAGGAGGGAGATGAGCCTGTCCCGGAGCGCCTCATAGTCCTGGCCCGAGGCCTCGATGAGCTTCCGGTTCATCTCGATGCCGCTGAACGAAGTGCCGCCGCCCAGGTCCGAGACCCAGGCCAGGCTCGCATCCCTCTCGGTGGCAAAGGACGATGACTTGAGGCTCTTGCGCTTCTCCTTGGGTATCATATGCGCGATCTTGTAAACCCAGTCCTCGAGGTCGAGCTTTTGCATGACCGTCAGGAAAGCGTTCTTGGTCTTCTCGAGCAGGGCCACGGGGCTTACAGAGCCCGCGCCGCCCTGTCTGCAGGCGAGATACCCTTCGCCCCTCAGCACCTCGTTTATGAAGACGGCATTGGGCGGCCTCATGCCGTGCCCATGGTCGCTCACTATGAGCAGCGCCTGGTCGGGCGATAGCCGCTCCATGAAGTCGCCGATGACGCCGTCGAAGAGAACAAAGAAATCCTTGATGGCGTTCTCGAATTCGTTCTTGCCCGGATGGGTCGGGTCTGCGGCATCCGTATATCGCCACAGGAAGTGCATGACGCGGTCGAGCGTGAGAAACGAGATGAAAAAGAGGTCCCAGTCCTCGAGGTCCATGAGTTCGAGCCCGAACCTCGCGAGGTCGCGCGTCACAAGCGCGGTCCGCTCGATGAAGGCCGGGAGCTCGCTCTTTCTCGGAAAGTCGGACATTCCCCCGAGCTCGGGGATACTGTACCTGGTCAGTATGTCCTGTGGCTCCGCCTGCACGTCGCCCGTTATGAATACCGGCCCGTTCACCATGATGCCGTTGAGCTTCCATACGGGGTAGGCCATGAGGGGGTTTATGATGCATACCCGCTTACCGGCTTCGCTCGCCCGGTCCCAGAAGGTCTTGCCGACAAGCGCGCTCGTGTCGAGGTCCGATCCGCCCTTGAAATCGAGATAGTCCATAGTGTCCACGATGCCGTGCTCCCAGGGATGCAGGCCCGTGAAGATGGTGACCCAGGCGGGAATGGAATCGGGCGGCTTGGTGGACTCGAGTCGCCGGAACGCGCCGGTCTCCATGATCCTGGAGATATTGGGAAGGTCGGCCCTGTATCTCTCGACAAGGTCCGGGTCCAGGGCGTCTATTCCGAGTAGGACAAGTTTGCTCAAGCGACAATTCCCTCGACTTCCCGGCGGATGTCGGCCTGCACTTCCTCCTTCGACTTGGTGGCGTCCACGGTGCCTGCTCCGACCCGCTCAGCGACAATATGGTAAACGGGATAACGAGATTCAAGGTATTCGATGGAAGGAATGTCGTCTTTTCGCCTCATGCTCTCCTCGGGGGGTATATCCAGGAGCACTACCCTGTCGGGTTTGGGGAATAGCCGGTAGAAACGCGATTCCAGAAGCCGCTCGGTCTCGCTGCCCCCGCTTCCGAACGCCGAGTCTATGTCGATCATGGAGTCGTAAACGTAGCGGTCGAGTATCACCGTGCTGACATCGGCGGGCAGGCGCCCCAGCGCCTTCCTGAAGCTGATATAGTGGTCGAGCAGCGTCGATGAGCGCCATATGCTCCGGAGCAGGGGGTTTTTGAACATGGACTTCTTGGATTCGATGTACTTTTCATAGGGATCGCGGTCGGCGATGCCCTCACCGCGCTTGTTCTCGCGCGGGCCCCGGAGGACCGCCTTGCCGAGCCCGATGAGAGGGACCGTGATGTAGGACTCGCCCCGCATCCAGACGACTTCCGTCTTCTCGCCCCTGGAATTGAGCCAGTCGGCGAGCATATTGGCCTGCAGGGTTTTGCCGCTGCCGTCCAGGCCCATGAGCACTATGAGCTTGCGTTTCATCCGATCTCCTGCTCGATGATCTTCAAGATCTCGTCGGCCACGCTGTCCCAGGTTAGCCCGGAGACGAGGTCCCTTGTTCCAGCGCTCTCCAATGCCATCGCGCTCTCGAACTTGTCGGCAAACTCGCTTTCGGCGCCACAGATGAAAAGGCCGCTCCCCTCTTCAAACAGGTCCGGTATGCCTCCGAAATCTGTGGTTACCACGGGAAGGTTGGTGGCCATGGCCTCGAGCACCGAAAGCGGTATCTCGATCGCGCCCTTGGCGTTCCAGGTCGGGAAGACATAGCAGTCGGCGAGCCTGTAGACTTCTTCGATGTTCTCGATATACTCGTCCAGGACCACTATCGATTCTCTTCTCAACCACTCCCTGACACCGGGGTCGGGCGCGGTGCTCGTGCTGGTGACCACAGCCAGCCGCGTGCCTTCAAGCGGCAGGTTCTTGAGGAGCTTCAGGTTCCGTCGCGTTGAGACGTGGCCTATGTGGAGCGCTATCCTGCCCTCGCCGAGCCCGTACTTCTCTCTGAGGCCCTGCTTCTCGCCCGGCTCGGGCGGCCTGAACGTGCCGGTATCCACGCCGAGGGGTATGCGCTTTGCGGGAACTCCGGCCCTCGCCATAATGGCCTGGCTCTCGGTCGAGAGCACGAGCGCGAGTTTGGGTCTTATGAAAGAGATGAAGCTCCTGACGACGTCCGAGAAACTCCGTCTCTGGAGAGAGAGTACGATAACGGGTTTGCCGCCCGACTGCATTCTTATGAGCTTGGCCCTCGTCATGCTCATAGGCGTCGCGGAGGTCTGGGGGACATACAGGATAGCGTCACAGTTGATCCGCTTGAGGCGGCTCGAGAAGCCTCCACCCAGCAGGAGCTTGTTGGCCGGCAGGCGCTCCACCTCGAAGGGGAGCTTGCCGTATCTCGAGGCAAAGACGGTGGTGCGGCACCTCACCGCTATCGCCGCGGCGATCTCCGAAGTTGCCTTCTTGAAGCCCTCATCCAGAGGAGAGGATATATCTTCGCTGACTATCGCAATCTCTTCCAATTTCACCATCGCTTTTGTTCCATTGTATTTGGTGCTAAACCGCGGGTCAAGTCAACGTTTGGGGTCAGGTCTCGAAATGCACAGTTTCCCGCGCCGCGCGGGCGGCCGGAAAGAATGTTTGAAAAAGCCGGATGCCCTGCTGTATACTGCCGGCGAAACGAGTTCGCCGGAACGAAAGGAAAGCCCATGCGAAATCTCATGCTGTCCGCGCTCCTAGGCCTTTTTGTCCTCGCCGCCGCCCATCCTGCCTGCGTCTCGGCCGCCGAAGGCGTCGACTCGCTCTGGGCCCGGGCTGTTTCACTTGCGGAAGCCAATGACGACTGGGTTCCGGGTTCCATTTACATGCACATCCAGGAAGTCGACAAACACGGCGAGCCCAAGGATGACAGAGGGCATGAGGTATGGACGCGCCTCTACCTGGGCGAGGACGGAGAGGTTGAGTCCGAAATGGTGAAGGTGCTGGATAACGGGGAGGACATAACAGAGGAAGAGAAGTCCAAGATGGAAGAGGAGGATGCCGAGGGCGACGATGAGGACGGGGGCGGTGGCAGGATGTCCATGGAGGGCTACACGCCTTTCGATTCCGAGCATCAGGACGGACTGGATCTGAGGGCCACGGGCGAGGAAGATGTCATCGACGGCCGGCGTTGCGTGGTGCTCGAGTTCGAGGACTTGAGAGAGAGTGAAGACGAGGATCGTGATGAAGAGGACGGCACGGTAAAAGGCAGGGCCTGGCTCGAAGTCGAGACGGGAATACCGCGCAAGATAGAGTACACAACAGACCCTCTCCCCAAGCGAGTCAAGAAGATGAACACGGTGACCATCTACGAATACGCCGGGCCGGACGCATGGTATGCAACGAGCATGGACCTCAGGGCCACCGGTGGGATTCTTTTCATAAAGAAGCACTTCCATATGAGAATGACCTTCGGCGATTACTGGCGCAGGCCGGAGGAGGCCGATTCAACGGGCGTCGGCCCGGGTGAGGCCGTCACGCCGCAGCGCTGAAGACGCCCCGAGCGGGAGGTAGCCTATTGCCGCGAAAACGCAAGCCCATTGCCCTGAGCGCCTACGAGAAGCTGGCCGTGCGGTACGCCGCGCTCGTGGATGAGAAACCCGAGAATGCCTATTATGAGATGCCTGCCACTATCTCGATGCTCCCGCATGTGGCCGGGAAGCGGGTGCTGGACGCAGGCTGCGGAACGGGCCGCTATGCCGAATGGCTCATCGAGCGCGGGGCCGCGGTAGTGGGCGTGGATGTCAGCCCCGCGATGATCCGCCAGGCGAAAAAGAGGGTTGGGAAGCGAGCCGAATTCCACGTCGCCGACCTCGACGGGCCGCTCGGCTTCCTCGAGAGCGACTCTTTCGACCTGGTGATCGCGCCTCTTGTCCTGGACTATATAGAGGATTGGGTGCCGCTGTTCGGGGAGTTCGGCCGCGTTCTCAAAGGTTTCGGTCTGCTGGTTTTTTCCTGCGGCCATCCGCTCGCAGATTACGACGACCACCCCGGCGCGGACTACTTCGCCACCGAATACATCGAGGACGAGTGGCGCGGCTTCGGTGCCCCCGTGGTCATGCCATGCTACAGGCGCCCCCTGAGTTCAATCCTCAAGACCCTTATCGAAACCGGTTTCACCATCGAGAAATTCCTGGAGCCCCGTCCGGGTGAAGAGGTGAAGAAGAGAGACCCGGAGGGATACGAGAGGCGTCGCCGGCTGCCCGGATTCATGGCGGTACGCGCGCGAAAGGCGACGGGATAGGGAGATTCGCATGGCCGGACAAACCAGGGACTGCCTGCTTTGCGAGGAAGTCCGCGAGGAGTTCAGGAAGGATAGCCCCTACTGGATCACGGACCTCAGAGTTTCGACGGCCTTTGTGGCCCGCAATCAGGTCTGCCGCGGCTATGTCGTGCTCATTTATAACAGGGCCCACGCCACCGAGCTGTATCATCTCAAGCGGGAAGACCGCATAGCATTCATGGACGATCTCGTGGATATAGCTTCGGCGATAGACAGGGCCTATTCGCCGCATAAGATGAACTATGAACTCCTCGGGAATCTCGTGCCCCATCTGCACTGGCACATAATCCCGCGGCGGAAGTCGGACCAGATCGAGCTCGCGCAGCCGGTGCTGGGTAAGGACTATGCGGAGGTCCGGCTGTCGCCCGAAGGATACGCCGAGATCATCGCCGAACTGCGGACGCATCTCTGAGCCGCGTCACCTTGTCTCTTCCTTTTCCCACACACGAAACCATGACCCATTGACAAATACCGGGGAAATGATATACTTGTTTCGATGAACTAACTCTACTGATCCCGAAAGGAGGCGTGATTTAGTGACTGCAGGACATGTGTGCATAGTTGCAGGGTCGCGCCCCGGGATACCTCGCAGGTAGTTTTCACACCGAGGTACCAGGGCGTTCCCGGCGGGAGCGTCTATCCATTCATTTTCCAGCCAGGGCCGTGGGCTCTGCGTTGTTGCAGCTACCGGGGCAGATGCGGTCCGGTAGGCAATACCTGCTCATTTGAATCACTTTGACGAAGGGGAAGCGCATTGAATATCACTGTAGAGGAGTTGCGCAAGATGCTCGCGACGGAGAGGTTTCCGAAATCGGGAGCGTATGATCCGGCATGGGTCGCCGAAAACCAGATGGGGCCCAACGCGCTCTGGCTCACAGAGTGGCTCATCGAGAAGATGGACCTCGGGCCCGGCATGCGGGTGCTCGACATGGGTTGCGGCAAGGCGCTGAGCTCGGTATTCCTCGCGAAGGAGTGCGGGGTGAGCGTTTGGGCCAACGACCTCTGGATAAAGCCGGGAGAGAACTGGGCGCGCATTCGCGCGGCCGGGCTCGAAGACAGAGTTTTTCCCATACATGCCGAGGCCCACGCGCTGCCCTATGCCGGGGACTATTTCGACGCCATCGTGTCGATGGATTCGTATCACTACTACGGGACGGGTGATCTCTACCTGAGCTATATGGTCAAGTTCCTCAGAGTCGGCGGGCAGATCGGCATCGTGGTGCCGGCTCTCATGAAGGACTTCGAGGGCGGCGTCCCGGAGCATCTCACGCGGAAGCGCGAAGACGGAAGCGCCTTCTGGGCGGAGGATTGCTGGACCTTTCACACGCTCGCGTGGTGGAAGCATCTCTGGGGCCGGTCGAGTCTCGTTGAACTCGAGACCGCGGACGTCCTGGAAAACGGATGGCGGTTCTGGGCCCAGAGCGAGAACGCCTTCGTTAAGGCGGGCACCAATATCTTCCCGTCGGAAGCGCCGGTTCTCGAAGAGGACAGGGGGCGCTACATGGGATTTGTAAGGATGGTGGCCCGGAGGACGAAGTAAGTAGAGAAGCAAGTGACGAGCTAAAGCTGACGAAAGGAGGACGCTGAATGAATGCGGTAACTTTGGCGTTATGGCAACAGGGTATTACGGCTTACGGAGGTGGACGCCTGCTGTGAGGGTTCATTTCAGGTGTTGTTGGACAACTCCCCCTGTGAGCCGACTATGAACTCACGAGGAGGATCGAAATAATGCAGTTATCTGAACTGGGATGGGATTCGCATTTCGACGAGTCCTTCCGAGAATACAAGTCTCAGGACCTCTTGCCCGCCAGGATAGCCCAGGAGCACAGGAGCCGGTACCTGGTGTATTCGGAGCTCGGCGAGCTCAGCGCCAGGGTCAGGGGCAAGCTCCGTTTTGAGGCCGGCTCCAGGGAGGGCATGCCAGCGGTCGGCGACTGGGTGGCGGTCAAGCCCCTGGACGGCGACTCGCGCGCCATCATACATGGCGTGCTTCCGAGGAAGAGCGCTTTCTTAAGGAAAGTGGCCTGGGTCAAGACCGAGAGCCAGGTGCTCGCGGCCAATGTGGACGTGGTCTTCCTGGTAATGGGCCTGGCCAAGGACTTCAATCTGCGGAGACTGGAGCGCTATCTCACGCTCGCATGGGAGAGCGGCGCCATGCCGGTCGTGATTCTGAATAAGGCCGACCTCTGCGACGATGTCGACTCCAGGGTCGCCGACGTCGGGACCGTTGCCTTCGCTGTCCCCACGCATGCGGTCAGCGCGAAGGACGGCACCGGGCTCGATCTGGTCAGGGACCATATCGGGCCGGGCCGCACCGCGGCGCTTCTGGGGTCATCGGGCGTCGGCAAGTCTACGCTCATCAACAAGCTCATAGGAACCGAGCGCCAGGCTACCGGAGAGGTCCGTGAGGCGGACGGCCGCGGGAGGCATGTCACGAGTTCGCGCGAGCTCGTGGCGCTCCCGGCCGGGGGAGTGGTCATAGATACTCCCGGCATGCGCGAGCTTCAGATGTGGGCCGACGATGAGAGTCTCAAGGGCTCCTTCGATGACATCGAGACACTCGCCGTGGAGTGCCGTTTCAGGGATTGCACGCATGAGAGTGAGCCCGGCTGCGCGGTCATGCGGGCGGTCGAAGACGGCGAGCTGGAGGCCAAGCGCGTCACGAGCTATAAGAAACTCAGGCGCGAGCTCACGGTGCTTGCGGCGCGCAAGGATCAGAGAGCCAGGCTGGACCTGAAGTCCAAGCAGAAGCAGCTGGCCAGGCGTATCAGGCAGATGCAGAGATTCAGACAAAAGCCATAGCCAACCGCGTGATGAGGTTGTAAGATTGGCAGTTGAGATCAGTAAAAGGACTTACGATGGAACTCAAGAAGGAACTGACACTGCTGGACGTGTTCTGCATCGCGAGCGGGGCGATGATCAGTTCCGGGCTATTCATATTGCCCGGCATTGCCCATGCGGCGGCGGGACCCGCGGTAGTGTTGTCGTATGTCTTTGCCGGGCTGCTCGCGGCGACCGGTATGCTGAGTCAGGCGGAGCTGGTTTCGGCGATGCCCAAGGCGGGTGGAACCTACTTCTATGTCACCCGCACGCTGGGGCCGGCAGTGGGGACGGTGGACGGCCTGATTACATGGTTTTCCATCACCCTGAAGAGCGCCTTCGCGCTGGTCGGCATGGCGGCTTTCGCCCGGATCTTCTTCGAAGTGAATATGCAGGCGGTCGCGATGGCCCTCTGTGTTTTCTTCGTCCTCATTAACCTGTTTGGTGTCAAGCAGGCGAGCAGAACCCAGGTCGTTCTTGTCCTGGGCCTGCTCGCCATTCTCGTTTTCTATGTGGTTCGCGGCGTCCCCGCGATGAGCGTCCAGAACCTCGAGCCTTTTGCGCCAATCGGAACATCGGCCATATTCCTGACCGCGGGTATGGTCTTTGTTTCCTATGGCGGGCTCCTTCATATCGCCAGCATCGCCGAGGAGGTCAGGGACCCGGGCAGGACAATACCGCTCGCCATGATCCTGTCGCTGGTTGTCGTGGGCCTCCTCTATATGCTCGTGGTGCTCGTGACCACGGGCGTGCTGGATGCCAACCTTCTGGATAACTCGCCCACGCCGATCTCTGACGGCGCCGGGGCTTTCATGGGCCGGCCGGGATGGATAATCCTGGGTATCGCGGCACTTCTCGCTTTCATATCGACCGCCAATGCCGGCATCATGGCCGCCTCGCGCTATCCCCTTGCGCTGAGCCGGGACGGCCTGCTTCCCGGGTTTCTGCGCAAGATACATCCCAGGTTCAAGACACCCTATGTTTCGATTCTTATAACGGGCGGGCTGATGATACTCGCGCTCTTCATGAAGCTCGGTACCCTGGTCAAGGCGGCGTCGACAGTTCTCATCCTCACCTATATATTCTCCTGCCTCGCCGTCGTCATCTTGAGGGAGAGCCGCATTCAGAACTACAGGCCCCGGTTCCGCGTGCCCCTCTATCCGGTGATCCAGATCGTCGGCATATGCGGCTTCGTTTTCCTGCTCTACCAGATGGGGCGGGCTTCGCTTTTCTCCAGCCTGGGAATCATCGCCGCCGGGGTCATCGTGTACTGGTCTTACGGGCGCTGGAGGACGAGCCACGAGTTCGCGCTTCTGCACTTGATCGAGCGAATCACAGCCAGGGAAATCACGACGCGCTCGCTCGAGACCGAGCTCAAGGACATAATCCGCGAGCGCGATGACATCACCAAGGACAGGTTCGACAAAGTGATCGAGAAGAGCATCGTCCTGGATATCGATGAGGGCATGGACGTCGAGTCTTTCTTCAAGTTGGTCTCGGACGCCATGTCCGGGCACCTGGGCCTGGTGCCGGATGAGATCCTGAAGGCCATTCACGAGAGGGAGAAGCAGAGCAGCACGGTGCTGCGTCCCGGCCTCGCAATCCCGCATATCGTCATCGAGGGCCAGAAGATCTTCGACATCCTGCTTGCGCGCTCGCACGAAGGCGTGAAGTTCTCAGAGGACGCCCCCCACGTGCATGCGGTCTTCGTGCTGGTGGGGACCCTGGACGAGCGCAATTTCCACCTCCGAGCATTGTCGGCCATCGCTCAGATCGTTCAGGATCCCGGTTTCGAGGAGAAGTGGTCGGCGGCCGAGGGCGAGGAAGAACTGAGAGATATCGTGCTGCTGGGCGAACGTCGACGCTAATCTGCAATCTCTTGCGGATAATGAAGTTTTTCCACGGAATTCCTTGAAGACTGGCGGGTCAGCGACGGAACGCTTCTTGCAGTCAGAGGGAGAAGTCGATCACGCGTTACATTCAGTGGCTGGCGCGCCGGAAGTGTTCACATCGCCAGGGCTATGATTCTCATTGAATTAGGTGTTGTTGTGCGGTAAACTGCATTTTGTGAGGCAAATCGAAAAGGAGAAGATGATGCAGAATAGTGCGTATCGTGCTGCAGTTTTCACGTTTCTTATGCTGGGGTTGGTTTCGGCCGCGTTCACGGTCGGCCATGCCGAGTCCATAATCATCACCCATGCCTGCACGGATACCTCAGCTATCCCCAAGGCGTGGATCGACGCGGCGCAGTCCGACATCAAGTTGCACTATGCCCACACTTCGCACGGGGGGCAGCTCACGACCGGGCTCAGCCGCATAGAGACGGGGGACGCCACCTACAGCGTCGCCATAGGCTACTCTTCTCTGCCGACCGAGGCCGGCGCGCTCTGCGTATTCGACGGCCAGGAGCACGATACCTACATCACGCCCGACGAGTACTGGGAAACCGAGACCGGGCTCAACTACACGCGAGACGTGCTGGACAATAACCCGTCGATCAATGTGTCGATGTGGTCCTGGTGCACGCAGCTTACCTATTACAGCCAGACGCAGTGCCAGGCTTACATCGATGCGGTCTCGATGCTCGAGACCGAGTACCCGGCCGTCCGGTTCGTCTATATGACTTGCAATGCCCAGGCGACCGGTAGCAGCGGCTACAACCGGTACGTCAATAATGAGATGATACGGGACCACTGTTACAATAACGACAAGGTCCTCTTCGACTTCGCCGACCTTGACGCGTGGTGGTACAATCCGTCCGGGGGCTGGGAGTTTTCATCTTACGAGTACAGCGGGGCCGACGTCCTCCTGGAGCACCCCCAGTTTAACGGCGACCAGTCCGGCCATACGACCTATGAGAGCTGCGAGCAGAAGGGCAAGGCGGTATGGTGGCTGGTTGCGAGGCTCGCCGGCTGGTCGGGCAGCGGCTCGGGCGTTGACACCGGCCCGCGCCACGATGCTGTCCTCAGCGCATACCCCAACCCGTCGAGCGGCGCTACCACGATCACCTTCGCGGGTTCGCGCGCGGCCAGGGCGGAGGTCAAGATCTTCGACGTAGCAGGCAGATGCGTTCGCATCCTCGGTGAAGCATCCGCGACCGGCGGGAGCATCACAGCCGTCTGGGACGGCCGCGATGACTCAGGCCGCCTCGTCGAGGCCGGGGTCTATTTCCTGAGCCTGACCTCAGAATACCAGGCGGAGAGCGTTGAGAAACTCGTGGTTCTGCGGTAGCCGCCCGCCTGGAATACGGTTGAGTTCCGGCCCGCGACCCTCTAAACTGATCCCGGGGATTTCCAACGGGCTTTTCCGGGAGAAGAACACCTGTGCAAGACCATGGCGATTGCGCAAACCTTTTGCTCGACCCGAGCGATTTCGACACTCTGGCGGACTCCCTGGGTGCCGGTCCCGAGACCGTGATCTGCGTTCACAACTTAAGGCGCAGGCAGTGCAAAGCGTTTGCAGTGTCTGCAGGCCGGGGTCATGACGGCGCCATCGTGCAGATAGACTCCCTGCCGGCTGAGCCGACAGCCTACGGCGGCGACGCCGGCCTGGTCTGGGACCTCCTCCGGCAGGTGAAGGGCTGGGATTGTGTCAACGTGAATGAGCAAGTTGCGCAGCCACTTGCGCATATCATGGAAAACCGCCTGGGCCAGAGCGTGAAGGCCCTGGCGGAGACCTACTTCGTGCTCAAGAAGCCGGTCGTGGACTTCCGGCACCATGACGCCCGCGAGCTCATACCCGACGACGTAGCCTTGCTCGAGTCCGCCTCCCTCGAGCTCCGCGGATCGGTTTTCGGGCCAAGCCTCGCCTTGCTTGAAGAAGGCGTGGTCGTCTGCGGGTTCGTATCCGACCGCATTGTAGCCATCGGCTACACTTCCGCGATAAGCGGGGGTTATGCGGATATCGGAGTCCACACATCCGGCGAGTCGCGTCGCCGGGGTTTTGCGACTGCCTGCGCGTCGATGGTGGCGGGCCGCCTCCAGGCCATGGGTCTCACCCCCGTCTGGAGCACGGCGGAGTACAACACCGCGTCCAACAAGGTCGCCCTCAAGCTCGGGTTCGAGCCCGTATCGAGGCGAATCTACCTGAACCCTGCCAGATAGTGCACCCGGGCGCGAAATACGGAGGTTATTATGGTGGCTCACGGCAGAAAGGGAGATGAGAACGTGGATGCCTACGCTGGCTTCGCCGACCGCTATGACCTCTTCTTCGGAGACTTCGAGGCGCACAGCCCCCGGCTCAGCGCGTTTTTCAAAAAGGTATTCGAAGGCAACGGCGTAAAGCGGGTCCTGGATTGCGCCTGCGGCACCGGGCGCCATCTCTATCTCTTTCACAAGCTGGGGTTCGAGGTCATCGGGTCGGATATCTCGCCCGCCATGCTGAAGAAGGCCGGCGAGAACCTCAAGCGGCGCGATATCAAGATCCCACTCGAGAGGGTGGACTACCGCAGTCTACCCGGGCACTTCGCGGAGAAGTTCGACGCCGTGGTTTGCCTTACGAGCGCCATCTGCGAGATGCCGGACTCGGTCGAGATGCTACAGGCATTCACGAGCATGCGCGAGATACTGCACGATCGCGGCGTACTAATTCTCTCACAGGGAACTACCGACAAGCAGTGGGCGGAGCGGCCCAGGTTCATCCTGGTGGAAGACAATGAGGATTACACGAGGCTTTTCGTCGTCGACTACCACGACAAGGGCGCCCGCTACAATGTCGTGGACATTTTCCACGAGGGCGACGACAGCAAGGTCAAAACCTGGGGGATCGACTATCCTCACATGCTGTTCCGCGACGGCCAGGAAAACCTCCTGAAGTCAGCGGGTTTCCGGAGCGTTGAGTTCTATGGTTCCTATGCGCTCGAACCCTATTCCAGGGAAACCAGCGACCACCTGATTACGGTGGCCTACACCTAGGCCGGCCCCACGGCCCGATTGTGCGCCTGGAGACCTGACCCCTTCGGATTGTGCATTTCAAGACCTGACCCCAAAAGTGACCCCATACTGCCCTGCCCCCGGGGGCTAGATTCTTGTGGCGAATGGACGGGTGACCTGCTATAAACGTGGGAGTGGCAACTGAGCAAACCCGCTGAATCGAGGACGTATGAATCTGAGCAAGCTCATCGGCAGGTTCCCCGCCGACGAGGGTCTCTGCAATCAGCCGAGGCCTTATTCCAATCACTCGATCGAGATGAAATCCGTTTTCACGGCTCAGGAGCGGGCAGAGATGCTCGAAAGTGTGGGGCTCAATGTTTTCTACTTCCCGTCGGAGATGATCACCGGCTGCGACCTGCTCTCCGACTCGGGCACGACTGCCATGACCAACGAGCAGTGGGCCGCGCTTCACATGGGCGACGAGTCCTACGGCTCCAACAAGGGCTACTTCATGCTCGCCGACCAGATACGCGAGACATTCGGCGAGGAGTTCTTCCTGAGCCCCAACAGCGGCCGGCCCAACGCCTTTTTATTTCACCAGGGGAGGCCCTGCGAGGACGCTCTGTTTACCATTTTGAGCCGCGAGGGTTCCAATCTCGTGATTCCTTCGAACGGGCATTTCGATACCACGCAGGCGAACATTGAGGCCAATAACATAGAGGCCCTCAACCTCTTCTCGCCTGAACTCAAGGACGACTCGTCGGACTTTCATTTCA
>Ga0272444_10002548_pt1 | contig 16785 bp, 18 predicted proteins | sample SSMForm13_FD_201033 | JGI IMG/M metagenome (GOLD analysis project Ga0272444, IMG submission 201033) | Marine sediment archaeal communities from Little Sippewissett salt marsh, Falmouth, MA, United States - SSM-Form-13 | ecosystem: Environmental > Aquatic > Marine > Wetlands > Sediment ...
GCTTCATAATGATGATAGTTTATTGACAATATAATAAGGTTAATCGGTCTGGGCCAGGGATTCGAGTGAAATACCAGGAATGTGCAAGAATTTGAATTTATCTTATAAATCATATCGATTATGCGTTGATACGAGTACCATAAGAAAAGGATTTTCCTAAACATAAATCCAAAATAACAAACACTTGAACCCTTGGCCCAGACCGATTACCTTAACGACGGCCGCAATATAATGTTCATGATTCTCTTTTTACACGAGTGTTCAATAACCGTTTAAGTTGCACCAGGGCAGGCCCTGAATCCTCGAATCCTTTTCTGCAACTAAATTGGAGAAGAACCAAACATTTTTATGAAATTAGAAACGTGAATACCCCGTTTTGTAAACGGGGATGGAACGTTTACCTGTCGAAGGCAGGTATGAAATATTGATAAATATTCCTTACGATGCCCCGCCTTGTAGACGGGGTGAGTCACTTGCAATACTAGTAGTAATCTAAATTACAGCTACCTGCAAGGGTCGGTGCAAATCGTCAATCGATCTTCAGTAAAAGAAATCCTTTGTGACAACACGCCCGGTGTCGTCGAACTCAATACCTTCCATTCCCAGCAAGGTTCGTTTCATTTCCAATCCGCCCTGATATCCACCAAGTGATCTGTCTGAGCGAATAGCACGATGGCAGGGTACGATGATCGGAAATGGATTCTTCGCCAGGGCAGTACCGATTGCACGGGCTCCTTTCTGTCTGCTCAGATGATTTGCAATGCGCTGGTAGGTACTGACCTTCCCGCGCGGAATTCCGTGTTCAGCACGCAAAACCTTCTGTTGAAATTCGGAACACAGGTCCATACGAACCATTTCAAACGTAAACTGTATGTCATTGCCGCTGAGGAATGCTTCAATATCATTGGCAACGGCATCAACTTCAGGGCATGTGGCAGGAATAGAAACAGGAAATAACGTGGAAAGCTGGTGTTTGGCCGAAAAACTCGGTCTCGAGATCAAAACTCGAAAGATTCCGGGGCGGCCTGCGAAAATAGACCAGAGCACGGCCACCGGCCCGAAAGGAGTCGCGCGAATCAAAAAGAATGATTTGGCGATGTCGTTGTTTTTCATTCGTCTAACGGTGCCTGTCATTTGCGTGAAAAAATGTCATGTAACGTGTTTAACAGGTGCGACTATGCGGTTGTCGGATGCCTTACCGAAAGGTCAAGGCATGTGACACCAGGTACTCAGGTTGGGAAGTGTTTTGTTCAATGTGTTGCTATAACGCGACTTATTTATTTGAACCGGAAAGTACATGTTCGGCAACTTTATCAGCTAAGGTTAGAAGATCTTTTCTGGATTGAACATCATCTACTTCTCTGACCCCGCATGCTCGAATCAGTATGTCATCTGTAAATCCAAGCCACTGAAAAATCTTTTTGTATCGTGGATAGATATCCGCATACAAGGTCTCGTCACCTCCCTGTGCCAGAATAAACACCAGCTTTTTCCCCGGTTTCAACCTGCTTGGATTGGGGTTCGTGAGATAGTCGGGAACCAGATAAGAATACGTGCGATCAATAAATGTCTTGAGCTGAGCGCTGATATCATACCAATAAACGGGGGAAGCTATGACCAGTATATCTGTCGACCGGACAGCTTCCAGAACTTCGGATAGATCGTCTTTGAGGACACATCTGTCGAGTTTGTTTTTACAAGTCATACATGCCTGACATCCGCGATAGTTGAGTTTATTAAGTGAGAATGTCCGGACCTCAACGTCGGAGATTTTAACCTTGTCAAGAAAACGCCGGGCAATAGTTGTGCTGTTGCCCTTCCCTCTGGGACTTGCCAGCAGGCACACAATCTTCATTTATTTTTCTCCACTTCACTCTATATATTGACCTGATTTACATTTATGAAATGACAAATGTGAATACCCGGTCTCCTTCTAGGCAAGTTATAGCAGCGGAAGTAGAATATTCAAGTAAAATCCGATAATTCATTGTATAGCTATAAGATATCAATCCTCATTTTCAGTGTAAACGAGAATAACTGCAAATTCTCAACCGGCCAGTATAAGGATTATAAAAATTTTCCTCATTCTTTCCCTGCTTAACTTTTTTAAATTTTCTGTCGAATAGACACATCGATTGTCACAAATACTATTTCTGTTCAGGTAGACCGGTGAAGGAAGAGGAAAAAGCGAAAGCTGTCGTTACATTTGTTGTTGGCCCCTATCGTTTCTGTATCCCCGCTACTGAAGTAGCATCCATCATTACGGAACCGGCAATGAGTAAACTTCCCTTTGATGCGGGGTCCGTAGAGGGAGTTTTCGATCATCACGGTAAGGTTGCCACTGCCGTTTCTCTTCGTCGAAAATTCGGGCTGGAGAATCGCACAGGTGAATCGGACGTATGGATACTTTCAAGCATAACTTCCGGTCTGACTGCATTTCGCGTTGATAAAATCATTGATCTTGTTGCTGCTGATAGTATGGACTGGCAGCAGATAGATGTGTTATCTCGAACATCTGCGGTTGATCACTTTGTGCTGTCCGATAAAGAAATATTTCTTTCATCGAACTGTGAATCATTATTTGCAATGCCGGACATGACCAACCAGAGAGGGGTAGTTGATGACCACGATGTAGAAGAGTCTATCGAAACGGAACCGGAGAAACTCATGTTCGGTCAACTCGTAATGGATACAACCCCGGATGATGACGTGGATGTCAGCGGAGAATCAGTGGACATACAGGCGGACTCCGAAAGAGAAGTTTCAGTACCGGTACCGGGCGAAACAATATCCATTGTCAGCTCTGATTTAAAATATGACAATCAGCTACTGCAACCCGAACCATCAGCAGTCATACGAGGAAGGAGCAGTTATCGCCATGATACGCGTCGCCGGCTGACAAGTTCAGAAACAGGAAAGTATCGAAATCATGCATCGGCAAAAAAACCGGCAATTTCACAGATGCAAAAAGTGGTACATTGTCGTGCAGTGAAAGCAAAACCGCATGCGGTAAGGAAGATGCGACAGGATGATTATGGCAGTGGTTCGATCAGGAAGAAACACGTTTTCGGTTTAACAATATCCATTGGAATCTTGACGGTTGTGGCGATTCTGCTTTGTATTTTCTGGCTCCGGTCCTCGGGTAAGAACGAAAGAATACATACTGCTCAGAGCTCCCCTGCACTCATTGAGGTTCCTTCTCACAGGGACGGACCAGCCGATACGGGGACTGATCATGACAAATCATTACCGACAGGACTGGAAGATAGTGAACCGGACAATAAATTTGTGCCATCGGCTGTACCGTCCGAAAATGTTCTCGGTGAAAATGATACAGATAAAAAAGCCACTCCTCCTGATCGTCAAAAATCAGAAGAAGTACTGCGGGTTGAAACGAAAAATTTTACCGTTACTGTTGAACGTCCGATGATTCCTCAGAAAGAAAACCGAACTCAAATGGCGGCATCGGTATATCCCCACGAAGGAGTTACACACTTCGTCGTGAAAGGTGACACTCTATGGGATGTTGCCGAGCATTACCTCGGCGATCCCTTCCGGTATCCCGAGCTTGCAGCCGTAAGCCATATCAGAGACCCACACTGGATTTATCCGGGTGATATAATACGAATCATAAAAAAATAAGGGCTGAGACCGGTGTGTTTTCTTTCCATCATGAGAGGAACATTACACCCATGTTTCTATATAAAAACTGGAATAGCGTTTACATACTTCCTCCTTGACACAGAAGGTAAGACATAACCGTACATACTTCCCTTCCGACGTGTTTATTTTTAGTCATGCTATTAATTTCCACCTATATCATTATTGAAATTGAGATTATTTTGTGATACGTCCCTCCGAACTTTTGGATTCGGAGTATTTAAAATGGTACAAGATATTAATTCATCTTTGAATAACACGGTTGATTTATCAGACTCGTTAAATGCCGGTCTCGTTTTGAACTCTTTTTATTCAGCATTACTTTTGCATCGGATTGATGGCAACAGGATAACTCCTGAACTTGAGGAAAATGTCTTAAAGCTTGTCATCCAACAGTGGAGTGAAGTAAAAAAGACTCTCAAACAAGAAATCGAATCAGTCTCGGAATAACGAATAGAAACTGATTCACATAGTATATTTACATCACATATGATCTTCAGGTCTTTGTAAATACACATAAGAGACAAAGGATGATGGTAATCCCGACATGTCGGGACACATGAGTATTTTCCAACGGTCGCTGAAGGGCTATATGACGTATGATTGATGGTAATCATAAATATATCTGTTTTGCAGACGGTTATGAGCCATGTTCAAAGTGCATTGACGTCTGGCATGTTTTCAGGTAAACTATTAAAAAACAAGTAGATTCTTACTATTATTCCTTTCACACAAGACACTTTTTCGATCACTTCTCATTTTGGTTCCCTCGTGAGGATATCAATTCCTTTTCAACTCAAATCATCTTAATCGGACATTTTCAGACCTCTGAAAGCCCTGTTTTTCAGCTGGAAACGAATACCCAGTTTCCTCATGGTACGTTTTCCTGCGATTCCGAATGGGCATATGCTAAATAAAATCGGAGGTGTGACAATGAAGACAACCATAAAATTTCAATGCCCCCATGTGGGATGCGGCGAATGGATCATTACAACACTAGAAGATGTTTGTAATCTCGAGGGATTTTATTGTTCTTTTTGCAACAAACTGATTCATCCGTCCATGATATTCGGGGGCAGATTTGGAACGGGGTCAGTGGATTATGAAAATGAATTCCTTGCCTACATCGGATCGCATGTCGTGGATCTTGATGATCTGGCACGGAAAAATACGAGATTGGTGCTGGCGGGTAAGATACCTCCGGCACAAGCCCAGGCCGAGATATGGGAAGGAGTCGAAAAGGTGTTCCGTCTCGTAAGGATATTTAAAGGATATAACTACGACAGCGAAGATCAGAAGATGCGTGAAGATTCTTCGTATAACGATACAAAGTATCAGGTAGATTGTTATTGTGGTGGTGCGTAAAGAGCAGATGATGAATTATGACATCCTTTATGGGACACCAGGAACGGTCAACATGTGTGATGTATCCCTTGGTACCGTAAAAAATAGACATCTTTAACGTAAAGAGTTGAGGAGAAAGGGGGGAGCATGAATAAATCATGGTTACAACATATGGAGGAAAGTCATAGAAAATTAATGAACTGAATTATGAAACATCCGTTTGCAGGGAAGAAAAATTGGCCTGAGTGGCAAAATCAAAAGCACCATTTTCTGTATTTCCATCCGTGCATTATTGACGGGGAATATTGTCAGCATTACCAGAGGCTCCCTGAAGAACGATGCAGTTACTGTCCGCTGGGGACGTTAAAGGAGAATGGCGATATCGAATGCTGCCACGGATACATGTTGGAATTTGAACGGTCAGTCAAGGGGCACGACAGGGAAAGAGTCATTGAATATGCAAAGAAAATGAGGTACTTACCCTGTGAAAACCCGCATGACGCGAGAACCCGATAGCATACTTTCAGGTTAATCAGGCATAATCGTAAGGAGAGATATCACTCGGTAGCTTGGCCCGAGTTAATTCCTGTGAGATTGGCCGTGTCATCTCATTAGGTCCTGAAACACACCCTTCAGAAATTCGATGCTATTGAAAATAATCTTCAGTTTCGAGACCGGATGCCGGAATAGACGGAACCCGTTTCCCTTGAAAAATTATTACTGATGTCTGTGGTGTTTCAAGCTGTTAGAAACGGACCTGTACGCTAGAAATACCATTCCGTCTATTTTTATATTTGAAGATTCCACACCATGGTTTCTGTGTACCATGTCGTGTATGGTGTCCATATCCATAATGCCGGGCTGGTCGACTATCTCTGCCGTCACCTTGCTGTATGACAACCCCAACTCTCCATTTTCATAAATATTCGTTACATGAGTCGACAATGGTACTGTTTTTCGTTTTCAGGAAGAAAACACACGTGACATGCATTGAAACTCTCCATATCATTGCGGTAATCAATGTTTAGTGTTCAGCAAAGCGCGGATTTCATGGTTTCAGGAAAGATAAACTCTGAACAAAACGCAATGAGTTATTCTTGTCTATGATTCGTTCCTATTATACTGCTATTGACAGTTGTATGAGACCGTGGTATTTGTTCATGATATGGAAGAGTTAATGACAACAAAGGAACTGGCCGATTTACTAAGGTTGAACGAAAAGAAAATCTATCAGCTTGTCAGGGACGGTAACATTCCCCATATAAAGGTTGCCGGTAAATGGCTCTTTCCCCGGCAGCACATTTCCCGCTGGATTGATGAAAATGTTCAGCGTGAGCGTGACCTTAATATTGTCGGCAGTGATGACCTCCTGATGTCGCGTCTTCTTTCCTTATACTCGAGAGAGAACTTCCCTGAATCGCTTGCATATTATTCATCGGTTGGCAGCATGAGGGGTATCAAAGCCCTCTCGCAGAAGAAGGGTCAGGCATGTTGTACTCACATACTTGATATAGACACAGGAGAATACAATCTGCCTGTCCTCAGCCGGGTGCTTTTACCCCGACAATATGTGGTGTTAAATTTATGGTACCGAGAACAGGGACTGATTGTAAGGAAAGGTAATCCTCTGCATCTGAAGACTCTGGCGGATATTGCGGAAAAGAAGGCCCTGTTTGTTAATAGAAACGAAGGGTCGGGAACACGAACGCTTCTGGAATATCTTATGCGTCGGAATAATCTGAATGAAGCGGATATTGTCGGATTCGGAAATGTGGCGGACACTCACCTGGAAGTTGCCCTGAAAGTATTTTTTGAAGAAGCCGATGCAGGGCTGGGAATCGAGTATGTTGCCCACCTTTTCTCACTCGATTTCATCCCGGTAAAGAAGGAGCGGTTTGATCTTGTCGTGCCGGGAGAACTATGGGCGACGAGTGTCATACAGGATTTTATTTCATATATCAGGCCGGAAATAATAAGCAAGCTCTCGCAGTCGTTGCCGGGATACGATCTGAGAGATACCGGGAAGATCCTATTTAATATGAAAGAGTAAGTTTCAGATTGGGACATTGCTTTGAAATTCTTATGACGAACAGGTGTATCCTGTGCCTTGTTGATGCCTCATGCTATTCACTCCATTGTTGTTTTCCTTGCAAAAAAACATTACTCCTACCGAGAGCATGACAATCAATGATTTCGGTAAAGGTGAAAAACATACGTCAAGCGCGAAAATAATCCACTTCCTGTTTCCCGCAACGGTATTTTGAAAACAAAAAAATCCCCCTCGATCATAAGGGGGATTTTTAAATCAGATTGTATCCTGCGTTAAAAGTTACAACTGTCCGTGCTGCTTAATATTGCCGGTGTTTCTGCCACACATCCATGTAGAACCGTCCGATGCTCAGGAAAATGGCAAGGAAGAACAGTCCGAGCATAAAGGTTGGTCCCGTGTCGAACTTTCCGTCAAGCCAGTATCCGATGTAGAGGGATATGAATGACATCACGACAATCGCCAGACCCCAGGCAGACAGCAAGAACAATTGCATATAGTTTGTATTTTGATCTTTTCTTTGTGTCAGTAACATTGGATGAGTCCTCCTTTTCTTGTGATCGTTTTACCCCTCCCAATCAGAGGGAAAAAGCCTTGAGTGTACTACATTAGCTCAATAGATTCTTGATTGCGCCGATGACAGGTGACGTAAAAAGAGCTATCAGCACCGTGTAAAGAGCAAAGGAACTAATTGCTTCGCTCAGGTAGAGCTTTTCATACTTATGCTTCAGCGAGACGATGAGAAGTCCTCCCATGATGACGCAGCCAAGCTGAAAGTAGGGAAAGTTGCCTGCTTCGGTTGCTACATACTCAGCGAAGCTGAACGATGCGGTGGTAAGGACGACGAATGCTGTAATAATGGCTGTTTGTACTGTCCGTTTCATTTTATATATCCTCCATTCATTTATTTTCTCTTTGTTTTGCTTTATAGATATGAAATAACCATGCCAGTTTAGCGATTTCGTAAAAATATGTTCTTAACTTGTTGATTATTGCTGGATTGTCAGGAACGGACACTGTAGGAAAAGAGGGGAATGATGCTCAAAATAGGGATGATGTTAAAAGAAGTTTTCAAGTGGATTGAATGAAGCATTCAATCATGAAGGTGTTTCCGGTGTTTGTCACGTTCTCCGGGAATACATATTTCCGAAGTATGTATTGAGTGTTCCGATTATTGTGATCGGTCACTACAGACTGGGAATAAGCTTTCTGATAGACGGCGGGTCTTGTTTCATAGAGGGTAGGCAGCTTGTAGGCATAGCCAAAGAGTGTCAACCCAAACGTCAACACCATGGCAATAAGGCTTGTGAGCCTATTTCTTAGGGGTTTTTCATTCAAACATGTTCATGTGTTGGTCATATGCACGTAACTCCCTGTAATTGAGAGGTATTAAACATATGTATTGCAAAAAATTGATATGGCGATCGTCTGTTTCAAGTATCACACGCTTTTGCGAAGATACTTGAAGTTTCCTGCAAATACGATTACAAATCGAGACAGGGAATGTGCTTGCCGCCGACGGTTCAATATATTTAGAGTGAAATTATATTTTCTTGAATTCTGATGAAATCTGTCTTGAGAAATGAGAAACTATCTTTTCATAACTGCCGGTTACTAAACGATAAAATGTTGCTAATGTCAAGGAAAATCGGATATTCGGCGAAGTAGAAAGCAGTCAGCCTTCAGTCATCAGCTATCAGCAATCACTGCGGGTTGTTCCCGACGACCAATACTTTTAGATTCATTTCTTCCTGGATCTTCCTCTGATGGATACGGGTTCCTCCCTCAGTCCGTCAATTGAATGGAGCATCGCCAGCACCGGATGTCGAAACATCATTTTCGGTCCCGCATGGCGCATGACGGTTTGTATCTTTTCACGCATGTCGGGTTTATAACAGTGGACGGGGCATTTCGCACAGGTCTTTTTGTCTTCCTGAAACGGGCACTTTTCAAGACAAACTGTTGCATAATCAAGCAGCTCCCGGCAGTCGGTGCAGAGATCACCATGCCTCGTGTTATGGAGGTCGTGACAGAACATGCCGATCATAGTCGCTATTGTTTTTGCCTCTCGTTTCATTCGGGGTTTTTTATTCATACAATGGTGCATTAAAGCTGACTACTGAATGCTGACAACTGAAAGTTATCAGCTGGTTCTGTTTACGTGACTTCAGCAAGGAATTTCTGCCCGTCCTGCCTGCCCAGGTGATAAGCATCCTCGAGACCTTGGGGATTGGTATAATCCCATTTATAGACGGAAATTGGTTGAGATGGCTGTATATATGTGTGTCCGGGAATATTCGGAATCCGTTCTGCCGGATATTGTCGCGTGAGGAGAATAAGAATGTTTTCCTCATTCTTGTCTAGGATTCTGATCGGGACATTATCGATAAGACCGCCGTCAAGAACAGGTCCGTTATTGCGGTACAGAACCGGGGTAAAGGGTGGTGTGCATGACGATTGCAGCAGCAAATCTGCTAGATCATCCGGGGTCTTGCATGTGTCAACCGTTACGACCTCCGGTTTAAATCCGATCCGGGATGCAAAGGATGGGTGTACCGGTGAATACAGCTTCTTCTCAAGTGAGTAACAGAAGAATCCGATGAACGTTGCCAACCGTGGTCCGGCCCAGCGGGGAGGTCTGGTGATCAAGACCCGAATTTCAGGTCCGTGATGAAGGGTCTCCAGGGCTGCCTGATCGATTGCGGCCAGAATCCCCTCGCGATACAGGGCATATTGAGGAAATGCCGGTTTTCTACGAAAAACATTGAGAGGATAAAAGTTGCGCTCATTTAACGATGTTATTTCCTTGAAGTGTTCGACGGCGCGACTGAATCGATCGGAAAATAGGTAGCAGGCCATGGTTGCACCTGCGCTGACACTTGCAATCGTTGTGGGTGCAAGGTTAAGTATTGGCGCAACTTCCATCCAAAACCCGACCTGCCAGAGGCAGCGACTCCCACCCCCGGCAAAGACAACCGATGAATATACAGGTTTCTGTTTCATACCAGACCGATTACGAATCGTCTATGACTTCGTGTAATCCAGGAGATCGAATTGAAGACGCTGTTATTTGAAAACCGGTTTCCGTTTTTCTTTCTGGGCACGGATGCCTTCACGAGCCTGATCGCTCATGAAAACGGGAAATCCGATTTCAATTTCTCGTTTCATTGCCGCTTCGAAAGAAAGTTCCTTTATCTGTCGTGAGAGCTTGACCATGCTCCTGACGGAGAGGGGGCCGTTACTCGCGATCCTATCGGCCAGAGACATCGCTTCATCCATGAGCTTCTCACGGGGCACGACACGGTTTAAGAATCCCCACTCATAAAGGGTGGAAGCGGAGAAATTGTTGCCCGTAAGGAGTATTTCCAGTGCCCTCGTCGTTCCGACCTGTACGGGCAGGAAAACGTTGGAACCCCCGATGGGCATAATGCCGAGGGTCGTCTCTCGCATCTGGAAGACGGCATCTTCGGCCGCTACCCTGAGTTCACAGCCCATAGTCATTTCAAATCCCCCGGTGAGACAATAGCCGTTTATGGCAGCGATTACGGGTCTGTCCAGATCTTTGTATTTCAGCATGGCCTTTCCGACGGCATTATCGTCGGAAATCAGCCACTTTTCACCTTCCGTTTCCGGCTTCCGCGCCGCCGTTAGAACCGGTATTGCCGTGTTCAGGTCCATGCCGGAACAGAATATCTGAGGCAGTGCCGAGTACAGTATGACCACTCTGACGGTGTCATCTTTCTGACATTCTTCCCATATTTTATATAGGTCATAGAGAATGTCCGGTCCCAGTGCGTTTAACGTTTCGGGTATATTCAGACCCACTTTTACGATGTGTCCGTCCTTTTGAAATTCTAATCCCATAGCGACCTCCACGTTTTAAAATACATATGCCACCGTAACGTAAAATATCCTTAAGTTCAAACAGAAAAAGGGAGTGATATGTTTTCGAGAGAATTTATTGAAGACCGAGAAATCCTTTTTTGGCCGTTTCGTCGGCTTTATGTCCGAACCCGCAGCTGAAATACATCCGGGCAAACTCTTGTCCCGAGATGGTTCCCTTGACCTGACCCCTGTATTGCAATGTCAAACCGAAACCGGGTACGTACGTGATAATCGAGGTGTCGCCACTGGACACATCCGAATCATACCAGAGGGCGAATTGTTCTATCTCCTCTTTGTGCTTCAGGCATAACTCAGAAGAATTTGTTTTTTTGAATAATCTTTTTACACCTTTTCGGAGCCATCGTGAAGGAATTTTATCCATAAGAAACTGATTATAAAGACATTTGACTTGTTCCGATTCGATAACATTTCCTGCATCGTTTGTCGGATGTTCCAGATATAGCCCTGCGGATATAACCGTGCGCCATAAGAATTTTCTCTTCCCGACGCCGTTGAGCTTCAATGTTTTTCCGCCGGCATGTATTGTTTCAGGAAATGAGAAGTCTGTTGTCAATACATTTTCCGCATAAGAGTATCCGATAAGCGCTGTAAGAAGAAGGGCAGCAATGATAATAGAGAAAATAATGTTTCGCTTATCCGGTTTTTTCGCTGAAATATGAATGTTCGCCATAGAATGAATCCGCGACCTTAATCCGAGCAAGTATTCGTTTCACAAATCTTGCTGCCGGTAGCTTGTTATCGCTTTTTTTGTATTATTGAATAATCGTATCGGCTTAAATAAGGTTTTCCTGTAGATGTCAAGGATAAAATAAATGTTATATTTCTTGCAGCTGAATAAAATAATTTCTTGAAAAAAGCCTTGACTTGAAGAAAACGGTGTATTATGGAGTTTGTACAACATATATATATTAACAAACCCTGTGATAATATTTTGAGTTTTAACGGGGTTAAGTAAGTAGAAGTTGGATGCGTACGTTGTGAATTAAAAAATGAACCACCGATCCCGATGGGGGAATGGTGGTTTTTTATTTTCTGTCGTCGATGTTATCCGACTTTGAAAATTTGATCGAAAGGAGTAAGCAAACAATGGCAGAAGGTAAGGTAAAATGGTTTAACGAACGCAAAGGGTACGGCTTTATTGAGAAGGATGATGGCGGCGATGTCTTCGTCCATTACAGTGCTATCACGGGAGACGGTTTCAGAACGTTATATGAGGGCCAGCGTGTGAGCTTTGAGATAGAGGACGGTCAGAAGGGTCCGGCTGCGACAAACGTTAAACCGTCATAATATATCGAGATGTCAATAAAGAAAGGCACTTCTGCCATAGTATATGCCGAGTGCCTTCTTTATAATCCGAAGTGGAATTCAATTTTCATCGTTACGATGGGGCAGGCTCTATCGAAAATCCACCATAGTAAACAATAACTATGTTCTGTTTTTCTACAAACGGATAGACGAAGGCTAATAAAACATTTTTTCAGGCGGTCGTCTTTCGGGAACGTAGGTATGAGGAACCTTATCCTCGTTCCAGTCTTTTGAAACATAGAGATTGCAGTAGCAACTTCCATATTCTTCCACATCGGTGGCTCTGTACGCGCAGGGACAAATGATGTCCTTATCCTTTTCGCGGTCACCCGATGCCAGTCTGCAGGGACAGGACATGTAACCATAGCGTTGCCTATTCAGAAGAAGGGCCTCAAGCAGTTCAGAAACCCTTTTATCGTCTATGTTAAAGTAGTATCCTTGCTTTTCTTGAACCTTCTGTAAGGTGTCATGTAGTTGTGTCACGTCACTCATAACCCAAGAGCCTCCTTAATTTCGTTTTCTCTATATCCCACAATGACCGTATCGCCGATAACGATCGTCGGAAACGAACAGCGAGGATTTAATTTTCTTACATCTTCCATAATTATAGCCCTTTCCATTGTGTCGAGCAAATCAACATCGGTAAATTCATATTTCACTTTGCAGTCATCGAGAAGCCTTTTCGTAGCTTTACAATGGCTGCACGTGCTGATCGTGTACATCTTAACAGGTTTTTCCATTGGTAACCTCCATTGTCATTATTTGACACGTCACAATAAAAAAGGGTTAATTCCTCTCCTGCAATCCAAAAATCCCTACGATTTGACGACGGCTTCCTTCTCAGGGGTTACAGAATAGAGTTTATAGTTTCTTGCCGCAGTATTTACAGTAAGCCGCATCATTATCGTGATTCGCGGTACCACATGACGGACATACGTCATGAATATTTTGCCTTTGTGCCGCACGAGAAATCTCCAATGTGATGATTCCTGTCGGAACAGCAATGATACTGTAACCGATTATCATAATCAATGAGGCCAATGCCTGGCCGATGCCTGTCTGGGGTGATATATCACCGTACCCCACGGTGGTTAATGTTACAATTGCCCAATAAACGCTCCGCGGGATACTGGTAAAACCGTTTTCTGCTCCTTCGATCAGGTACATTAAAGATCCAAAGATTATTACCAGCGTCAAGACTGTAAATAAAAAAACAATAATTTTTCGACTGCTTGCCCTGAGGGCTTTTATAAGCAAATTGGCTTCGCGAATATACTGGACAAGCTTCAAGACTCGAAAAATCCGCAGTACACGCAGGACGCGGATGACGATCAGATATTGACTTCCCGGGATTATAATGCTGAGGTAGGTCGGAAGAAACGATAAGAGATCGACAATACCGAAAAAGCTTGTTGCATATTTCATCGGTGTTTTGACACAGGCCAATCTTAAAATATACTCTATCGTGAAAAGAATGGTAAAGAACCATTCGACTGAATAGAGGAAGGTGCCATGTACTTTGTTAAATGAACTGACACTATCAAACATGACAGCGATAACACTGAGTAAGATGCACGCTATCAGGATGACATCGAACCACTTGCCTGCAGGGGTATTAGCGCGAAAAATTATTATATACAATTTTTCCTTTAATACGCCGTGGGCGCCTCTTTTCCCCCTTGTATGCCTGTTCGAGGACGGGTTCATTCGTTCTATCCTTTACATGGAAACCGGTATGCCGGTGTATGTTCTCAGAAAAATCTTTCGCTAAAAAGTACTTCATTATTTTCAATATGTGATCGATGCTTTGATAATCGGAATACACGAAAGAATGAAGTATCTCAGTTACAATGATAAAGTACCGAATAGTGGCTCACACGTCCGGACGATTTATTCTTTTTGTGCTGTTTGACGTGTCATATGTCGGATTAAAAGTCCTGTCGCTGAGACTCGAAGTTCCAGCTCTTCCGGCCTATTGGCCATGATAAATGCAGCTGAACCGTATTCCGTGTCAACCAACAACTTCAGAATCGGGTATTTCTCACGCAGATCGAACAGGTCGATGGTCTTTTTTTGTGAAACGGAAAAGACTGTTCGCAATTTGGTTCTTTCGTCGTCCAGGTTGATATATCGGCCCGAAACACGATCAAGTTCATACGATGTATGGAGGTCGAAAAAGTTCGCTATCGGTTTCCATTTAAGAATATGCGCATCGATATAGAGCTCGTCGCCGGCCAGATCAAACGAAACAGTGCGATCGTCGTTAAACCGGAATCGAACGGTAAATTTCTGGGGGCCCGTCGGTTCAACCCGCACGCGTGCAGCTATTTCCTCATGTGTCAGTACATGATAGCCGTGCGTGGCAATTGAAATCATACCGAAAAGTCCGAACAGTGCAAGCAAAAGTATGACGAGCGTGATATTAACTGCAATGCCGAAGAATCGCTTTCTTTTGAAAGCCATGATAAACGCAATAAAAAAGAATACACACAGGACGGTAAACAGGATTACGATGGTTCCAGACATGGTTATCATTACTGTTTTCTCACTTTTGCAGTTGCGCTTTCACCAATACAATATATCATGTATCATTCACGAATAACAGGAGAGGCATATTTTTATAAAAAATGTTGAGCAATTTCATTGGCAATAAGAGCACCCGCTTTTTCGCTGTGCGTTTCCTTATTGCTTTCCATAATTTCCAGTCGAACCGATGGCATAAGGGATACCATTCTTTCAATTTCATCAACTTCGTGCAGGATGTCGGTCCTGGCGCCGATGACGAATACCGGGGCCTGTATGTTCGGGAGTTTATCCCACAATGTGTAGTCCTTAATTGCAAGCGCACATGCCTTCAGCCTTTGTGGTTCTGCCTCGTCAATCGTTCCTTCATATTTTTTTACCTGTTCCGGTTCTCTATACTTATCAAGGCGAAAGTTACGAAGATACCATTTCAGGGTCGATTTGATTGGCCGATAGAAAAAGGAGGGTAGGAGCCAGAGAGCCAGCAAGAACCAGAGAGGAACACGGAATTCGCAATTTGGTGCAATTGCAAATACATCGAATGATTGTCTGGAATTTTGGCTCAGGTAATCAAGAATGATGGTAGATCCCAGTGAACTTCCCACGAAACAGAAAGGTCGTTCGAGCGGAACCCGTTGACGCAGGAATTCTGCAATATCCTGCGTCATACGGCTTATTGAAAAATCCACCGTTTTGTCTTTCGGCAAGAGGGCACTCTTTTTTTCCCTTGTTTCAATATAAAGAGTTCGATATCGGGGTGTCAGTTGTTTCAGGACGTTTTGCCAGCCACTGATTAAGGAGACCAGACCTGCAATAAAGATAATCATCGGTTGCTCAGGCCCATCATCTGCCGGCGTAAAATCGATTATTTTTAAAGAAACGCCATCAGAAACGTTGATGTAATCCTCAGTTACGGTGACATCTGAGGTTGTACATGCAATGAGTTCATGAGACAACGTGTGCATCACCACTCTCCTGCGAACAAGACATCGTTCATCATGGTTCATTGGTTATTTTGAATAACGAAAGAGACCTTTATTTTTTTGTGGGACAGAGGAACGGCCGAATATCGGCTGACGTGTTATAGTGCACTGTATCCATTCATCAGCCGAACTTTATGTCCGCGATCATTTTCTTGATAATGTCCATATGTTTGTATTCTTCATCTCGCAGTGTTTCCAGGACATCCTGCAGCATTTCGACTTTCGTTCTCTCCAGGAGTACGCCATAAAAATTGTAGGCATCTTCTTCCTTTTCCAATGCGGCTTCCAGAATCTCCAGCGGTGTGGTCAACTTTTGAAGATTGGTGCTCATGTCCCCCCCCTTTCTGTCAAACCGTTTCATCTGCACACATGATCTCTTGACGCAGCCATACGAACCAATCCTGTACTTTACATTCAGTATTCATATAAAGTTTATCAGTATTTCAGTTTTATGGTCAACAAGAAGAAATTATTACGTGAATTTGATTATTTCTTGATGAGCTTCATCACGTCCTCAGTGTTCCCTCTTTTGATCAGGCTTTTCAGATCAATCAGATTTTTTTCATACAGGTCAAGAATTGAATTCAAATACGGATTTAAGGTAAGAATTTCAGCATGGAGACGTGGGTCGGTGGTGCATACTTTGTCGATAATGCCGAGCTTTGTATCGAAGATCGGCGTTGAATATTTTTTTAGTTCGGAACGGTCCACGCCGGTATCTCTGAGGGCAAGTTCCAACATAATTGTATTAAAATGATTCAATCCCTGAATGATGGCCATCATTTCGTCATGGTTCTCAGGTGTCATGATGATGGCTTGGGCTCCCTTTTTTTCAAACAGATACTTCGGCCAGTTGGACCACTTTTTTATTTTTCCGGGGCAGAAAACGATACTGTGACCATCGATTGAATCAATGTCGGGGCCGAAGAGGGGGTGACAACCAATGACTTCCGATGCAGAGTGCTGTAACATTGCTTGAACCGGCTTTTCTTTCAGCGAGGTAAAATCCATGAGAAG
>Ga0272444_10002549_pt1 | contig 16777 bp, 20 predicted proteins | sample SSMForm13_FD_201033 | JGI IMG/M metagenome (GOLD analysis project Ga0272444, IMG submission 201033) | Marine sediment archaeal communities from Little Sippewissett salt marsh, Falmouth, MA, United States - SSM-Form-13 | ecosystem: Environmental > Aquatic > Marine > Wetlands > Sediment ...
ACATTAATCAGAAGAGGTGTCATTTTTCAAGCGTGTCACACTTGATCCGTAATCCTTTAATGCAATAGATTTAATGGCCACGGAGTCGCTTTGATGGTAAGCTCTTTATATGATTATCAAACCTTGACGGGCTGTTGCCCAAATCAATATTTTAGTCCGATTTACTTCGGATAAAATTGACAAATTGTGATTTTATACTTAAAAAATTATTATAAAAAAGTCTGTAAACGCCTAAATAGAAATTGATTAGAACGGTGATAACTGCTAAAGTATTGTTAAATAAGACTTTAACGGAGCATTATCATCATGATGGGTCGCCAGCAAAGAGTTCAGAAAAAGTTGTTTTACACAAAATTTAGTCTCGACCAGCGTGTACCTGAAAATCACATCTTAAGAAAAGTTGCAAAGTACATCGACTTTGACTTTATTTACAAAGAAGTCAAAAACAAATACGGAAGCAATGGTAATGTATCTGTCCCTCCACCAGTTATCCTTAAGATGATGTTGCTTTTGGTATTTTACAATGTTCGCTCCGAAAGAGAACTTATGGCAACAATTCCGGTACGTTTAGACTGGCTCTGGTTTTTAGACTATGATTTGGATGATGAGATTCCTAACCACAGTGTTTTGAGCAAAGCCCGAACTCGTTGGGGTGTGGCGGCCTTTCAGTCCTTTTTTGACAGAATCGTTATCCAATGCACTCACGCCGGCCTTGTGGACGGCAGCAAACTATTTATGGATTCCAGCAATATTCAAGCCGATGCCGCCAACAACTCTGTTGTAAACAAAGAAGATATGAACCGTTATCTCAAAAAGAGCTACCGCCTTTTTGAACAGCGCCTGGAAAAAGAGAAAGCCGCCTCTGACAATAGTAGTATAGATCCCCCCAAATCTGGAACAGCAAACAAGAAACATTTTTCAACCACCGATCCGGATGCATCTGTTCATCGACAAGGTGGACGGTCCAAGCTGAAATACAAGATTCATCGCAGCGTCGATAAAAAGAGTGAAGTCATAACTGCCACGACGGCAACTACCGGATCTGTTAATGAAGCTCATTTGCTAAAATTTCTGATAATGTCTCATCAGAAAACCACGGGGATTAAGCCGGAATTCTGCATTGCAGACAGCAAGTATGGCACCATTGACAATTATTTGGCCTGTTATGACCTTGGTATAAAAAGCCACTTCCAATCGTTTGAAAAGACCCATCGAGGTTCCGGCCGACAGAAAGGCATTTTTGCCAAAGAAGAATTTGTCTACGACCCTAAGCGTGATGTGTTCATTTGTCCGGAGGGAGAAGAGCTTCGACGAAGAAGATTTAGCAAGCAACGGCGACAATGGGAATATACTCCATCGTTGAGTGTTTGCCGAAAATGCAATTTTTTTCTCAATGTACCCGAAGTAAGACGGGCAGGTCACTAAAACGTCATGAGCGGCAAGATAATTTAGACTATATGCTGGCTCAGTCCGAATCCAAGGAATCCAAAAACGATATTCGCACTCGCCAGCATTTAATGGAACGTTCATTTGCACGAAGCTGCCGATATGGTTTCAAACGATCCCGATGGCGTAGAACCTGGAGACTCCAAATTCAAGAATATCTAACGGCTGCTATTCAAAACATTATGGTGCTTATCCGTAATGTCAAAGAACCATCTGCTGCTATGGGTATGGCAGCAGCGAGAGCAAACAAAAAAAGAGCACTTTCAAGCCTTCTTAGGGCATATTTTTACTTTAAAAGGGTCTTAACTGTAACCATTAAAAATTATCTTTCTTTACAGTATCGCTTTCTTTAAAATCTGATTAATAATTTTTTAGCAGTTTTAAATCCATGCTTTGGGCAACAGCCCGTTGATCATTGATTAAAAAAAGAACAGGCAGCATTTTAAAACCAGGAGTTTTCATTATGCTGGATAAATACCTCAAAAGATTTTCCCGCCTGCGGACATACAAAGACTGCGGGAAGTGGTCTGCACTGACCACCTATCAGGCGCCTCACAAACCGTTTCTGCTGTTGTCTATAATGGATCTGATCGCCCAGAGATCAATTCCCATTTCTCGGTTTGGATCACATCAATCCAACATTCTATTAAAGAGACTGGTTTTACAGAATTTATGCCCAGGATCAATGGAGCAATGAAGAGTATGAACAATGGATTTATGATCAGTGTGAAGAATTCATTCAAAAATGGCGCAGTAATATTGTGAAGAGATTCGCATAACTAAAACATGACGAGATGTACTTGACCAGATAAGGAAACCATCCCCATGAAAAATCTTCTAATCAAAATTGCACAATCACTGGTAGACGACCCGGAACAGGTACAGGTAGATGAAGTTGTGAGTTCCCAAACCATTATATTAGAATTAAGGGTAGCTAAGGCTGATATGGGAAAGGTCATTGGTAAACAGGGTAAAACAGCAAATGCCATTAGGACTTTATTGAATGCAGTTGCTGGAAAGGTTAAGAAAAGATACATGCTTGAGATTGTTGATTGATGATGTGTGCGTGGGGTAAAACCTTGATCATTGATTAAAGTGTGTTAGTCTGTAAATTTTAAAAAGTTCCCATGGATTGACCCTCAAATTGCCAGCCGGTGAATGTCTGATGTTGGGCGGATAAAGAGAGGTATTTTATTGACGAATTTAATGCCCGCAATTTTCATTGGGCACGGTAACCCAATGAACGCATTGTCTAAAAACAATTATACCGAGGGATGGGCTTCTATTGGTCAATCAATTCCACGCCCCAAGGCCATACTTTCTGTTTCTGCTCATTATTACATACCGTTCTGTATGGTGACTTCAAACCCTATTCCTCCAACAATTCACGATTTCAGCGGGTTTCCAAATGAACTATACCAAGTAGAATACCCTGCTCCCGGAAGTCCCGAACTTGCCCGGCGTGTTAAAGAGCTGCTCAAACCGACTCCGGTAAGGTTTGATGAAAGCTGGGGACTTGATCATGGAACCTGGTCAGTGCTGAAACATATGTTTTCTACTGCTGATATTCCCGTGGTCCAACTTAGTATCGATGAGACCCAGCCACCAATATTTCACTATGAAATGGGACATCGGCTCATGTCATTACGAGAAGAAGGTATTCTAATTATCGGTAGCGGAAATATCGTTCATAACCTGGCTGCTTATAACTGGAATAACAAAGATATACCTCCTTTTGACTGGGCCATGAGATTTGAGAAATATGTTCGAGAAATGTTGATTGAAGGTGATTTTAACTCTCTGATTAATTACCAAAATTTCGGCGATGATGCAATGTTATCTGTTCCGATGCCGGATCATTACCTACCGTTTATTTATATACTTGGACTTCGCACGGAAATGGAAAAAGTAAGCTTTCCGGTACAAGGAGTTGATGGAGGCTCAGTCTCAATGCTTGCTGTTAAGATTGATTGATGGATAATTCATAAGCGCGCGTTGCTTGATAATTGTCTCGGGGTGTTCCTATAGAGTTAATAAAATTGCTGATGTTATGGCCAGTGCAAATCCTGCCCCTTTCGTCACTGTCAGTCCACCCGTCACAACAACATGGTAGACAGCCGGCACTATCATTTGTAGAACAAAAGTTAAAACAAGTAACAAACCAACACTTTGGGGTGTTGTCCTGGCAAGAATACTGTTTAACAACAGGATCCCGGCACCCCCACAAACAGATGCACCCATCGCAAACAACAATTTGACATCGGGGTTGAAAATGCTCCCAAGATTGCCAACAGAAAAAGGTAGAATACACCCCAACATTATCACAACAAGAACAAACGAAGAAACGTTTCCACTCAGGCCGCTCCTGTTCATTAACAACGGCCATATTCCAAAAAAAATTCCCGTCAAAATCGCCCGAATGGATAGATTATGCAACATTTGAAAAACCTCCATTTCAAAAAGTTTTTTATCAATTCTATTCCAAACTATACACAATTTAATCGATTACGTCATTATGTTATACGTTATAGTGGATTTGAACACTATAATATAGAATTCCGGGACATCCTATAATAAATTTCTATTTTCCGGTTTGGATAACTTGGATTGGTGGGGAAAGTTAAAATCTATGTAGGAGATTTACATCATGCTAAAAGTGGTATTTGGGTTTCTTTTTATGGCCGTCTTCGGGTAAAGGCACAGAGCACCTATTCAGTCAAAGAGCGGTATAGGGGTCTGACCACGGCAACCTATTAATAAGATAAAATATTTTATATTATTAGGCACGATTTTTGGGCTTAGGCCTATCTTTTTGTCACAAAAAATAGCTGTTTAAGGAGAATCTTTTCAATTGCCGCGTGCAAGACGACACTACATTCCTGGTTATATTTGGCATACCCCGGTTGAATAGTCTTCTTCTCAGGTTAAATATGCTTCGCCCCGGTTAAATATTAAATGCAGATTTAAATGGATAAGCATTTCCCAGGTCAAGAATTCAACAGGGTAAATTACCCATCGTTGTCATAAAAAAGAGTTTCTTTTTAAATTTGAAAGAGACCGGCTATCTCCCGCCGCAGTATCTGGCAGGAAACGATAACCGGACTTTCAATAAGCCTGGTCTCAAAAGTATCAAAATGCGTTTTGATAATTGGATTCACTGCCCGGATTCGGTTTCCGGCAAAGCCGTCTTTTTATCTGCGTTAGCCAGCATTTCTATAGTAGACGACCACTCAACAAAATCCATTGAATCACACCCATCTCACCGTTTTCGTAGCGTGTATAAAAATCCGCTGGCTTCAATGCGTAATGTTTTTCAAACTCTGCAAGCCGAACAGCTTCATTGAATTTTTCAACCAAGGGTCGATATTTTATTCATTAATTTTCGTGCAAGATTCAGATATTAAATCAAATCCAAGAACAGCAGGAATGTCCCGAGATAGATATTTTGAGTTATTAGATGATTGTTAGTCTGCAGTAAAAGCTTTTATAGCACATGGTGGAGGGTCCACCTTATGGTGGGACCGGGTGTGTTTGATACGCTCGGGGCATCTATCCGGGGTATGAAGAAAGCCGGTTTCACAAATGACAAAATCTCTGTAAACCCTTTATATTTAGGTGGTGCCGAAGGCCGGATTTGAAGATATGCTTTGTAAAAACAGTTGGTTATAATGATTTTAAAAGGTTAGCTTAACAAAACGTAATAAATCATGTGAAATCGTGAAGCACTAATACACCCTATGTGTGCCTAAAAATTAAGGGTTGTGGTATCCACCATGGCCCTTTTTCTTTTTTGCAATTTTGTAAAAAATACGATATATGCAATTTAAATTGAGGGTCTTGGACCTGCACTTTTGTCAAAAAAACACAGGTTTTGACAAGTCTGAAATTTATGAGGTATCTCCAAGGTATTCATTTTAAACGATGCACGAAATATGAAAACGATATCTGAAAAATGATCTTGTCTTGATATTTACAGTTCGAAATTGATACATGTCAAATTGGCAGATTTCACCTCATGTCAATTCAAACCCACCCTTCTATTAATCAAAAAACCCATCTCTACCTACCACATAGTATTATAAACAGTTGAAATAATGATAATTATTCTTGACAAGTTTAAGATTTATATGAAACAAGTAATATACTGTCTACTGAATTTATTATCTGTCCCACTTCGATTTCTATTTTGTAACATCACCTATTCTGCGACCTCATTCTCGGTTTTTTTCTCTATGTGAAATGTTTTATTACTTTAATCGTTTTACCTCTACCCGGGAGGTTTTTTAATGAAGTTCCCCCTTAATATCGATTTTCTTTCTTACAGTCGGTCTTTATTGTAAAACATTCCTTGTTTCGCTGGCCTAACTCAGTATTTGTGGCTTTATAAAAAATATTTTATAATTCGAATAGGTTAACCTATATTCTGTCGGTTTCTCAAAAAGAGAAAGGATAAAAAATGCATGCGTTCAGTGTCATCAAGACCACCGTATGGAAAGCAATCCCCGGGATTCTGGTGGTGTGGCTGACCTGTTTGAGCGGCTGTGGTACTGTTCTTGATGTTGTGATGACAAAGGATGAGAGAGGTATAACCAAACTATACCCTCAAAATGTGACGATTACGCAAGTAAAAATAAATGAAGAAGCTGAAGCCTTCCCACGAGCACCTTACCCCGAAAAATATCAGGACAATGGAGACGGGACCTTTACTGACATTAGAACCGGTCTTATGTGGATACAGAAACCTTTTCTGTGGCTGAGATGGGAGGAGGCCATTGTTCAACGCAAGGACATATTCTCCTATCCTTACCGGGACTGGAGATTGCCAACACGAGTTGAGCTTGCATCAATTATCGATATCAATCAAAAAATTCTCTTCGACACCCCTGAGAGAAAGTATTTTGAATGGGTTCGTCAGAGCAAGCACGATGAAATCTGGACAAGGGACGTTGCCGGTTTTGGAAAAAATTCAAAGAAATATATGTGGGTCTGGCAGTTTACCAGGGGCTGGAGAAAAAAAAGCATCCAAGAAAGCGGGCCGCAAACTCTATTTGTACGTGATGCAGAAATCTTCTGGCCAAGATAGTCCTAATCAGAACTGATTTGCCTCAAAAGGCGGTATTTTTCTCAAAAAACCAAAATCCTAAAGGAGGGAAAATGGCAACTGAGTGTTTTTCCAAATGTTATGTTGCGGAAGAAACCGACGATAAGTTGATCATTAAGGGGAAACGTTTGGTAGGTTTGGTAGGTTTTGTGGTGCTGTTTTTATGGGGACTTCCTATTGTCGCCTTCACCTGGTGGGGATATGGGAGGGGTCGGCTGCCATTGGCAATTTTTCTACTGGCCGAAGTGATCGGCATACTTGCTCTCCTTGGATCTCTGGCCCTGCTCTGGTATCGGGTCATCGCTTTAAGACACTGTATCATCTTCGACAAAATAAAAAGAGAAGTTCACCTATATCTCCCGCATTTAAAAGGATCTCGACATATACCTTACGAGGTGGTTAAAGCCGTTGATTTGGAACTCATCGAAAAGGAGGACTAGAGAAGGTCCAGTCGATCGACTGTGACGTTGTATCAGCTCAATCTGAAAACACACAGCGGCGAAGCCTATGCACTCGACCGGTTTAGCAATTTCAACCAACTGTATGAATTGTCATCCAAGATACGGCGTTACCTCGGGTTGCCGGGCGCAGGTCCGACTCGACCTGCTAAGTCCGCGATCAAATCCGAGGAAGAGCCCACCCATGAAGGCGTTGGTTTGAGTCAATGGATGGATAGGCTGGCAGATCCTGACGCAAGTACTAGAAGCAAGGCTGCATTTGCCCTGGGAAGGATGGGTTCTAAGGCGAAGAGGGCGTTGCCGGTCCTCTTAAAGATGCTAAATGACCAAGAACCGGATGTTCGGGAGATGGTTTTAATGAGTCTCGGTTTAATCGGCCCCGATGTCCAAACGCTTCCTTTGTTAATGGAGATTCTGTCCAATGAAGGGCAAGACAAGATGGAAAGACAATTGGCAGCCACCGCTATTGGCCGAATAGGCCCCCCAGGCAATGAAGCCGTTTCGGCCCTGACCCGTGCATTAGACAGCAACGATCCCCATTTTCGTCTGCACGCCGCAACTGCACTTGTCCGAATTGAGGCAGGGCAGGCAAAAAAGGTCCTACCGATGTTGATAAAGGCTTTAGAGAACGAAAACTATACGATCCGCGGGCTTTGCATCAATGCGATCAAAGAAATCGGCCCACAAGCCGTGGAGGCGGTTCCCGGGCTTATCAAGGCCTTGGAGTCCGACACCCGAGTAAATCGGATCTTGGCTGCATCGGCTCTTGGCGCGATCGGGACAGTGGCCAAGGCGGCCGTACCTCTGCTGAAGAACCTGCTTGAAGACCCGGACGCTATCTTGCGCAACTCCGCCAAAAGCGCTCTGGAAAATATCGAAAGAGGCACTGGCTGACAGGCGAGATTTCGTCTGAGTCTGGGAATGAATCACATAAACGAGCCGGATCAACTTCAAAAATATACAGTATGGGCCTGTGGGGACGTGGCGTCAATCCATAAGTTCATAATTTGAAATGATTTTGGAAGCATATAACAATCAAAAAGTTAACATCTGTTAACCTAATGGACGTAAAGTCGCCGATGAAATGAGGCTTTTTTGTGGATAGCTTTAGTGAATCCTGATCACAGATCTCTGCTATCTGCCCAAAAATCTGTGCACCGTGCACATTTTTCTGTGCAATTTTTCATGATCTGCATACTATCAAAATTTTCCTTTAGAACAAAATTCCTAATCTATAAAATTTTAAAATAATTTGTAACATCCCTGTATAACAAAACTTTCTGGTTGTATGTGGGCAATGGGATGTCAGGCCACAAAGCGTTGGCATATAAATTGTAGAACACCCCCCTAAAAGGACCGTGTAAAGATAACTTATAGAGACAACAAAGAGATTTAAATGACAACGGTTTCAAAAAAGATATTGGTTGTAGATGACGAAAAATCTTTAAGGGAAATAATGAAAATAATGGTGGTTAAAATTGGATATGATCCTGAATTTGCTGAAAATGGAGAGGAGGCTTTGGAAATATTAAACAGGGAAGAGTTTCCAATTATTTTAATGGATTTAAGAATGCCGGATATAGACGGCATTGAAATGTGTATGCGAATTAAAGAAAGAAACCCGGAAACAGTTATTTATGCTTTTTCTGGTTCTTTTACAGAGGATGAATTTGATCAGCTTGAAAAGATGGGTTTTGACGGCCTTCTTTGTAAGCCGATCACATTTGATGTGTTAAAAAGCACTATTAAAGGTGCTTATGAAAAAATAAATAAACGGGGCAATGGGCTGCCTACCACATCCCCTTGCCGTTCTTAAAGCAACATATAGATAAGTCTTACCCTCTCGATTCCGTACCAATGACATAGCTCAATATATGAAGAACGAACAAAAAGGAGTATTACAATGTTTAACAGGTATATTGATATTTTGTCTGACTGCTCCAAAAATATTTTAAAACAAATGGGTAATATTGATATTTCCGATGTTACTATCAAACAAGAAAAATCTTTATCAACAACGTATTCAATTGCCCATTCCATACATTATGAGGATTCCAAAAATAAATTAAAAGGTGATTTCATATTAGGGTTTGCTGATGAATCTGAGGCAATACCCATTGCTGCAGCAATTGCAGAAAATATTGGCTTACCACCTATAGAGGAATTTGACGAGATAGCACCGGATGTTATTAATGAATTTCTGAACACAGTGGTGGGTCATACTACAACAGAGTGTTCTAAAAACGGTTTGTATGTCAGCTTCAACCCACCCGTTGTGTCCCGAAATAAGAAGATAAATATTTCCGATATGAGCAACACCACAGCCTTCCTAATATCTTTAGATTTTGCATCCGGTATGATAAAATCTAATTTTCAAGCCAAAGATTTGAGCCTTATGGTTACTTTCACAAAGAACAGTGATAACGAACTGCTGGGCAAACGTATTTTAGTGGCTGATGACTCTATGGTTATGAGGAAGATAATCTCAGAAGCCCTTAAAAAATCAGGTGTTGAAGTGGAGGAAGCAAATGATGGTCAGGAGGCAGTGGAAAAATACAAAATTTTCAAGCCAGACCTTACAATAATAGATTTAGTCATGCCGAAGATGAATGGATTGGATGCAATTGTTGAAATACAGAGCTTAAATCCGGAAGCGAAGTTTATTATAGTTACTTCAACCTCCCGAAGAGAGGAAATTGTTACCGCAAAATCATTAAATGTATTATCCTATCTTGTAAAGCCTTTAAAAATGGAAGAATTTTTAGCCAAGGTTAAAAAAGTATTTAAAAAAATAAATGAAAATTGAGGACTAATTCTTCCATAATTTTATAAGCCATTTTTTCTCCAGACAGTAGGCACAGCTCTCTATCCAAACTGAGACCATCTTCTTGTTTTGGTAAAATCAAGAATTTCGCAAACATTGACATTCTTTTTGTGATTTTATAAGCTATATTTTAAACTGTTTTAATGACATATCTATATTCTCAATAATTTCAGGAGGATTAAAATGAAGCCCAATCGAATTGTCGTAATATTTTTATCTGTTGCTTTCCTTTTTAGCTGTGCAGGTTCATACTCTTTCAAAAAGATGAACCAGCTAAAAATCGATATGACAAAACAGGAAGTCATTGAAGTCCTTGGTACTCCCAACAGTACCAGTGCTACCAGAAACGTGGAGTATCTTAAATATCTGATTAATAAGGGTATTTTTGACACTGCTGAATATTATGTCAGATTGGAGGATGGCAAGGTTGAATCTTATGGAGAGAAGGGTGACTTCAATTTGCCTTACTAAACGATTCAAATATTTTGATTTGCATAGAACCTACAGGCATGTCAACTTGTTAGACTCACAGCACCCAAATGCACCCCATCAGCACCCAACAGAAACAGAAAAGCCGCAACCTGTTAAAATTGCGGCCAATTCTTTGTAGTGGTGCCGAAGGCCGGACTTGAACCGGCACGGGGTTACCCACTACCCCCTCAAGATAGCGTGTCTACCAAATTCCACCACTTCGGCACATTTGAATATCGTCAACTTAAATAATGCCATTGAAAGCTTATCGGGCCTGAGCAGGTTTCGCAGGTGGTGAGGTTTCCGGCTCAGATTGAGAACTTTTTTCAGGTTCCGCTGGCGCAGCCTTCTGTTCTATGGGCGCTTTTTGCTCCGTCATAATTGAATTTTTCATCTTATGACCAGACATATAAGCCAGCCCCAGAGAAGTTATCATAAAAACCACAGCCGCTACGGTTGTCATTTTGCCCAAAAACGTTGAGCTGCCTGTGCTTCCGAAAAGAGTTTGACTTGCGCCTCCTCCAAAGGCAGCGCCCATGTCAGCACCTTTTCCGGTCTGCAAAAGGACGATCAAAATCAGGGCGATACAGACGATCACGTGTATTATTATTAGGAATATTGTCATAATTATTTTTTAAACTGAACGATTTTGCTGAATGTCTCAGGATCGAGGCTTGCGCCGCCCACAAGTGCTCCATCGACATCAGGCATTGCCATGAGCTCTCCGATATTGTTCGGTTTTACACTGCCCCCATACAGTATTCTAATAGAATTGGCAAGCATATTCCCGAAATTTTTTTCAAGCACAGAGCGCAAAAACTGATGAACCTCCTGAGCCTGATGGGAAGTCGCGGTTTTGCCGGTTCCGATAGCCCAGACCGGTTCATATGCGATAACCAGCCGTTTCAAATCATCCGAAGAAAATCCCTCTAACCCCTTTTTTACCTGTTTGTCAAGTACGGAAAACGTATCTTTTGATTCCCGTTCTTTTTCGGATTCTCCAACGCACATCACCGGTATTAAATCATTATCAACGGCGGCTTGCATTCTTTTGTTGACGGTCTGGTCGGTTTCGTTGAAATATTGGCGACGTTCGGAATGGCCGATAATAACATATTTGCATCCGGCCGATACCAACATGGCAGGTGATATCTCGCCGGTAAAGGCTCCTTGGGCTTCCCAAAATAGGTTTTGTGCGCCCAGCGAAACACAGCTTCCTCTGACAATGTCAGATACCGGTGCGAGTGCTGTAAACGGTGGCGCAATCATCACGTCGATATCCGTGGTTCCGGCTACGAGTTTTACAAGCCTTGCGGCAGTTTCAACAGCCTCAATACCGGTTTTAAACATTTTCCAGTTTCCGGCGATAAGTGGTGTGCGGTTTGTCATCAATTAATCCCTTTCAAAGGTCTCAAATTAAATATTGAAGATTGGCTATTCAAGGGTCGAACGCCGTTATTAATTTTCAATTTTCAATCAAAAACCTTCAATTTGTTCCTATAACTGTGAAGCGATCATGGCTGCAAGATCGACCATCCGGTTTGAATATCCGGTTTCATTATCGTACCAGGATAGCACTTTAACCATATTGTCAACGGTGTAGGTGGTCATCCCATCGACAATAGATGATAATGGTGATCCATTATAATCAGAAGACACCAGCGGAAGATCGCTATATCCAAGTATGCCGGCAAGGGATTTTTCCGAAGCCTCTTTAAGGGCGGCGTTTACATCCGTGACCGTGACACCTGACTTTTCCAAAGTTGCGACAAAATCGACAATAGATACATTGGGTGTGGGGACGCGAATGGCGAGCCCGTTTAACTTGCCGGACAGCTCCGGCAGCACCAGGGCAACGGCCTTGGCTGCACCTGTGGTCGTGGGAATCATTGACATTGCTGCCGCTCTGGCCCTTCTCAGATCTTTGTGAGGAAAATCCAGGAGGCGCTGATCCCCTGTGTAAGAATGTATGGTTGTCATCAGGCCGCTCCTGATTCCGAAGTTTTCAAGGAGTACCTTGGCTATGGGTGCAAGACAGTTGGTGGTACAGGATGCATTTGATATGATGTGGTGATTTCTGGGGTCATACTGGTTTGAGTTGACCCCCATGACGATGGTAACATCGGGTTCTTGGGCAGGCGCGGATATTATGACTTTTCGTGCACCCGCGGAAAGATGTTTTGATGCGCTTTCATGGTCTCTGAAAAGGCCGGTGCATTCTGCAACAATGTCAACGCCCAGGTTTTTCCATTCAAGGCTATCCGGATCTTTAATGGAGGTAACGGCAATGGATTTTCCGCCCACTTCAATGGAACCGTCTTTGCCGGTTATTTCCAAATCAAGCGTGCCGTGAACGGAATCATATTTAAGAAGATGAGCCATTGTGGCTGAATCCATGAGATCATTAATCCCGACGATTTCCAGTTCAGCATGGTCGATCAAAGCCCTGAAAACCAGGCGTCCTATCCTTCCGAAACCGTTTATACCCACTTTTATGCTCATAATGTCTCCTTTATGTTTATCCTTGTATCCGTTTATTTCCGTTTATTTCCTTTTAAAATCCCGCTTGCCAGCGAAATACTCTTTTTTCCAAAAGCTTCAAGGTGCTGAGCGAGTTCGCTGAGTTCCATATCTTTTTGAATATCCACAGCCTTAATCAAAATAGGGAGATTAACGCCGGATATGACTTCCACTTTTCCTTCTTCAAGAAATGAATAACTTAAATTTGAAGGTGTCCCACCGAACATATCTGTAAGGATAAGCACCCCTTTTTTATTATCCACCTGTTTAATGGCTTCGGCAATCTTCTTGCGCAGTTTGTCAACGTTTTCTTTCAAATTTATGGAAACCGGCACCATGGTATCGGGTCGATTTCCTAAAATGAATTCAGCAGCGTCGATGAGTGCATCTCCAAGCTGACTGTGTGTTACAATAACAATACCTATCATAATGCTCCTTCAAACCTTCTAAAGATTGATGTCACGATGTGTGATTATGATTTGCCTTCCGGGTTTTTTTATATGTTCGAATATTGCTTCGGTAATGCTTACCGAGCGATGACGGCCTCCGGTGCATCCGACTGCGATGGTTAAATAAGATTTACCCTCTTTTTCATACAACGGGATTAAATAGTCAAGCAGGTCCAGATATTTTTTAAAAAACCTGCGGGCCTCATCGTTGTTTAAGACATAATTTTTAATGTCCGCGCTTCTTCCGTTTAATGCTTTAAGTTCAGGTACAAAATATGGATTCGCAAGAAACCGAACATCCATAATCAGACTGGCATCGTGCGGGGTGCCGTATTTAAAACCGAACGACAGAATATTTATTTTCATGGGCGCAAAATTTTTACTTTGTTGCGCGATATAATTGATTACGGACTTTAAGTTATGGACATTGTAACGGGAAGTATCGATAATTTTATCGGCGGAAATTTTCAGGTCTTTTAACTGCTCCTGTTCAATGCGTATTCCTTCCAGAAGACTTTTGTCCTGAGACAGGGGATGATGTCTCCGTGTCTGGCTGTACCGCTTAAGCAGAGTTTCTTCATCAGCCTCTAAAAAAAGGATTTTGAATCGATATCCTTTTTCCTTTAAAGAGTCAAAAACTGACGAATACATAGAAAGAAAGCTTTTTTCGCGCAAATCCATGACAAATGCCAGCCCCGCAATTTCAGAATCGCTTTCAATCGGCAGCTCTAAAAATTTGGGAAGAAGCGCTACCGGCATATTGTCCACACAATAGAAACCAGTGTCTTCAAATGCTGATATTGCAGTACTCTTCCCGGAACCCGAAAGCCCTGTAATGATGATTATTTTTAACTTTTTCACTTTTTATCAACGTTCGGGTTTATAATTCTTCCTCCTCCTCTTTTTTAATAATGGAATAAATTTCATCTCTGCTAAGAGCATGTAACAGCTTTTGTCTGAAATGGTCATTTTTTAAAATCCTTGAAATTCGAGCAAGCAGCTTTAAATGAAGGCCTGTGGAATTTTCAGGGGTTATAAGGAGAAAAAAGATATGGGTTGGAAGCCCGTCCATGGATTCAAAGTCGATTCCCTTCCGGCTCAGACCAAAACCGAGTACCAGTGATTCAAGATCTTTTACCTTGCCATGCGGAATTCCGACGCCTTCACCAATGCCGGTACTTCCGAGTTGTTCTCGTTCCATCAGCACTTTTACAAGATACTCATGATTCATGCCGGCAATACGGGCTACAGGGGTTACGAGTTCTTCAAGAACACCTTTTTTATCTATTGATTTCAAATCAGTAAGGATTGCTTCTTTTAGTAAAACATCAAGGATTTTCATTTAATATTCACTATCCAAACGTTTTGAAAATTTTACAACGTTTTGAAAATATATTTTTTTAATGGCAACCTATTATTGTCATCAGACCCGTATCCCAACACTTCCCGGCTATATAGCAGGATGGGCCAAACCAACGAACTTGATTATAAATTAGATTCTCGGCTGAATTAAGCCGTAGTCGCCGTCCTTGCGCCGATAAAGTACGTTTACCTGATCCGTCCTGGCATTAGTAAACACCAGAAAATTGTTAGACACAAGGTCCATCTGCATGATTGCTTCTTCCACATCCATGGGTTTATATTCGATACCTCTAACTCTAATCTTTACTGCGGCTTCTTCATCCAAATGTAATGTGTCTTCAGCAATAATATCTTTTACTCTGGCTTTGGCCACATTTCGGTGTTTTCTGACTTTTTCTTTATTCTTTTTTATCTGTTTTTCTATCTTGTCAAGAACCATGTCAATGGCAGAATACATATCTTCGGTTACTTCTTTACCGTATATGTTGAGCCTGTCGCCGATTATATTGATTTCAGCCATATGGCGGAACTTTTCAACCGAAAGTACAACGTTTGCTTCTGCCGGGTTATATAGATATTTATCAAAGCGATCAAGTTTGTCGCCAACGTACGATTTTAAATTTTCAGAAGGATCAAGATTCTTAAAGGTTACAGATGTCTGCATACTTAAGACCTCCCTAGAATTGTTTGCGTTTGTTCGATGGAAGTACTCTCATTATCTCACGATACTTTGCTACGGTTCTGCGAGCGATACTGATGTTTTCCTCCTTTAAAAGTTGTGATATTTTATCATCGCTATACGGTCTTTTTGGATCTTCACTTTCAATGATTTTTCTTATCTTATCCTGGACACTGGCAGAAGCTATGGTTTCGCCATTGAAACGGTGAATAGAACTGTTAAAAAAATATTTCAACTCAAAAATACCCCGCGGTGTATGGGCATATTTATTAGTTGTTACCCTGCTGATTGTCGATTCGTGCATCCCAATATCTTCTGCGACATCTCTTAACACCATGGGTTTCAAGTATGAGATCCCCTTTTCAAAAAACCCCCACTGGAATTTCAATATACTTTCCATTACCCTGTAGATGGTTTTTTGACGTTGATGAATACTGCGGATTAACCATGTTGCGGAACGTATCTTTTCCTGTATGTAATCCTTTGCTTCGTTTGAAAATCTTTTGCCGTCCCTAATTGCATTTTTATAAAAATTGTTGACATGCAGTCTCGGCATACCGTCGTCGTTTACCCAGATAATGAACTCATCTTCAACTTTGTATACAAAAACATCGGGATTAATATATTGAGCTTCTTCATCTGAGAACGGCCGTCCCGGCCTTGGCTCCAACCCTTTGATAATATTAATGGCACTAATAATATCTTCGATATTTGCTTTTAAAGACTTGGCGATGGCCCTGTAATTTTTATTTTCGAGGTGATTGAGATGCTGTTTAATGATTTGGGTCACCAGGGTGGCGTCAAGATCAAAATGTCTTGCTTGAATAAGAAGACATTCACCGAGATCCCTGGCACATACCCCTATTGGATCAAATGTTTGCATAAGCAATAGAATTTCTTCAACCTTTTCATGAGCCATTCCGCTCATCCGGGCAATGTCTTCAACAGAGGCATCAAGATAACCGTCTCTATTAAGGTTGCCGGCAATAATGCTTCCGATTTTCTCTTCGTCTTCGGTGGGTGATGTCATCAATAACTGCCAAAGCAGATGTTCGCGCAAAGATTCCTTTCGTGCCACAAACGATTCGAAATTCGGCGATTCCTTTTTTTCGGTTTCGGAATGTGTCTTACCCGATGAACTGTATTCATCAATATAATTGCTCCAGTCCATATCATCGCGGATATTTTCTTCTATTGTGACCTCTTTTGCATCGGGCGGGTCAGCAGCCTTTTCCTCAGTCTCCTTAGCAAGCTGCTCTTCAACACTAATCTCCTGGACTTCTTCTTCCAGCGTGGGATTCTCTTCGAGTTCCTGGTTAATCGCGTTTAAAAGCTCAAGCCGCGTTAACTGCAAAAGCTTGATAGCCATTTGCAGCTGGGGGGTCATGATAAGCTGCTGAGTTAATTTTAATTGTTGTCGTAATTCAAGCACCATTTTATAATTTAAACTCGTCTCCTAAATAGATC
>Ga0272444_10002550_pt1 | contig 16777 bp, 15 predicted proteins | sample SSMForm13_FD_201033 | JGI IMG/M metagenome (GOLD analysis project Ga0272444, IMG submission 201033) | Marine sediment archaeal communities from Little Sippewissett salt marsh, Falmouth, MA, United States - SSM-Form-13 | ecosystem: Environmental > Aquatic > Marine > Wetlands > Sediment ...
CTCGACAATGCGCGTTGCCGGCCTGGTTGGCGGACTGAGGCAGCTGCCGACGTTTGAAGTCGATGTTCGCCTCGCCGATGTCGATTCAAACTGGGCCGATCCGCTCGCCGGCGAACGGCCTTCGGAAGGTGCGTCTCCGTACGACATCATGGTAATCATCCCGCGTGGCATCGATGACGGATCGATGCAGTGGATCTGGCTCGTGACCGGGTGGCTTGACTTCTTGGCGCCACAGACACGCGCCGGACTCGAGGCGGTTTCCCTGATCGTCGACCAAGTCTTCGCGGATGTCGCTGAGGCGATCGACGTCTCGGAGGACCTCTGGCCGTGCCTGCTCTGGGCGGCCTACACGACGAAGGGATGGATTCGATGAACCGACTGATTCGATTCGCGGTCGATCATCCGGTCTGGACGATCATTGCCACACTGGTGCTAGCGGCGGCCCTCGCGTTCCCGATCCAGTACTTGGAGGAGGAGACGGATTTCGCCGAGTTCATGGCCGACGACGATCCGATCATCGTGCTGATGGACGAGGCCGAAGCGCGCTACGGCCGGTCATGGGGGATCATGGTGATGCTTCACAACGAGGCCGGCATCTTCAACGACACGACGCTCGGGAAGATCGAGGAGATGGCGGACGCGATCGAAGCGATCCCGGGGATCAGGTCCGTCAGCACGCCGCTCAACTCCCAGACGATCGTCGGAACCGAGACGGCGCTTTCCGTTCGCCAAGCTGCGCCCGACGGCATCGCACCGCGAACGCCCGAGGACATGGAGATCTTCCGTTCGCGATTGATGGCCGACGAGAACCTGATCGGCGGCGTGGTCAGCGAGAACGGTCAGGCGGCGTTGGTCAACATCGAGCTCGAGGTCGGCGCGGACGAGTACGCGATCACGCCGAAGATCGTCGACATCGTCGACGCTCACCGAGGCGGCGGCGATACCTTGTACATCTACGGCGATGCGTACTTCGACACGGTCATGTCCGAGGAGATGAACGCCGACATCTCGCTCCTCTTCCCGCTGGCAATCTTGGTGATGGTGGCCCTGTTGTTCGCGTCGTTTGTGACGATCCGCGGGATCCTTCTGCCGATCGCGATCGTGCTGTTGTCGATCATCGTCGCGATGGGTTCGATGGTCCTGCTCGGCTTCCCGATGACGGCGATGTCGTTTATCGCACCGATCCTGCTCCTGGCGATCGGGATCGCCGACGCGATCCACGTCCTGAACCGATACAACGAGGAGATCGCGAAGGGGACCGAGAAGAGGCAGGCGATCCTGAACACGATGCGGGACATGAGGGCGCCGGTCGTGATGACGTCGCTGACGACCGCGGTCGGATTCCTGTCGCTCCTGTCGGCGTTCCTCGTGCCGCAGCGCCACTTCGGCGTGGTCACGGCGATCGGCGTATTGGCGGCAATGCTCTTCTCGCTTGCCCTGATCCCCGCCGTCTTCTCGCTGCTGAAGAAGCCACGGGTGCGGGACCTCTCCAAGGGACTGCGCCCGTTGACGCGCGTGTTGCTCGGGTTCGAGAAGGTGATCGTCGGACATCGCAAGACCGTGCTGCTTGTCTCGCTGATCATCTTCGGCGTGATGCTCGCCGGGATTCCGAGGCTGCGGGTCGAGACCTCCAACGAGGAGTTCCTCGGCGAGGAGCACGAGGCGGTCAAGATCCTCGACTTCACGGCGGACTACTTCGCGGGCGACATGAGTGTCATGGTCGAGTTCGACACCGGGCGGCGCGATGGGTTGAAGGACCCAGCCATGTTGAACGCGATGCTCGACCTGGAAGAGTTTCTTCTGGAGAACGGCGTCGCCAAGACGTTCTCGCTGACCACGCTTGTCCGCCAGATGAACGAGAAGTTCAACGCCGACGATCCGGCATACTACGTCATTCCCGATAGCCGGGAGATGATCTCTCAGCTGTTGCTTCTGTACACATTCCAGGGGGGGACGCTCGGTGACATGGCCGTCGGCGACTTCTCCGCCGGGACGGTGACCGGGATGTATCAGATGAAGTCTTCCGGCAACGTCTCCCGTCTCGCGGGACTCGTGCAGGACTACCTCGATGAGCACTTCGCCGAGGGCGGAGAGATGCGCGTGCGGATGATTGGTGCGACGACGCTGATGAACCGCATGTTCACCCAGATGACGCGGAGCCAGCTCGTCGGCCTGGGAACAACGATCGCCGCCGTCACGGCGCTGGTCATGGTGCTGATGGGCTCGGTGGTCGCCGGACTGATCGCCGCGATCCCACTCATCCTGACGGTGACGTTCTCGATGGGGATCATGGCGTACACTGGCCAGCCGCTCGACATCATGACGCTGATGGTCTCGGTCGTCGCGGTCGGAATCGGCGTTGACTACTCGATCCACTTCATCTCGCGGTTCCGGACGGAGTACCGCCTGGACGGCGACGCAGAGCGAGCGTTGCAGAAGACGATCCAGACGACCGGGCGTGGGATCACGTACAACGCCCTGACCGTGGCGCTCGGGTTCTTCATCCTGATCTTCGCGTCGTTCAAGGGGATCCGCACGTTCGGATGGCAGATCGCACTCACGATGGGAATCAGCGCGCTTTCGGCGATCTCAATCATCCCCGCGATCCTGGTTCAGTGGACGCCCGGATTTCTCGGTCGCCTTCCGTGGAAGCGTGGCTGAACACCGAAACTGCACGGTACAAGACGGAGTACATCACTCCGAAGGAGGCATGGAATGGTCAAGAATGTCATGAAGATTGGAGTTGCTGCACTCGCGGTAGCGCTTCTCGGAGTGCTAGCCGTCGGCTTGACTGCGGACGAGATCCTGGATCGAATGGATGTCGAAGCAGACGCCGTGGCGGAAGGGAGCCTGATCGCCACGATCCGGTTTGAGAACTCCTACCGGGACGGGACGACCGCCTCGAACCTGTTCGGTTCGCTCTCCAAGCCGAACCTGTCGCTGATCTACTTCATCGAGCCGATCGATGTTCAGGGGACGATCCTCCTGACGCACGAAGGGGAGACGGACGATGAGGATGCCCGCATCTTCCTTTTCCTGCCGCTGCTCGGGATCCCGAAAGAACTCGTGTCGGACGAGGAGCGCGGCGGCAGCTTCGCCGGGAGCGCCCTGTCTTATGAGGACCTTGGCGGACAAGACGGACGTGACGACTACGACGCCGTCCTAGTGGGTGAAGAGGAACTGGTCGTCGGTGAGTTGACGCGAACCGTCTACGTCATTGAATCGACGGCGAAGCCGGGGGTGGATACAGACACGCCGCGGACCGTGCTGTGGATCGACGCCGAGTTTTTCATCATGCTCAAGGTCGAGAGCTACAACGATCTCGGCAACCTCGACAACACGATGGAGGTGCTTTCCTTGTCGGAGTTCGAGGGGAGGCTGACCGCCGACGGGATGCTGGCGACCGACGTCTCGAACGAGAGCTCGACGACGATCACGTTTCTCGATCGCCACCGGCCGGACGCCGAGATCCCCGACGGAATCTTCTCGGTTGACAACATTGCCACGTTCGACCCGACCGAGTGGGGATTCTAGGCGCCATCAGCGGGTCTCCCAGATGTATGAGGGGGGCGCCATCCTGTGGATGGCGCCCCCTCCATCGTTCCCCTGAAGCGTCACGCCGCGTCGACGACCCGACGCACGTTCCCCATTTCTCTCTCGAGGTCCCGCGTGGATCCGACCCCGCAGGCGGCTTCGGAAAGCATCGACTGAACTCGATCGATTGCCCGGAGGGCACCGAAAGCCGGGACGCTCCGCTCTACCTCTTCAGGGAGGTCGCGGATCGAGCGGTAGCCCTCGTGGAGTGCGCTCATCAGCTCCTCGCCGGCCTCCCGTCGCTCGATCCAACTGCGCACAACGGCGAGATCGTACGCGTAGTAACCCCACCGGCACGTCTTGAAGCCGATTGCGCGGGCCTCCTCCTCGTGAAACAGGACGTTCCGCCGCTCGAGTCCGCCGTGGATCACCCCCGCAACGTTCGGTCCGTCTCGAAGGACCGACATCGTCACCGCAATGAGCTCTATGGCTTCTCGGAAGACCTCAATCTGCTCGACGGAGTAGTGCGTTCGAAGGAGCCTCTCGTCGAGGATCTGCGACATCAGTGTCGCGTTGCGTCGCGGCGGCATGATCTCCTCCGGCCAGCGAAACGCCTCGGCGTGGCTGTGAAGCTCGGCCAGGAGGCGGCCGACGCTGCGAAGATGCCCCGGAGCGAGTTCGCGATCGAGTGACTCGCCGCCAACCCAGCGAAACAGAACACACGATCGGAATCCAGGCACCCCTGCGATCGAGACTCTTCGGACCAACGCACCGTCCATGGTGAGGATCGGTTCGGGGACATCGAGATCTGTATCGCGGCAGAGCGCCGTCAGCCAGAGGATCTCGCGTTGGAGCCCGTTGGAGTCTTGTTCGGGGTGACCGATTCGAAGCGCGTAGTGCCGTGATACATCCCCGGTTGCCACCTCGAACGTCACGTTTGCCGATCCCCCGAGGTAGGTGACCCGAGCCGATTCCAGGCCGTAGCCGGAAACGGCCTTGCGTGCCAGTCGCGTGTAGCGGGCGATCTTTTCCGATTCGGAGAGCAGTTCGAACCGATTCATCGTCCTCCCAACCTGGACGCCCCATCGATCCTCGAGAGGCTCGATTCGAGTGTACTTCCGACGCGGTTCCCGTACGAGCATGCCATTCATTCCATACAACACCATCCGTTATGATCTGCGTATCGAGCCCGATGGATGATGGAGGTGGTGAGAGTGAAGTACCCGTTTCGCAATCTCGTCTTCGAGGGCGGCGGAGTGAAGGGAATCGCCTACGGCGGTGCGCTCGAGGTTCTGGAGAAGAGGAAGATCCTGAAGGACATCGTCCGCGTCGGCGGTGCGTCAGCGGGAGCGATCAATGCCGTGCTAATGGCCTTGGGATATACGCGGCAGGAGATGCTTGATATCCTCCTGGAGCTCGACTTCCGCAAATTCCTCGACGACTCGTGGGGCCTGCTCCCAGACGTCAAGCGCCTACTGCGCGAGTACGGCTGGTTCAAGGGCGACTTCTTCGAGGAGTGGATTCGCAGGCAAATCACGAAAAAAAGACAGCCGGCCGATGTCACGTTCGCTCAGCTGAAGGCGAGTGGGCATCGGGGTCTCTACCTGATTGGCACGAACCTGAGCACCGGATTCGAGGAGGTCTTCTCGGCCGAGCGGACGCCGCGCATGCGCGTCTCCAAGGCGGCGCGGATGTCGATGTCGATTCCGCTCTTCTTCGCTGCAGTGCTCAGCAGACGGGGCGATGTCTACGTCGACGGCGGGGTCCTCGACAACTACCCGGTGAAGCTGTTCGACCGGCAGCGGTACGTTGCCTCTGCCGAACGGTCTTCGCACGTTCGGCGAACCGACTACTACAAGAAGGTCAACCGACGGAAAAAGGTGAGGCGCAACCCGTACGTGTACAACATGCAGACGCTCGGCTTCCGGCTCGACACGGCCGAGGAGATCGCCGTCTTCCGTCGTGAGAAGCCGCCTGCGCATCAGGAGATCGATCAGCTGTTCGAGTATACGTGGGCGCTGATCAAGACCCTGTTGAACGCACAAAACAACCAGCATCTGCACAGCGATGACTGGCACCGGACCGTCTACATCAACACGCTCGACGTGAAGACGACCGATTTCGGGATCAAGAAAAAGGACAAAGAGAGGCTGATCGAGCAAGGCAAGGTCGGAACCGAGAAGTACTTCGACTGGTACGAGGGCCGGACCCGCAGTCTGGAACTCCCGGTGAATCGCCCGCTCGAAGGGTAGAGCGAGTTCGCGTGGACGGACCCGTATCCCGCCGGTACGATCGCCTGCGCCGATCAGCAATCGGCGGTCAAGGAGGAGAGCATGTTTGCCGGGACGGCCCGTTACTACGACCGGATCTACGCGTTCAAGGACTACGCCGGCGAGGTCGAGAAGATCCTGTCGATCGCCGAGCGAGAGCTCCAGACCGACGGAAGACGACTCCTCGATGTCGCCTGCGGAACCGGCCTACACCTGGAGCAGTTCAAGGGACGCTTCGAGGCCGAGGGGCTCGACCTCTCTCCGGAGCTTCTCGAGATCGCCCGTGAGCGCAACCCGGGGCTGAGGTTCCACCAAGCGGACATGCGGACGTTTGCTCTCGATGCCCGCTACGACCTCGTCACGTGCCTGTTCAGCTCGATTGGCTACATGGTGACCCTCGACGACCTTCATCGGGCGATCGCGCGGATGGCGGACCACCTCGTCCCCGGCGGGCTTCTCCTCGTCGAGCCGTGGCTCACTCCGGAGATGTGGGAGCCGAACACCGTGCACGCGCTGTTCATCGACGAACCGGAGTTGAAGATCGCCCGGGTCAACACCAGCCTCACCGAGGGACACGTCTCGATCTTCGACCTCCATCACTTGATTGGCACGCCGGAGGGGACGGAGCACGTCGTCGAGCATCACGAGCTTGGGCTCTACACGGTCGAGGAGATGACCGAGGCGTTCCGTGCCGCTGGGCTCGACGTCCAGCACGATCCGGAGGGACTGACCGGCCGCGGATTGCATGTCGCGAGCAAGCCATGAACGGACCTGAGTGGACGATCCGGCAGGCGTCCGTTGACGAGATCGAGCGACTGGTCGACCTCCGGATGGCGATGTTCGAAGCGATGGACCTCCTCGATGAGGAGAATCGGGAGCGGACCCGCGACGACTGCCTCGCCTACTTCGAAGCGACCCTTCCAACAGAGGTCTTTCGCGTTTGGGTTGCCTGCGCACTGGATACCGATGGAACGGGCATCCAGCGCGGGCCGAGTTCCGATGAAACCGGAACTCGCGAAGGTGAGCTAATTGCGTCGATCGGCCTCGTCATTCACTCCATCCCACCGAGCATGTTCAACCGCGTTGGCAAGGAGGGCTATATCATGAACCTCGTGACTCTCCCGGACTGGCGGCGGCGGGGGATTGCCCGAGCGCTGCTGGAGCACATTCTCGCCGTGCTTCGGTCCGAAGCGGTTCCGATTGCCAGCCTCCACGCGTCCCGCGACGGGCTGAACCTGTATGAGGAACTCGGTTTCAAGACGAAGGAAGACCTTCCCGAAATGCGCTTGCCCCTCTGAGGATCAGCCGTCCGACGCCAGCTCACGGGCCCGTTCGATCGCGAGGGCGTTGTAGAACGGATGGGCACCCACGATGGCTGGATCCTCGGCCGCCTCGAGAACCGTCGAGATCAGTTCGTCAAACAGCGCGTTGTCACCGGTCGGGAGAGCGTAGTACTCAGCGTAGTTGACGTAGTTCTCGAGGTACGTCGGATCGAGCTCGATCGATCGTTCGAAGTGGACGACAGCGTCGACGCGGCTTCGTCCGACGAGGAAGTACGCTTGGGCGAGCAACGCGGCCATCGATCGATGAGGCCCTCCGCCGTCGTACGCCTCGTCGAGCTCGATCGCCCGCTCGAACGAAGCGGCTACGTCTCGCACGCCGCCGAAGAACGCCGTGAATCGGTGGAAATCGAGCCACTGACCGAGCGTATTGCCATACCAGAAGATGCCGGCCACGTCGGTCGCCGCGCGGAGGGCGGCGCGGAACCCGTCCTGCTCGCGCATGGCTATGAACGTAGGGTCGAGTTCTAGAGCTGAGAGAGCGCCTTCCTTGCCCTCCTCGAAGGCCGCTTCCTTCTCTGTCGGTTCGCTCAGGTAGCCCACGGCAAGCTCGAAGGTTGCCTGCGAAAGGCTATTGAGAACACGAATTCGTGTTGGAACGTCCCCTTCAGGGAGGAGCACGAGTGCCTGTTCCCAGAGGTCGATCGCGCGGCGCAATGATGCCTCGTAGGCGACGAAATCGAACGGCTCGGTCCATCGATCGTATGCGGCCTCTGCCTCGGCAAGGAACGTATTGACGTCCGCCGCAAGGCCAAGCACCGATCCAGTCAACGCGACTATTGCCGTCAGCACGACGAGCCGGACGAACTCCAGAAGTCTCCTGATTCCCCTCGGCGCGAACATGCCGCGAAGGATACTCGAAGCCTCGGTGCGCGGCGAAACCCGGCGAGGAAGCGGCAGGTGGTAAGATCGGTCTGGAGGTGGGGCATGGACATCGCAAGGCTGATCGAAGACCGATTCGGGGAGCAGATCGAACTGCACAAGAGGCATGTGAATCCGGCCCTGGCACGGGTCCTGCAGATCATCGACTACGACGTCGACTACATCCGCGGCGAGGGCGCTTACCTGTTCGATGCCGAAGGGAACCGGTACCTCGACTTCCTCGGCGGCTACGGTGTCTACCAGCTCGGACGGAGCCACCCGGTCCTCAAGAAGACCCTCCACGATCTTCTCGACCTCGATCGGCCGAACCTGATCCAGATGGACTGCCCGATCCTTGCCGGCCTCCTCGCCGAACGGTTAGCCGGGATGGCGAGGCAAGCGTATCCCGGGCTTGACGCCGTCTTCTTCACCAACTCCGGCGCCGAGTCGGTCGAGGGGGCGCTGAAGTTCGCCCGTGCGGCGACGAAGCGCGACCGGTTCGTCTATCTCGATCACGCCTTCCACGGCCTGACCCTCGGAGCGCTGTCGGTGAACGGATCCGAGCACTTCCGCGAGGGATTCGGAACGCTGCTTCCGGCGACGCCGGTGCCGCTGAATGACCTCAGCGCGCTGAAGCATGAGCTTGAGCGCGGGGATGTTGCCGCGTTCATCGCGGAGCCGATCCAGGGGAAGGGGGTCTACATGCCGGACGAGCGATTCCTCCCCGAGGCGGGGCGGCTGTGCCGAAAGCATGGGACCGTGTTCATCGTCGACGAAATCCAGGCCGGACTTGGGCGGACGGGCCGGTTCTTCGGTGGCGAGCACTGGGGACTCGAGCCGGACATCGTCACGATCTCCAAGGCGCTCAGCGGCGGCTACGTCCCCGTTGGCGCGGTGCTGATCCGCCGTGATCTGCACAAGAAGACGTTCTCCGGGCTCGAGCGGTGCGTCGTTCACTCGAACACGTTCGGGATGAACGAGCTCGCCATGGGCGCAGGACTCGCCACGCTGGAGGTGCTCGAGAGCGAGAAGCTGATCGAAAACGCCGCCCGCCAGGGCGAGCGGCTTCTGGACGGCCTGCGCGACATGAAGGAGCGCTACGAGATGCTCCACGACGTCCGGGGGAAAGGGCTGATGATCGGGATCGAGTTCGGCCCGCCGAAATCGCTCAAGCTGAAGGCGGCGTGGAAGGCGCTCGAGACGATGCAGGCCGGGCTGTTCGCCCAGCTCGTCGTCATGGGCCTGATGCGCGACCACCGGCTCCTGACCCAGGTGAGCGGGCATCGCGTCAACATCATCAAGTTCCTCCCGCCGCTGATCCTGACCAACGAAGACGTGGAGTACGCACTTGGAGCGATCGCTTCCACCCTGGAGAAGGCACATAAGGTCCGCGGCGGCCTCTGGGACCTCGGGAAGGATCTCGTCAAGGCTGCGATGAAGAGGTAGTCGGGCTACTGCTCGGCGTCTATCGATGAGCAGTAGGCAGAAGGCGCACCGCGTGCGGGGAGGGTTGTGGGACCTGAGCCGAGATTTGGTCAAGGCCACGTTGAGTCGATGACTCGAAGCAACTGGAGACACCATGGCCTCGAGCGCGACGCACTGACCGCGATCGACCAAACCCTCGACAAAGCCCATCGCTTCCGCGGCGGCCTGTGGGATCTCGGGAAGGATCTCGTCAAGGCGGCGTTCAAGCGGTAGTCATCCCTGGAACGCAAAACGACTTGTCAATCAGCGGCAGCCGCCCACTGATCCGGCGTGGCAATCTTGATCGAGGTATTCCGCGGCAGTAGAAGCAGATGCGCGAGGCAGCCATAGAGTCATGTCTTTATTCTTGAATTCGCGAGCTTCACCAGGCGTCTGCGTGGCCAAATGGAGTGTTGCAGAGTGACACCAGCGCGGTCTCCAACCTTCCGAACTGGCTGGAATCCAGCAATGGTGTCTTGAGTTCCAGAGCGTGGCGTTGTGAAGGAAGCGTCCGTTGTCACTATCCCTGGGCCCTCGGATGATGACGCCTGGTGCGCTATCCTGTGGCGCCCGACGAACTCCCTCGCGAGGGCAACGGGAGGACAGCTATGACCAAGCGATTGACTGCGATCATCGAGAGGGAAGGGGACGGGTATGTCGCCCTGTGTCCGGAGGTGGACGTGGCCAGCCGGGGCGGGTCCGTTGACGAGGCGCGGGCGAACCTCCAGAAGGCGTTGGAGCTGTTCTTCGAGGCGGCATCCGAGGAAGAGATCCGAGAGCGGCTGCACGGCGAGGTCTACGTAACACACGGCGACTTCGCACTTGGGTAAGCTCCCGCGGCTCTCTCGGCAGAGGTCTGCGACATCCTGCAGAATCACGGATTCACGGAAGTGCGCAGGCGTGGCAATCACATCGTCATGCAGAAGAGGACCGTGGAAAGCACCGTGACTGTCCCGGTTCCCAGCCACGAAGAGCTCAAGATCGGCACGCTGTCCTCCATCATCCGCCAATGCGGACTAGCGAGGTCGGAATTCGAGTAGGCAGTGCGAAGGATGCGCTGAACCCCTCACCGCATCAGATACCCATTCTCCCCGTACCACTCAACCGCTTTGGCAAGCGCGTCCCGCGCTCGTGTCTGCGGGAAGCCGAGCTCCCGGACGGCCTTTGACGGATCGAAGTACATCAGATGGCTCGACATCCGGATCGTCTCCGGCGTCATCCGTGGCGTAACCCGAGGGAACACCCGGCAAAACGCGGCGTTCAGGTACGACAGCGCCAGGATCGGCCGATACGGGACCCGGACGCGCGGTGACGGCAGCCCCGTGATGTCGGAGAGAAGGTCGAGCATTCCCTTCATCGTGACGTTCTCCCCGCCGAGGATGTAGCGTTCGCCGACGCGGCCTTTCTCGGCGGCGAGCCAGTGACCGAGGGCGACGTCCTCGACGTCGACGACGTTCATTCCGGTCTCGATGTAGGCCGGCATCTTCCGGTTCAAGAAGTCGAGAATCGTCTGACCGGTCGGTGTCGGCTTGATGTCGCGAGGGCCGACGGGGAAGCTCGGATTGACGATCACGATCGGCAACTCCTTCGCGACCTCGAGCGCGACCTGCTCGGCGAGGTACTTCGACCGCTTGTAGTCGCCGATGACTTGTTCGAGGCTCGTCTCCGTTGTCTCGTCGGCCGGCTGTCCGCTGTCGCGCAGCCCGAGGGCCGCGACCGAGCTCGTGTAGACGACGCGCTCGACCCCCACCGCCTTCGCGGCGTCGAAGACGGATCGCGTCCCTTCGACGTTCACGTCGTAGATCAACCGCCGCGGCCGGACCCAGAACGAGTACAGCGCGCCGACGTGGAACACGAGCTCGCACCCTTCGATGCCGCGCTGAAGCGAACCTAGGTCGCCCAGGTCGCCCTCGACGATCTCGATGTCGAGTCCGTCGAGGTTCCGGCGATCCGATCCGGCCCGGCAGAGGGCGCGCACGCCGACATTTCGTTCGAGCAGCACGCGGACGACGGACGATCCGATGAACCCGGTCCCTCCGGTGACGAATGCTCTCATGGTGCTCCGTACTCCAGCATGTAATCCTCCTGCTCTCCTTCGCCGACGATCTCGATCGTCCGGGCCTCCGGGTCGAGCGTGACGTACGCCCAGGTCGCCGGCTTGCCGCCGATCCGACCGATCAGCGCCGTGAACGTGACGTAGTGGATTCCGTCGATGGTTGAGTATCCGCCCTGGTGGTCGTGCCCTTGGAAGACGGCGATCACGTCTCCGTCCTCGACGAGCGCTCGGCGGACCTCGTCGTGGTTGACAACCTCGGGACCGCCGTGCCGGATCTCGAACTCCAGATCGAGCCGCTGGTGGAGACAGACGATCGTTGGAAGCTCCGTCGCGGCGAGATCCTCGCGCAGCCAGTTGAGAATGGGCGGAGGAACGAATCCCTGCATGTACCAGAACTCCTCTCCTCGATCGGTTCCATCCGCCCGGTACTGCGCGTCCAGGAGAACGATGTGGTAGCCATTCGCGTCGAAGCTGAGGGTCGACGCCTCCGCTCCGACGAGCGAGAGAAACGCATCCTTGGTGAGGTCGTTGAGATCGTGGTTCCCGAGGACGTAGTACCGCGGACCGTCGAACTGCGCATAGGCGGCGTCGGTTGCCGTGAGAATCGTCGGGATCCGCTCCGGGTCACCGAGCTCGGCTCCGAGGACGAATCGTCCGTTGATGAAGTCGCCGAGTTCAATCATCAGATCGGCAGGCCAGGCGTTCATCGCGTCGACGCAGGCTTGCAGACGCGCGGCCCAGTCGACCATCTCGAACTGATCGAACGGGGAGTTCGTGTCGTGGGCATGCAGATCGGCGAAGATCCCGATCCGAAGCGGCGGCGCTGCGCTTGCCCCGACGGCGACGTAGACAGCGAGTAGGATGAGCGACAGCGCCCGCCGATTCCAGATTTCTCGGTGCATCCCCCGACCGCCTCCTCCGAGTCACCAAGAAGGCTACTGTCTGCAGAATCTCACAGCAAGGATTCGCAGCGTAGTAGCCACGTGCCGCTCAGCGGCACGCAGGCTACCGGCCGCCGGTCTGCACGGCAAGGATTGCGCTGCATCGCAGCGCTCCGTGCTGCGTAGCAGCACGGAGGCTACCGGGAACGATTCCTCGTGGCAAGGTTCGGTCAGGGAGAAGGCAGGGGTGCTAACGAAGGGAGGTCAAATCGACGACCTCAAGCCCGTCGGGGAAGAAATCCGAGCGGTAGACCCACAGGGAATCGTCTCCGTCACCAGCCCGGAAGGCGAGAAACTCGTCGCCTCGGGCGAACAACTCGCTGTTGCCGAGATCGCTCGACACGAGATAGCAATCGGCGTCGAACAGGACGTCCCCCGCGCGAAGCGATGCGGTTCCGGTCCGCTCAACGGTCATCACGGGCAGTCCGTCCTCGGTGGACTCGGCGTCGGATCCCTGGCTCGGCGGGCCGCCGAAGACGAGGACCTCGAACGACGCCGATCCGTTGTCGCGCCGAAGCGCGAACAGGCGGGGCAACAAGACGTAGGTACTGAACGTTCCGAGTGTGAACGTGTTCTCCGGCTCGATCAGAAGCTCCTCGACATCATCCGAACCCTCAACGGTTACGCGGCCGTCCTCGACCGTCGCGCGGACGCTCCGATCGAACCCGAGCGGCGCGTGGAACTCCGCGACGTACATCACGGGGCGAAGATCCCCGTCTCCCTCGAACGTCTGTTCGAACGTCACCTGGATCGTGGCGAGAACCACCTTGAACCAGAATCGCCCTGTCGAGTACAGGGTCGCACGGTCTTCGGAGATCGTCAGTTCGTACGCTTCTTCGCCGAACGGTTTGCCGTCCCCGATCATCGTGAGCTTGCCTGTCGATACGTACGGAGTCGCGGGGCCATCCGCGGGAGGTCCGGGGGAGGATTCGGCGTCTTCCGGTCCGACCTCGTCGACATCGGCTGCAACTTCGTCCGGATCGATCCAGCTGCGAGGGATCTCCTTCGTCTCGACGTCGAGCGGCAGGTCTATTGCTCCCGGAGATGAGAGGAAAAACGCAATCGCCAGGCCGCCGATTGCGGCCACGGCGACGCCGAGAATCCAGAGGAGTACCTTCCATCTTCGAGTCATCCGTTTCGCCGTTCCCATGATGTCGCGTCACGATACTGCCCGGGTGCGGGCTTGTTGTGAAGCGCGTGTGCGGAGACGGTGGACGGTGTGGGGATGGTCCGCCCGATCCGAATCGGCTATCGTGGGTCAGCGTAGGAACGGGGAGGGATCTTGAGCGAGGAGCTTCGGCGGATCGATCTGGAGAGCTGGCCACGGCGGCGGCACTTCGAGCTGTTCCGCAGCTTCGCCTATCCGTACTTCAACCTTTGCGTCGACGCGGACGTCGCGCCGCTCGTTCGGGCCGTCAAGAAGACGGAATCATCGTTCACAGCACACCTCGTCTATGTCCTCGCGCGAGCGGCGAATGAGAGTCCGGAGTTACGCCAGCGGATCCGAGGTGACGAGGTGATCGAGCATCGGATCGTTCACCCGTCGACCACAGTGCTGACCAACGACGACCTGTTCTCCTTCTGCCTCTTCGAGTACAGCGAGGACGCTAGCGTCTTCATCCGCTCGGCGATCGAGGCGATCGAATGTGCTCGGCGGGATCTATCGATCGAAGACGAACCAGCCCGTGATGACTACCTGTTCATGACGTCGATCCCGTGGGTCTCGTTCACCTCGCTCATGCATCCGGTCCCGCTCTCTCCGCCCGATTCGGTCCCACGGATCGCGTGGGGGCGCTATCGTGCCGAGGGGGATCGCCTGCTGATGCCGCTTAGCGTCCATGCCCACCACGCGCTGGTGGATGGGATCCACGTTGCGCGCTTCTATGAACGGGTCAAGCAGTTGATTGACGATGTCGACCAGTGGGCCGATGGAACCGCTTGAGGCCACCTTCCGTTTCTACGCCGAGCTGAATGACTTCTTGCGGCCTGAGCAGAGAAAGGCTGAGATTCTGTATCGGTTTCACGTTTCCCCGACGGTCAAGGACGCCATCGAGTCGCTCGGCGTCCCGCACGTGGAGGTCGACCTCATCCTCGTCAACGGCGCATCGGTCGGGTTCGGGCATCGGCTCGAGAATGGGGATCGTGTCGCCGTTTACCCGGTGTTCGAGAGCCTCGATATCGGGTCGGTCGTGCGCCTTCGAGAAGCGCCGCTTCGGCGGACCGGCTTCGTTGCTGACGTACACCTGAGGCGCCTCGCCCGGTTTCTCCGTCTTCTCGGATTCGATACGCTACATTCGAACGGCTTCGACGACGCGCAGTTGGTGGAGATCTCCGCCAGCCAAGGTCGGATCCTGCTCACTCGCGATCGACAGCTTCTCAAGCACGGAAGGGTGACGCACGGCTACTGGATCCGGTCGACCGACCCGATCGAACAGGCACGCGAAGTGGTTCGGCGGTTCGATCTCACTGACGTAGCGCGACCGTTCTCCCGATGTCCCGCGTGCAACGGGCTCCTCGAGGCGGTCGAGAAAGAGGCCGTCGCGGACGACATTCCGCCGAAGACCGCGAGGTGGCTCGACGAGTACGTCCGCTGCGGCGGGTGCGGGAAGCTTTACTGGCGCGGGACGCACTTCGAGCGGCTCGAGGGACTGGTTGAGCGGATCCTCGCCACCGCGGCTCAGGCCTGAGCGATCAGATCGTAGCCAACGACGTCGATGATCTGTGCCTTCACGAAGCCCCCGACGGCGACTTTGCTGCCGTGAACGAGCGTCACGCTATCGACGTCCGGCGCCTGGGCTCGGGTGCGGCCGATCCATAGTCCGGTCTCGTCGCTCGGGCGATCGATCAACACCTCGACGATCTTGCCGAGCATCGATCGGTTCTTGGCGAGGACGACCCTCTGCTGGGCGAGCATCAGGGCCTCTTGGCGCTTCGCCTTCGTTCGCTCGGAGATCTGATCCCGCATCTCGGCGGCGGCGGTGCCAATCTCGTTCGAGTAGCGGAAGACGCCGACGTGGTCGAACCGGATCCGCTCGACGAGGTTGACCAGCTCGTCGAACTGCGCCCGCGTCTCACCGGGGAATCCGACGATGAACGTCGTGCGGATCGCGACGCCAGGAACGCGAGTTCGGAGCTTGTCAATCAAGCCGATGCAATCGGCCTGCGTGACGCGCCGACCCATCCGCCTGAGGATCTCGTCGCTGAGATGCTGCAGCGGGATGTCGACGTACGGGCAGAGCAGTGCGATCGTTGCGAACGCCTCGATCAGCGCGTCGGTGAAGTACGCCGGGTGGGTGTACAGCAGGCGAAGCCAGCGAAGATCGGGGATTTCGCCAAGTCGCCCGAGGAGTTCGTGGATCGACATCGAGCCGGGGAGGTCCTTCCCGTACGACGTCGTGTCTTGGCCGATTACGTTCAGCTCGCGGACGCCGAGGTCGACCAGTTGCCTCGCCTCGTCGAGGATCTCCTCGGCCGGTCGGCTGCGGAACGGGCCGCGGATCAGCGGGATGGTGCAGTACGCGCACCGATTGTCGCACCCGTCCGAAACGCGCAGGTAGGCTGTATGAGAAGGCGTGAGCAACAGACGTGCGCCGTCCTCAGGTCCGGCCTCCAGACCGGACGCATCGACGATCGCCTCGTGCTCGCCGAGCCCGAAGAACCCGTCGACCTCGGGGAGATCCGTGCGGAGGAGATTGACGTCTCGCTCGACGAGGCAGCCCATGACAAGGAGTCGACGGCAAGTTCCCTGCCGCTTGAGCGCCGCGTAGTCGTGGATCGTCTCCAGGGACTCGGCCGTCGCCGGGCCGATGAATCCGCAGGTGTTGACGATGATCACGTCGGCCTCCTCCGCCGTGGCGCCGACCAACCCACCGGCTGTCGCTAGCCGCGCGAGGAGGCGCTCGGAGTCGACGAGGTTCTTGGCGCAGCCGAGGCTGGCGAGGTGAATTCGGGGTGCTTCTTGGTTCCGTCTGTCCATGTCCGTCCGTTTCGTGAGATGGGTGTCGATCATCATACGGCCCGAACTCGACCCGCGCGAGACGGACGGGAGACGGGCGGTGCGCAGCCTGCACGTCAAGGAGGAGAGTAGATGTCCGACGTGACGAGACGGATCTTGGAGACCCTGCAGGCGGAGCCCGCATTCCTCTGCGCCCTAGCGACGGTGACCGGGGACGGGCACCCGTCCGTCCGGACCATGAGGGCGACGATTGACGACGATCTGACAATCCGTTGCCCGACGTTCCTTCAAACGGGCAAAGTCGCACAGATCCGGGCCCGTCCGGAGGTCTGTCTGACGTGCGGGAGCACGGACTC
>Ga0272444_10002552_pt1 | contig 16771 bp, 15 predicted proteins | sample SSMForm13_FD_201033 | JGI IMG/M metagenome (GOLD analysis project Ga0272444, IMG submission 201033) | Marine sediment archaeal communities from Little Sippewissett salt marsh, Falmouth, MA, United States - SSM-Form-13 | ecosystem: Environmental > Aquatic > Marine > Wetlands > Sediment ...
CGGTGTATCTCAACGCCGAGATCAAACGACCGGTGGTATTGACTTTCTTCGCCACCTGGTGCGTGCCTTGCCGCGACGAGGTGCCGCTGTTGATCGACTTGCATCGGCGTTTCGGTGAACGCGTTGGCTTTTTATGCGTTGCGGTTGATCCGGAGAACGTCGATAAAATTCGTTCCTTCGTCAACGATGTGAACGTGCCCTATCCGATGTTGCTTGATCAAGATCGTAAGATTATGTCGGCTTATGGCGTCGACGCTCTGCCGGCAACGTTCGTCATCGGCGTCGATGGCCGCATCCGTTCGGTTTTCTCGCGCATCGGTGAACAGGAAGCGCGATTGTTGGCCGACGAACTAACGCGCCTGTTGGAGAAGCCATGAATCATCGTCGGCTTTTCATCGCGCTGTTGATCGTTGTTGCCATTCCCGTCTCTGCGGGCGCCAAGATGCTTTTCGGCCCGTATCTGCAATCGGTTGCCACCAACGAGATGTTGGTTTGCGCTTACGGGGAAACTGGCGATCGGATGATCGTGGAATACGGTGACGGGCAGGGTGAAGCGATGCAGGTATCGGCAATGCCCGGCATTCCGATGTGTGCTCGTTTGCCCGAGTTACAACCTGATATCGTTTATCACTACCGGTTGCAGTACAACGGCGTTTGGACGAGCAACGAGCAACCGTTTACGTTCATGGCCGACGCGACCGGCCCGCTGACGTTTGTCGTTTACGGCGATACCCGCAGCGGTGATCGTAGCTTTGATCTTAAGCACCGCGAGGTCGCCCAGGCGATCCGTGAAACGGTGGTGCCCGAATTCATGATTCACACCGGCGATTTCGTCGAACGCGGCGATGAACTTCCGCTGTGGATCAATTTTTTCAATATCGAACGCGAAGTGCTGGCCAATGTGCCCCTGTTCCCGGCCATCGGGATGAGCGATCAACCGCCCGAATTGATGCGATCGTTGTTTCCCTTGCTGGTTGATTCGCCCTGGTATTCGTTCGACCGCGGAGCGGCGCATGTGGCCGTGCTCAACCTGTGGGAGGGCCGTTCGCAGCCGGCCAATGAGGCCGATGCCGAAGGCGAACAGGCCGTCTGGCTGCGAAACGACCTGGCGCAGGCGAAAGCCCGCGGTGCGCGGTATTTGTTTGTGATCATGCATGATCCGCCGATGGACACCAACGGCAAGACGACGGCGGCGGCGCGAAAAACCTTCATGCCGATTTTTCAGACCTATCAGGTCAACGCGGTGTTTTCCGGCGCCCACTATTTTTCGCATGCACTGCGAGACGGCGTGCACTACTTCACCAACGGCGGCGGTGGAGCGGAGTTGGATGTACAGCAGCCCACAGAGGGTGTATTCCGTTTTTTCAGCCCGATTCATCATTTTCTGGTCGTTGAAGTGGGTCGGGCGGGGGCACGGGTGCAGGCTGTCAACAGCTACGGCGAAATGTTTTACGAAGCCGATCTCGAAAAGACACCGGGCGGCCTGGTTGACGCCACTGCACCGACGTACGTGCGTAGCTTTGAAGGCGGTCATCGCTCGTTATCGCTGACCTCATTTTTCGCACCCGATTGTGAAGACTGCGAGGATTTGGCCGGTCACCTACCGGTGATCGCGGAGCGGGTCGGAGTTACGTTGGTGGTGACCTTCCGTTCGTTGGAGGATGCGGATAACGAAGCGCGGTTAGCAGCCGTAACGGCCGAAATCGGCCCAACACCTATCGTGGTAGTCGGCGATACGGTGTTGGTCGGACCGGAACAGGTGGAAGCAGGTTTGGATGCCGCTATCGTACAGGCGTTGCAACAAAATCAAGCAGCCAAAGGCACTCCGTGGGTCGGACGTTTACTGCTGCTCGGCGCTTTGCTGGCGGGTTTGTTGTTGTTGGCTGTACTGATCCGTTTTTTCATTAAGCGTCGACGCTAAAAATTCGATAGACGACACCTCCACAAAATAGACGACTTATTCGAATTGCAGTAATATTTTACTGAAGTGCTTTTTCGACTTTTGCCTGAATCTCACGCATGTCGAACGGTTTTTTTAAGAAGCCATCGACTTGTTCCGGTTCGATGCCTTCCAGCATGTCCATGTTGTAACCACTGGTAAGCAGAACACGGGCTTGCGGGAGAAACTGCCGTACTTTGAGCAACATTTCATTGCCTTTGATGTCGGGTAGGCTGTAATCAAGAATGACCAGATCAACCCCATCATGAAGATCGGATAATGCAGATTCGGCTTCAGCGCCACTGAAAGCGACCTTGCTGGTATACCCTGACATTTCCAAGATGTGCTGCATCAGGTCGGCGATAATTTGTTCATCTTCAATGATGAAGACTCGCTTCCCTTCAAAAACCATGATTCCCCCCAGTCCGATGAATATATTGAACCATATCAAACATTAATCAAAGAATTAGCTTTGGTGATACCTCTCACTTTTGTTTGAACACAACAATAAGTGTATCGGTCGTTTCTTGCGATAACATAAATGAAATTTAAAATTTGCTGCAATTTCTCTTTTTCTTTTGGACGTTCTATTTGTTTATTATGCGAATTATTATCGCCACAGCGATTCACAGAACGATGAGAAAGCTTACATCCCGAAAATTTTATCTATTTTCTCTTTCAGAACATCGGCTTTAAAAGGCTTGACCACGTAATTGCTGACTCCGGCTTTTACAGCGGTTAAAATACTGTCTTTTTCCGATTCGGCGGTAACCATCAGGAAAGGGATTTCTTTCATCGCGTCGTCTTGGCGGACGGCTTTCAATAAATCCAACCCGGTCATCTTCGGCATGTTCCAATCCGAAATAATGAAGTCCACATTATTTTCTTTCAGGACTTCCAATGCCGTCGAACCGTCGTCGGCTTCCAAAATATTTTTGTAGCCCAACTGCTTAAGCAGGGTTTTAATAATCCGACGCATCGTCGAAAAATCATCTACACAAAGGATTGTCATTTCCGGATTCGCGCCCATGATTCCTCCCGTAACCTCTTTATCTCCAACGAGATTTTCCAACCGGGACACAGACTGCTATCAGCCTTTGTCTATGTTTTCGTGCGGTTGCCGGAAAACCACGAGCATAATTTTTTCAATTCGGTAAAACGATTGGGAAATAATTGAAAATGGCCTGTAGATCTGATTTTTTTACCAAAACGCAACGAATCAGTTAGAATCTACCCTTTATTGCGGCGTATGTTTCAACTGATGTTGGGGTAAAAGAATGACTACACAAGAATTGACCGATGCGCAAGTGTTGGATATGGACGCTCATGCGGTTTTGGAGGCCTATCGCGCAGGCCGTTTGACGCCCGGTCGGGCCGTGGAAATTTACATCGCCCACCAACAGCGATTCAATACTAAGCTGAATCTGGTGGTTGAGGATCGCTACGAACAAGCGCGCGCAGAAGCCAAACGCTACGACCAATTGTTGGCGGAAGGCAAGGTGGAAGGTCGCCTGTTCGGTGTGCCGATGAGCATGAAAGAATCGATCCATGTGGGCGGTATGCATACTACCGGCGGGGTTGGACGATACCGCGACCAGTTGATTGATCAAGATGGCGAAGCAGTGAAACGATTGCGCCGCGAAGGTGCGATCATCATGGATAAAACCAACACGCCGCCGTTTTGTTTCTGCCAGGAAACGGACAATCTATTATTCGGTCGCTCGAACAATCCGTGGAATCCGGCTTTGACCACCGGCGGCAGCTCCGGCGGCGAGGCGGCGTTGATCGCCGTCGGCGGCGCTGCAGCGGGCTTCGGTTCGGATATCGGCGGTTCGATTCGCATTCCTTCTCATTTTAACGGCGTAATCGGATTCAAACCGGGCGCGCACCAATCGCAGTTGGAAGGCTCCTGGCCGCCGGCGGAGACCGACAGGCAATGGTCGATGCTCGGTTTGGGGCCGATTGTCAAAAGCGTGCGAGATGCCTCCCTGATTTATTCGATTGTTTGGCCGACATTCACGCCGCCCGAATCCAACGAGCTTCCCGCAGATTTGCGCGTAATCAGTTTTGGCGATTTTCATCAGACCAAACTCGGTGAAGATACCGGCCGTATTTTGCAGGCGGCGCAACAAGCGTTGCGCGAGGGCGGGGCAGAGTTGAATAGCCGTGCGCCCGAGTTCATGCACGACGTTGCCTTGGCCTGGCAATTGATCATGAGTGAAGATAAGGGCGAGGGGATCAATGCCCTGGCGTATCCGGGGCGGTCCTGGGCTTTTCTGCTCGATTACTTCAAAGCCAAGTTGGGCTTGGAGGCCGAGGTGCATCCTTATCTATCCTGGGCGATCGCCGGTACCAAGATTGTGCCGCCTTCGGCGAAGCAATTGGTATGGCTGGAAAAGTACCTGACGGAAAATAGCAAGAAGATCACAGAATTGCTTGGATCGAACGGTGTTTTCGTCGTACCGTCCTATCCGACTCCAGCCAAACCTCACGGCAAGGTCTACAGTGAAATATTCAGCCTCACCATGAGCTATCGTAAAGTGTTGCCGTTTATCACCCTGGCCAATACCTTCGGTTTGCCTGCGATGGTTGTGCCCTGCGGTCGTTCCGCCGATGGCCTACCGATCGGTCTGCAGGTCATCTCGACCGTCGGCAACGAACCGTTGTTGTTCCGGGTGGCGGCGTTTTTGGAAGGCAAGTTCGGCGGCTGGCAACGCTGCCGCAGTTATGACGGATAAGGGAGTAGAGTATGGCCTTATACAGTTTTGAAGATCGCAAACCACAGGTTGACGAAAGTGCATTTGTTGCCGAATCGGCGTTGGTCATCGGCGATGTCCGCATCGCCAAGGATGCATACATCGGTCATGGCGCCATTTTACGCGGCGACTACGGCACGATCATCATCGGCGAGGGGACGGCCATCGAAGAAGGGGTCATCATTCATGCACGGCCGGATGATAAAACGGTCATCGGCGATCACGTTACCGTCGGGCATGGCGCCATGCTGCACAACACGACCATTAAAAATTACGCGGTGATCGGCATGCGGGCGACGGTCAGTGATTACAGCGTTGTCGGTGAATGGGCGATCGTCGGCGAAATGGGATTGGTCAAAAACAGCCAGCAGGTTCCGGACGGTGTGATTGCCGTCGGTGTGCCGGTCAGCGTTGTCGGACCGATTAAAGATCAGCACAAAATCATTTGGAGTCTGGGCAAACAACTTTACGTCGACATGGGGCGTCGTTATCGCCAACCCGGAGCTTTCGTACGTTTGGATAAGCCCTTGGGTTCGGAGAAAACCGATTAAAAGACATGACCTGGCCGATGTAATTATCAACCAGGTCATAGCGGCGCGATAAGATAGGCGGCAACACGCATCAAACGCGCCTCAGCGTCGTACTTTACTCGCTGGATGTGGGTTACATCCCTATATTTTTCAAGGATTTTTTATCTTTTGTTGTCTTTGCGCTTCATTTGTTTAAATCGTCCGATGCAGCAAACTGGTTAAGGATTTCCACGAAATTCACGAGAAAAACCTTGACAGAAGAAGATGGCACCTATATAAATAGACGCGTCTAATTAGCGGAGGCGACTATGAGTCACCACACCCACGACGGACCCATTACCGAGTCACTGGAAGATTACCTGGAAACGATTTACCACCTGATCAATGAAAAGAAAGTCGCCAGGGTTAAGGACATCGCCAACATTCGCAATGTTCGGATGGCTTCGGTGACTCCGGCGATGAAGCGTTTGAATGATTTGGGTCTGATTGTTTACCAACAGCGTGAGTATATCGAGTTGACCGAAGAGGGTGAGAAGATCGCCCGCCGTGTTGTGGCTCGCCATACGATTTTGCGCCGATTTTTCAGCGGTTTTTTGAATGTTTCGGACGAGGTTGCTGAAAAGGATGCCTGCCAGGTGGAGCACCACCTTTCCGATGAAACAGTCGATCAACTGGTGCGGTTGTTTGAATTCATCGAGACCTGTCCGGAAGGACGGGAAATTCAGCGGTTGTTTCATCAATGCAGCACGATCAATCCTGAGTTGGAACCTTGCCATGAACCCTGTCGACGGCGTGAGCGACAGCGGCAGATGAAAGAGAGTATGCAGGTAACTACCTTGGCCAGATTGAAGCCTGGAGAGAAAGGTATGGTGGTGCAGATCAGTGCCAACGGAGCGCTTCGCCAGCGGCTGATCGATATGGGTTTACTGCCGCATACCGAAGTTGAAATCGAACGCGTCGCACCCAGTGGCGATCCGATCTGGATAAAAATGCGGGGCTTTGACCTTTCGTTGCGTAAGCAAGAAGCCGGCGGCATTCTCGTGGCCAAAGTAGTTCCCGTTGATAATTGAAATATTCTTACTGCGGATAAATGGTTAGGCTGAGGTTGTGATGGCCGAAAAAAAGGATTTCTCCCGCGTACTCCATATTGCCCTTGCGGGCAATCCCAACAGTGGAAAAACCTCGATTTTCAATGGACTGACCGGAGCTCACCAGCGAGTCGGCAACTATCCGGGCATCACCGTCGAAAAGAAAGAAGGGTATTTCCAGGATTGCGATTGCCGCATCAACGTAATTGATCTTCCCGGTACTTACAGCCTGACTTCCTACTCGCCGGAAGAGCGGATCGCCCGCAATGAAATCTTGCGCAAAGACATCGACGTCGTAGTAGTCATCGCCGATTCCACCAACCTTGATCGCAATCTTTACTTGCTGCTTCAGGTGATGGAACTCGGGGCCAATACGGTGCTGGTGTTGAACATGAGCGACGAAGCGCGCGCCGGTGGGCAGAAACTGGACATCGAGCAAATGAAGGTGCTGCTGGGTATTCCGGTCGTCGAAACCGTCGGCCACCGGGGCGGCGGCATCAAACAGTTGAAACAGGCGATTCAAGACGCTGTCGCCAATCCCACCCACGGTGAGCGTTTGATTTATAACGATGACCTGGAAGCGGCGCTGGCGCGGATCGGTGATTTGTTGTCGCCGGGTTTGCCCGCCGACTCGCCGCCTGTTCGCTGGCTGGCGATCAAGCTGTTGGAGCGCGATCAACCGCGCATTCAGTGGTTGCGGGACAACGTGGGCAATGCCGAAGACATCATTCAACTCGCCGAAATGGAAATCGCCCAACTGGAGAAAAACTCCGACGAAAACATTTCGCTGTACCTGGCCGATACGCGTTATGCCATCATCGCCGGTTTTATGCGCGAAGTGCGCTTGTCGGAGATGCGCCGCGATGCGCGCCGGCGTTCTGAAGCCGTCGATTCGGTGCTTGTTCACCGGGTGCTCGGATTGCCGATTTTTCTTCTGATTATGTATGTGGTCTTTTGGCTGACCTTCACGGCTGGCGGCCCGCCGATGGGTTGGATCGAAGCCGGCTTTGAACATTTGGCCGGATGGATCAACGGACTGTGGCCGGCGGGCAGTGAATCGGCGTTGCGTTCGCTGCTGGTCGACGGCATCATCGGCGGTGTCGGCGGCGTGCTGGTGTTTTTGCCCAATATCATTTTTCTCTTTTTCGGGCTGGCTTTGCTGGAAGACACCGGCTACATGGCGCGCGCGGCGTTTTTGATGGATCGCTTCATGCACCGGTTCGGTCTGCACGGTAAAAGCTTCGTGCCGATGATCACCGGTTTCGGCTGCACGATCCCCGGCATCATGGCCACGCGCACGTTAGAAAACGAACGCGATCGCTTGACCACCATGCTCGTACTGCCGCTGATGAGCTGCGGGGCACGGTTGCCGATCTATTTACTGATCATTCCCGCATTCTTTATTAAAAAATGGCAAGCGCCGATGCTTTGGCTGATCTACATCATCGGCATCGTTCTGGCCGTCGTTTTGGCGCGCGTGCTGCGCAGTACGATTCTCGCCGGTGAGGACGCTCCTTTTGTTATGGAATTGCCGCCTTACCGCATGCCGACGATGCGCGCGGTGTTGATGAAGATGGTCGAGCGTTCGTGGATGTACATACGCAAAGCGGGCACGGTCATCCTGGCGATCTCCATCGTTATGTGGGCGCTGACGTCTTACCCGAAAGCGCCGGAAACCGACGCGCAGGCCGAAGTTCAAGAAGCGCAGGCGCTGGAATATTCTTTGGCCGGTCGCCTCGGCAAGTTGATTGAGCCGGTCACCGGTACCATGGGTGCGGACTACCGTGTCGCCACCGCGATGATCGGTGCGTTCGCCGCCAAGGAAGTTTTTGTCGCCCAGATGGGCATCGTCTTTTCGCTTGGCGAGGTCGACGAGGAATCGACCACGCTACGTGAGAAGCTGAAGAGCAATTACACGCCGCTGCAAGGGTTTGCGATGATCCTATTTTTATTGATCGCCACCCCGTGCATGGCGACGGTGGCGGTAATGCGGCGCGAGACCAATAGTTGGCGATGGCCGATGCTGCAGTTCTGGGGGCTGACCTTCCTTGGCTGGGGTTTGGCTACGCTGGTTTATCAAATCGGTCGACTATTACCCATGTGAGCAAGCAAGATGATTTGGTTGGAAACAGTTGTTGTTTTGCTGATCGTCGCCGGAGCTGCTGTCTGGCTGGCGCTTTATTTCCGTCGTCGAAAAAAAGCGGCGGAGAGCAGCTCATGCGGCGGCGAATGCGATAGCTGTCCCTTTACTGGTGGTGATTGCAGCGCACCGGATCTTTATGAGCAATATCGGCGCGAGCAGCAAAACGTTGACAATAAATCCGATGAGGCATAAGCCTTAAGATAAGATTCCACAACCGATAGAATACCAAGGAGAAAACAATGGAGCGTTTCAGGTTTATCATTGCGATGCTCGTTTGTTTGTTGGTGCTGCCGACCGCATTGCTGGCGCAGGATGAAGAACCGGAATTGCCGGTGACCGTTTTCGGGCTGGTCGATGTACGCGTCGGCTTTTTCACGACGATGCCCGAGGCCGAGGGGCTGGACGATGAAAGCCGCAGCGATGCCTTCGTTCGCTTTGCTGGTATCGGAGCCGCGTTCGCACCGAACGAATATGTATCCAGTACATTTCTGTTCATGTTGGAGGACGTTGAAGAGATGTACCTCGATGAAGGATTCATTCGTTTGCAATACCCGATGACCGTTACTCCGTACCTCGCCCTTGGGCGGTTGTACGTCCCGACGAATTCGTTTGCCACCTACGCGATTGACTTCCCGCTGACGCAGACGCTGTTCGAGGTCAACGAAACGGCGGTCGGCGCAGGACTGTCTTACGATTACATCGACCTCAGCTTTTGGTTGTTCGACGGCGGCTACGACAACGTCGACGAAGACGGCGAACCGGCCGACGATGTAATCGACACCTTCGCCGCGAACGTAGTGGTTACACCGTTGACCTGGCAAGACACCTTCGATCTGGCCGTCGGCGGGTTTTACCTCTCCGACGCGACGGAAACGGATTATGAAATCGGCGCGACGTTGCTCGGCGGCAACTACGAGGCGGACATCCCGGCTTACGGTGCTTTCCTGAACGCTGAGTTGCCGATCAACCAACTGGTCGGCATCGGGCTGGTGGGTGAATACGCCGCGACCAGCGTTTTCGAAGAGCAGAACTACCTCGACAACACCGGCGAAGAGACGCAAATCACCGCCACCAATGTCGAACTTGCACTGCTTTTTATCGACAAGACGGTACAGCTCGGCGGCAAGTACGAAGGCGTTCAGGGCCTCGACTGGTTGGGGATGCAGGGCAACGATCCCGATTATGAAATCACGACGTACACCCGCTTCGGCGGTTTCGTCGGCGTCGATCCCTGGCCCTGGCTGCATGTGGGCGCGCGCTACATGGCCGGCGTCGACAACGAAGGCAATCGCGACAACGAAGTCCTTTTGCAGACCATGGTGGAATATTAAACGGCAGACGACGACGACCCCAAACCGTTGGCGGCGTGTAACGCGCCTGGCGCTGCTGCTGTGTCTGCCGTTGCTGGCTGCGTGTGGCAAGCCGCCGGCGGTGGCGGTCGATGTAATCGCCGATTCAGTCGATTCGCTGCAGGCCCGGCTGGCCATACGCTTTAACGACACGCCGGCGATTGCGATCGATTACACGCCGGACGGTCTTTGGGCCGATTTCGATCTGTCGCCCGATCAAATCGCGGTCGTCGGTTGGGATTCCAAAATCATTCCTTGGGGCATCAGTGCTGCGGAACTCGCCGGCAAGGCACGCTCGCGTAACCTGCCGCCGCTGCCTGAGCGAACGACGGCTCGGCTGCAGCGCTTCCTGCGCCATGCGCGGATGAGTCCGGCGGTGAAGCAGGCCACAGAAGATGACCGCGAGCGGGTGCTGGCCGCCCACACGACTCGCGGGCTGGCGACCGACATCGTCGCGCGCGACTTGGTGCGGGTCGCCTTCGTTCGCTTCGACGCGCGGGCGCCCGGGCTGGAGCACTACGTCGCCGATGCCGTGCGCGATCTGGTGCAGCTCGCCGGGTCGGGGGGCAAGGCGGTGGTCTGGCTGCGCGACGACACGCGTACGGTGCTGTTGCTGCCCGGCAAACCATCGACAGATGTCTCCCGAATGGGTCTTGTTTCCTACCTTGTCGGCCGAAATGGGCCGTGACACGTTTTGAGACGATTTGGAACGGTATAAAGGGGTGGCTCCCGAGGTACATAGAGAGAAAAGTATTTTAATTCAATAAGATAGATGTTGTTTTGCACTTTTTCAAAAAGAGAGCGTTCCAGAAATCGGAACACGCATTCGAAAGAGTATGTAATTGATTGATAGGTAGTAAATATATTAACCGTGTGATAAGTTACTATGATAATAATGAAGTGTCATGTTGCAGCTGTATATTTTGTCCTATAAAGTAAAAACATTTATATGATAATAATTAAATATAGTGGATATCACAATATTTGGTTTGAGTCTTTGCAACAAAGCCGGCATCGCCGTTCGACTAGCCGGATGACACCTTAAGGACAGCAGTGTTATAATATTTATGCAACAAGGACATTTACACACTGACGCTTGAGGCTTCTGTCGGGGGAGGGGGAAGACCATGTCATTGCGTCGTGCGGACCGATCGGATCGGCGGCACCTGATTATTCCTATGCTTCTATTCATTTTCCTCATCGTTCCGTCAATTGCTTTTGCTCAAGATTCCGACGCCGATAAAAAAATTGTACGCCTCGGCGTGTATCAGAATCAGCCGAAATTGTTTATCGATGACGAAGGCGAAGCGCGGGGCTTGTTTATCGATCTGTTCAACGAAATCGCCAAGAAAGAAGATTGGCGGCCGGTCTATGTGACGTGCCGGTGGTCGGAGTGTTTGCAGGCATTGGAAGAGGGGCGGATCGATCTGATGCCCGACGTCGCCTATTCGCGGCGGCGCGATGCGCGCTACGATTTTCATCGGCTGCCGGTCGCCGAAAGCTGGTCGCGCATTTATACGGCGCCCGGCCGGTCGATCAACGTACTCTCGGAATTGAACGGCAAAAGCATCGCCTTGCTGCGCGGTTCGATTCAGCAGTCGGAATTCGCGTTGATGATGAGCGGTTTCGATTTCGATGTGACGATGATTCCGACCAGTTCCTACAAAGAAGCGTTTCGGATGGCGCAAAACGGCGAAGTCGACGCCGCGGTCGCCAACCATTTTTTCGGTGACTATTTTCACCGTGAGTACAACCTGAACAAGACGCCGATCGTCTTTCAAATGTCGGCGCTGTATTACGCGACCGCCGAAGGCAGAAACCACGATTTGTTAATGGCTATTGATGCGAACCTCGAAACCTGGCGTCGCGAGCCCAATTCCGTTTACTACCTGGCTCTGTCGCGCTGGATGGAAAAACCGCCCGAGCGTTTTATTCCAGAGTACATTACCTGGATCATCGGCATCATTTTGATTTTGCTGGTGACGGCGGGCGGGATGATCATGGTTTTACGCCAACAGGTGCGCAAACGGACGCGGCACCTGTGGTGGGCCAACGAGCAGTTGAAAAAGAGCGAGGAGCAATATCGCCACTTATTCGAGTCGATGGCGCAAGGCGTGCTTTACCTGGCCGCCGAAGGCAGCATCCTGACCGCCAACCCCGCCGCCGAACGGATTTTCGGGATGTCGTCCGAGGAAATCATCGGCCGCAATCCGACCTCGCCCCGCTGGCATTACCTGCATGAAAACGGCACAGAATTTACCGTCGATGAAAATCCGGTGACGTTGGCGTTACGCACGGGTAAGCCGATCATCGGCACGTTGATGGGCGTGTTTCATTCCGGGGAAAACCAACATCGCTGGATTCTGGTCGACGCCGTGCCGGAATTCCGCCCCGGCAAGAGAGAGCCCTACCGCATCTACACGACGTTTTCCGACGTCACCGAGCGCTTGCAGGCGGAACGAGCGCTAGAGGAACGCACGGCCGAATTGAACAAAGCATTGATCGGCACCATCTCAGTGATGTCGCTGACCGTGGAAAAGCGCGATCCCTACACCGCCGGTCATCAGATTCGCGTTGCCAACCTCGCCCAGAAAATCGCGGAACATTTGGGTCTGCCCGACGAAAAAGTGCAGGGCATCTACCTGGCGGGCATTATTCACGACATCGGCAAGATTTCGATTCCGGCCGAACTGCTTTCCAAATCCGACGCATTGTCCGACGAGGAATATTCGTTGATCCGCCAGCATCCGCAGGTCGGCTACGACATCCTCAAGCCCATTCACTTTCCCTGGCCGATTGCGCAGATCGTCTTGCAGCATCACGAACGCATGGACGGCTCCGGTTATCCACACGGCATCATCGGCAAAGACATCTTGCTGGAAACGCGCATCATCGCCGTGGCCGACGTCGTTGAAACCATGTGCCTGCGCCGGCCCTATCGCCCGGCACTGGGTTTGGACGCCGCGCTGGACGAGATCATGCAGAACAAAGGCGTGCTGTACGACGAGCAGGTCGTCGACGCCTGCCTGCACCTGTTCAACAACGGCGAGTATCAACTTTTTGAACAGTAAGCCAGATGGCCCGCCGACGGTCGACGGATCGCGGCGGGTGTGTCACATTAACGCCCGCGTCAAACAACAAGCGGAGGCGGCATGCGCGCGGTCATTCAGCGGGTCAAGCGTTGCGCGGTGACGGTGGACGGCAAGACGGTCGGCAAAATCGGTCCGGGCTTGCTGGTGCTGCTCGGCGTACACAAGCAAGACACCGAAGCGCAGGTCGATTGGCTGGTCAACAAGATTGTCGGCTTGCGCATCTTCGGCGACGACGAGGGCAAGATGAACCTCGGTCTGCGCGAAAGCGGCGGCGCGCTGCTGGTCGTCAGTCAGTTCACGCTTTACGGCGATGCGCGCAAAGGGCGGCGACCCGGTTTCGACCAGGCCGCCGGACCCGATCTGGCCGTGCCGCTGTACGAAAGTTTCTGCGCCAAGGCCCGCGCGCTGGGCGTCGAGGTCGCCACCGGCGAGTTCGGCGCGATGATGGACGTGGAGTTGGTCAACGACGGCCCGGTGACGATCGTCGTCGATACGCCCGACCCATAATAATTCTTGCAATCGTTTAATATTTTGATAGACTGTGGGCTGGAATTTCTACTTATCGGGAGAAGTAGAAAATGAAACAATTTATTGTCCCGATATTTCTATTGATTTTTCTTGCCGCGTCGGTTTCCTGCATCGAACAGAGGTTGGACGGCCTGCAGCCGATGGTCGGCGAACTAGCGGAAAACCAGTATGACAGCGGCTGTCTGCCGAACGAAATCGCATATCCTGTGGATGAAGATTATGACGCTGAAGAGCGGCAGTATTGGGAACCGGATCCGTGCGTGGAAAACGTTGAGTTGATCTGGAACGGCGCGCGCCTGGCGGTCGATCACTTCTGCCATTTTAACAACGCCGCGGCGTCGTTCGTGATTTCCTACCGCGTCGAAGAAGGCTTGCTGGACGTGTACCAATACAACAAGCTGGACACGGACACGAAGGCGTTGTGCAGTTGCTATTTCGAAACTGCTGGGGAAATGGAGATTCCAGGCGGTGATTACCAATTCCGCCTGATCGCCATCGAGGACGACGGGCGGGAGACGATCGTCGACGAGGCGATCTCCTTGCCTGCCGGAGAGGAACGGCAGTATTCCTATTCACCATGAATTTGAAGGTGGAAAAGGAGTTAAAAATGAAACGCTTTGTTTTTCCGCTATTTATTTTGTTTTTGCTTGCCGTGCTGGTTTCCTGCAGTGACGTCGAACAAAACGATACGCTGCTGATCAACGGCGAAAAAGCAGAGAATGTGTACGACAGCGGCTGTCTGCCGGACACGATGGCACAAACCCTGGGTGACGACGACTTACCTTTCGAAGGCCCGGGGGATTCCGGCAAGGACGAATGCGTAGAAAGCGTCGAACTGACCTGGGACGGCGAGCGCCTGACCGTCGAGCATTTCTGCCACTTGCATAATTGCGGGGCGATGTTCGAGGTAACCTACGAGGTTGAAGAGGGCAAACTGGAAGTAAACGAATACAATACAATGGATCCGGATATGGTCATGTTTTGCGTTTGCCTGTTCGACACCGCCGGTGAAATGGAATTGGAAGGCGGCGATTACCAATTCCGCCTGATCTACTACGATTTTGAAAACCGGTACACCACCCTCGACGAAGCGATCTCCCTGCCTGCCGGAGAAGAACGGCAGTATTCCTTTTCACCATAAGCATTCCCGAACAAGGTCTTTGCTCTAGCCGGATGCGCATGCTATAAATGCGCCCTTGTTGAAGTATTGACGAACAAGGAGAACAAGTCATGTCGCGCCGCATTCTGGTTACCTGCGGGCTGCCCTACGCCAACGGCAGCATCCACCTGGGCCACCTGGTCGAGTACATCTACGCCGATATTTGGGTGCGGTACTTCAAGATGCGCGGCGAGGACGCGATTTACATCTGCGCCGACGACACCCACGGCACGCCGATTCAGATCCGGGCGCTGAAGGAAGGCGTCAGCCCGGAGGAGTTGATCTCGCGTAGTTACGACGAGCACGTCAAGGATTTCGCCGACTTCCACGTCAAATTCGACAAGTTCCATTCGACGCACTCGGAAGAAAACCGCAAATGGGCCGAGCGGATCTATCAGGCCGCGCAGGACAAGGGCCTGATTGCCCGGCGCGAGGTCGAGCAGTTTTACTGCCCGCACGACAAGATGTTTCTGCCCGACCGCTTCGTCCGCGGCATCTGCCCCAAGTGCGGCGCCGCCGACCAGTACGGCGATGTCTGCGAGGTGTGCAGTTCCACCTACCACGCCACCGACGTCAAGCAGCCGGCCTGCGCGATCTGCGGTGCCGAGCCGGTGTTGAAAACCAGCGAGCACCTGTTTTTCGAGTTGGATAAATTGACCGATCAACTTAAAGAATGGACCGGCAAGGAAGGCCACATCCAGGACGAGGTGCGCAACTACGTCAACAACTGGATGAAGGAAGGCCTGCGCGATTGGGACATCAGCCGCGACGGGCCATACTTCGGTTTCCCGATTCCGGGCGAAGAGAACAAGTATTTCTACGTCTGGCTCGACGCGCCGATCGGCTACATCGCCAGCACCGACGCCTATTGCCAGGAGACGGGCAAAGACGTGGCCGACTACTGGGAAAAGCCGGGCACGGAGATCTACCACGTCATCGGCAAAGACATCATCTACTTTCACGTGCTGTTCTGGCCGGCGATGCTGATGGCCGCCGATTTGAATCTGCCCGCCGAGGTCGCCGTCCACGGCTTTTTGCGCGTCGAAGGCGAAAAGATGAGTAAGTCGCGCGGCACGTTCATCAATGGGCGTACCTACCTCGACCACCTCGACCCGCAGTATTTGCGCTACTACTACGCGGCCAAGCTGTCGGGGAAGATCGAGGACATCGATTTGGTCTTCGAGGATTTCATCAACCGGGTCAACGCCGAGTTGGTCAACAAGATCGCCAATCTCGCCAGCCGTTCGATCAGCTTCATCAACAAGAAGCTGGGCGGCACGCTGGGCGAGATTCCGGACGACGCCAAAGAGATGGTCGCCGAGGCCGAAGCGACGGTGGCGAAGATCGCCGCCGCCTACGACAAGCGCAACCTGGCCGGCGCGGTCGAGTTGATCTGCCGCACCGCCGAGGCGGGGAACCTGTATCTGCAGAACGCTGCGCCCTGGGATGCGCTGAAAGCCGGCGACGAGCAGCGCGCGCGCGATATCTGCACCGCCGCGGTGAACCTGACCAAAATCGTCGCCGCCACGCTCAAGCCGGTGCTGCCGCAGTACGCCGCCGACGTCGAGGCGATTCTGAACATCGAACCGCTGACCTGGGACGATGCCCGCGCCGACTTGCCCGCCGGGCACAAGGTCGAGAAATTCAAGTACCTGGTACAGCGCGTGGAGCAGGAAAAGCTCGACGCGGTGGTCGAGGCCAGCAAAATCGACGAAGCCAAACCGCAACTCGATTACGCCGTCGAGCCGTTGGCCGACGAGGTGACCATCGACGACTTCGCCAAGGTCGACATGCGCGTGGCCGAGGTGATCGACGCCGGGCCGGTGGAAGGCGCGAAAAAACTGATCCGCCTGACCCTCGATCTCGGTCCGCTCGGCCGGCGCGAGGTGTTCGGCGGCATCGCCCAGCAATTCGACGATCCGCACAAGCTGATCGGCAAAAAGCTGATCTGTGTGGCCAACCTGCCGCCGCGTAAAATGAAGTTCGGTGTCAGCGAAGGCATGGTCATCGTCGGCGTCAGCCAGGAGCCGGGAGAAAAGCGCGAGCACCTGTCGCTGATCGAAGCGCCCGACGGTGTGCCGGGCGAACGCATCCAATAAACCGAAAACGACACCGCTAACCGGTCGGGGAACGACGCATGACCTGGGTTCTGTACGCGTTGTTGGCGGCGACGGGCAAAGCCGTCAA
>Ga0272444_10002554_pt1 | contig 16761 bp, 32 predicted proteins | sample SSMForm13_FD_201033 | JGI IMG/M metagenome (GOLD analysis project Ga0272444, IMG submission 201033) | Marine sediment archaeal communities from Little Sippewissett salt marsh, Falmouth, MA, United States - SSM-Form-13 | ecosystem: Environmental > Aquatic > Marine > Wetlands > Sediment ...
GTGAGCAGGGATAATAGAGTGACTTGCAGTAGCATGAGAGTCGTCATTATCATCACACCTCCGAACGCATCCTGGTTCACGAAGAGGCCGTAGGCCACTGTGAAGAACTGCATGATTGCCAGGATACCTGACCATACCCACACACGCCGTAGCGATAGGAACTTCTTGTCAGCGATGACCATCGGGTCTGTCTCAGTCGTAAGGGCCTCCCTCCTCTGCCTTGAAACGCTCGCCTATCTTGGGGGCACACTCCCTGCAAGAGGGGCCTTCGGGCGTGTCGATGTAGCCGCCGTCCTCGGTCAGCTCCTTACCGCACCCGCCAGCGCACCATATTGTCTTTACTTCGTCCATAGTCCTTCCTCCATGAGTTCGGGGTTCTCGTTCATGTTGCCGATGACCTTGTAGTCGGTCAGCTCACGCTTCTCGTAGTTGCCGTTACTGAGGTTGATAGGTTCCCACCAGGCGTTGTAATCGTCCCACTTCACGACCATCCTCCTGCCTGTGCTTGTCATACCGCCTCGGGTATGTTCCGTGTAGGAGCCTTGGAGAATATCGTTGTCGAATATCTCCTTGCCGTCCTTATCCTTCTTGCCTGTGCTCAGCTCTACCTTGGCGGCTGAACCGTGTAGTATCTCACCATCGGCTGTGGCTGTCAGTATCACGTCCACATCGAGATAGCGTTTGGACCTGATGTCCCAGACTCGTGCTCTCGGTAGGGCCATCGCTCTCACCTCTAATCCTTTACCCACTCAAGTGTGCGGATAATAGCATTGGCCTCTGTCAGGTCTATTTTGTTTTTGGTCGTACCAAGGATGGCTCGTTTCCTCGTGTACCACTCTCGCAGTTTTGCGTTTATCTGTTGCCTGGATTTCACCGCTCTCCCTCCTTGAAGGTGCGCTTCATGCCATTGGGACCCAATTTGGCCCACTCGCCCTTGGAGTTCATGTAGTTCTTGAGCCAGTGAGGTAGGACGATAAAGGGCTTGCCAGGGGTCTTACCCTCGGTGATGCAGTCGTCCACGCAGTCGAGGTAATCGGCAAGCTCACCGTCGTCAGAGGAGCACATAGTGGTCACGTAAGCCTCACCCTTGAGGAAGGCCATCTTGACCTTCCAGATGCGTTCCTTGGGGGTCAGGGGCCTCCCGTAGAACGTGTAGAACGATACGTCCTCGTCCCAGACGATACCGAAGTAGCGATGCTTGCACTCTCGGCACGCCTCGGGGATATCCTTCTCAAGAGCGTGTATAGCGGTCTCTTGCCACTCCTCAAGCTCTCGATTGATATCAGGGTCCTCCTTCCAGTTGTGACATACGATGTTCCTCGGGTTGCACTTGAACTCGCTCATACCAGGGTCGGAACAGGCTATCGCCTCAATACCCTTGCGTAGAGCGTCCTTGCAGGTCTGACAGCACTTGTTTACCCTCTCAGCTTCTATCGGGGCCTCTTTTCGCATCCTTGTCTACCTCCTTTGGTAGGACCGTGGTCACTATCATGCCTCGAAGTACTCTGAGCTTGTCGAGCATGGCCTGGTCTCTCGCTATCAGTATCGAGTAGCTGATGTTCAAGAGTATCTCACCGTCCTGTATCTTGTGATTGACATCCTTCTCTTCGTCCAGATTGAAATAGACTGACTCGTTCCCGTTAAAGTCCTGCCTGAACAAGAGGAAGTCGTAATCGTCTTTGAACTGCCACTTGGAGTCTTTAACGTATCTCTGGGGCCTGTGTACTATCTCCATGATATCATCTCATCCTACCCATCATAAGGTCGTGGCCAAGGCTCTTGGGGTCCTTCGTGTTGTCCTTCCTCGGTCTGCCCACGTCGATTATGGGGTTATACTTGCCCTTGACCGCAGGTCGCAGGGTCACGAGTCGCCCGTCCTCCATCTTGACCGTGATGTGGTCTATTGTCTTGTCATCGCTCGTGGAGCATCGGACCACCTTGCCCCCTACCAGTTGGCTCAGGTCCATATCACTCACCGTCCCTCTCCCAGAACTTCTCGGGTAGAACACGGACATGACCGCATTTACAGCACTCCTCCTTGACCCACTTCTCAATCTCGTCCTCGAACCTGCCATGAGGTATCTTAATCTCGTCCCTCTCGATGACGTGGTAGCAGTGCTCGGGACCGTCCCTCCAGAAGGTCGGGTGACAGCACTCGTACTTCACAGCCTTCCACTGCAAGAGGCGTGCGAGTATCAGTACGATTACTACTGTCACAACGGCTATTACTATCGCCAACATCTGGTATGCCATGTGCGTATCTCCTTGCGTTATCGTGTATGAAAGGGCGAGGGGGGATTCGAACCCCCGTTCACCTGTGGGACTGGCTTGGCCGTTGCCCTAACCACGTTGCATCGGCTTTCTTTGTTCTGCGCAGACCTACTCGCCCATATCATGAGCCGTATATCTTGTCGTCGCTTGTGCTGAGGTTTGGTATCAGCTTCTTCACGAACTCGACAGCCTCTTCCTTCTCTTCGTCCGTCAGGTCTATCTCGTCGTCGTTCCACGGGCCTGTATCGCTTCCGCAGTCGTAATGGTAGTCGAACTTGAACCCGCATACAGAGCAGTTGGCATCAAACTTGACCTCGAACCGTCCATCAGGGTGGATACCTATGTCCCTGTACTCCGCAAGGGTCTCCTTCAGCTCGATGCTCTGAGCCTTCTGAAGCTCGGTCTGCATCTCCTTGAACCGCTCAAGAGGGACGTTCCCGTAGGCTTGGTCTACTCTCTTCACCATCTCTCTGATGCCGTCCACGTGCTTCTTGTAGCACATCGGACATTTCCTGTAAGCGTCTGCACTCATCTTCTTCACCTTCCTAATACCACTCGACTATGCCCTGTCTCGTGGCCTCTGCGATGCGCTCGTCTCTTGACTTGTCACGGTTACCACCGTGTTTGAGCATCGACAAGAGGTATCTTGCGTCATGCTCGTCAAGCTCGATTTTCACCTTATCGTCCATCGTCTTCACTCACCGTGCGTCTTCTTGGTGTACTTGTGTTCGTAGAGAAGGCGGTGGACCTTGCCGCCGTGCTCTATCGTGCATCGGTCAAGAGCGTCGAGGAACAGCCAGCGGCCTATCTTGTCGTCTCTCGCCATGCCTTTGAAGCCATGAGGCTTGATGATGTCACGGTCTGTGATACCGTACTCCTCCATCCACTCGTCTCGGGTCTTCAGCTCGATTACCCTGTCGGTCTTGTTCCACTTCTCGATGGCGGGTATCATGCCAGCGTCACCAGGTCCTGTGAACTTACAGTCTCTGCACCATACCATTGCGGCACGTCCAGAGGGTCCGCCCCAACCTTTCTTCAGGTTGTCACTCCCGCACCTGGGGCACGGCTTTAGTATCATCTCGTCTGCGTCCATTGTCTTTCACCTTCAGTACTCATGGCGAATGGAATCTCCCAATTTCTATGCGTTTTCGGGCTGTTTCGAGTCCATCATGCCCATCGGGTCGGGTATAGTCTCGCCGCTCGGGGCCTCGGTGTGGTCGTACTTGAATATGTAGTGCCACTCAAGACCGCAGTCGGGGCACTTCCATATATCGTCCACCTTGTCGTCCATGTCGGACACTGAGTCTACCTTCTCGGCGTTATCGTGCTTGCACTTGTCTGTGTCTCCTGCCATCTTGTCATCTCCTGTCTCGTCACGGAGCCTCTTGTTCTCTTTGCACTCAGAACAGGTCATCTCCGAGTTGGGAGTCTCACTCTGAACCCGCCGTGAGTATAGCAGGACCTTGTTGCACTTTGAGCATCTCCAGGCGTACATCTAACACACTCCCTTGTTTTCCTTGGCCTCTTCTCGGGTCATATTGCACGTCGGGCACTTCTTCTGGAACCATGCGTACCTGTTCCCACACTTGCAGGTCCAGGCTTTCCACCCCTTCTCGTTGACTGTCATTGGTCGGTCTCCTACGTTATGACCAGGTGCTTCCTGCATACTGGCTTCTGGTTTGTGATATACGAGGATTGATAGAGGTCACCAGGCATGATAGTATCACCGCACAGTGAGCACGTATGCTCTACCCTGGCCTTGATGCACTGCCATCGCTCAACGCTTATCAGCTTCTCCATCGTCACCCTCCTCGTCGGTCTCTTCCAGTTTTTTGTTGAGGTCGTACTTGCATACCTCTTGATATCCTTTCGAGAGGGTTTCCTGCATCGACCTCGGGACCCACACGTATAGGAAGCCTCTGTCTTGACCTGTACCAGTCTCGAAGAGTTTCGCCAGGGTCCCCATAACATCGCTTGGATACGGAGTCTGGAAAGTAGGGGCCTCGGTCAGGGACAAGGAAACTATATCAGCACCCTTGTCAGCGGTTTCTATGGTCCCAAGAGGACCCGCTAATAGCGAGACTCTCTGGTCCCTGTAAGTGGTAATGAGACGGGTTGGGAAGTTACCCAATGTTTCGTCGTCGTAGACTACCCACAAGAACTTGATATGGGTATTCCCATCGTCTCGCAACTCGAACGGAGGGAAGAGCTTAGGCGGCTCCGTATTGTCTTTGAGGTGCAACAGGCGGCTCTTGATGAAATCGCTCGGGCTACCGACTACCTTCTCCATCTTACCGTCCATGATGAACACGATGTCATCGTCCGTGCATCCAAGAGCTTCGGCCTGAGCCTTCTCCATAGGGGTCAGCAAACGGACCCTCCTGATGCGTGGCTCGGTAGTCATCTCGGGTACATGGTCCGCCATCTCCTCCGTGGTCATGTGGTCCTCGGGCTTGAGAGGGGCTCCAAAGACTATCACACCTCTGCTCGGGCAGTCCTCGGTCTCGCCAGGACGGTCACGCTCGGGGACATACGACAAGAGGGTATTCTCCCCCAGGAGCTTGAGGTCGTCGTCTGTGAACTTCTCGAAGATGGGGTCGTCGCTCGTCTTGGACCCATAGAGCCTGATAGTGAGGCGGTTCTTGTAGGGGTCAGGAAGCTCGTCGAGGTCGTCGTTGAGTATTATCACGAAGACCAGTCCGTTCTTGTTTTGCGTGGCCTTAGCGAAAATGTTCCGAACAAGGAACGTGAGGTCAACGGCAGTGTGTACCGCCGTTTTTGGAAGACTCTCAACAACTACTATAGCCACCTCTGTAGTAACTGGTATCTTCGAGAGGGATTCGAGACTCCCTACCATCTTCACGAGTCTCGGCTCGTACTGCTTCTTGATGTCGTTCACGAGGGCTACCCGCTTGCTGTAGGGGCCTTCGTAGGTCATCCATACCTGCTCTATACGGTTGTTCTCTGGGTTATCGGGAAAAGGCGGTAATAGAACGGCCTTGGTGAGCATGAACGTAGACTTGACCATGTGTAGCTCACTGTCAAACTTCTCGAACCCTACCATTTCGAAGTCTCCAAAGACCTCTCGGGGTTCGTGTAGGTCCTCTTCGTACTCGTAGTCGTCGAAATCGCTCTCATCGAGGTCGATATCATCGTCATCGCCTTCGAGATTCGGGACAGGCGAGTCAACCATGTGCTGTAAGAAATCAACGTGCCAGAAGGTTGCCCAACCCAGGTCGGCAAGAGCACTGGCATCTTCGGGTATGTCGAAGCTCTTGAGCATTACCCACTTCGTGTAGTACCACGAGTAGTACCCAGACGCAAAGGGGTGGCCCATGTCACCTCCCAACTCGCCAAGCTCAAGGTTCGATAGGTACTGTGCCTGGGCCATTATCTGGTTCGTGTTGAGATGCAAGAGGTCCAGGTCCTCGTTCAGAGGGAGGCTGTCATAGAAGCGTGCCATCATCTTGAAAAGGTTCGGGAGTATCCCAAGAGGGGTCCTGTAGTGCATAGACACGCACGTGAAGTCGAAGAGATTCGTAAGGTACAGGCGATGAGGCTTCACATCGCAGTAGTCCTCGTTCTCCTCCTCGGGGGCCTCCTCCTCCTCGCTCGTATTGAGGAAGTAGTCGGGTGAGTCGATAGCCATGTAAAGGTCCATAAAGTGGTCGAGACGGTCTTCAAGAGGGAGGCCCCACCACGGGCATATCGGGAGGTCCTTCGGCTGGTCAGGGTCCTCCTCATCTGGCGGGAAGACTAACTGCGATACGTGTATAGCCTCGTTGCACTTCCCGTCCTCGTAGGGGCTCTTGATGTTCACGTTTTTGAGCTGGATACAGTAGAGTATGGACAGAGCGTCCGTGACTTGCATCGCCGCCAGATAGTCGGTCATAACACGGGGGGCCTCTATGTAGCCGTCCCTGCTGAACTTCCATTTGAAGTAGCCCTCGTCAACGCCCTCGTTATCGTGGAAGTCGTCAAGGACCTTCTGAATATGGTCATGATGCTTCTGCAAGAACTCTAACGCTTGCATCCTGGTGTAGCCCTCGACAACGCAGTTGCTAAGGAACTCAGCCGCCTCTTCGATAAATACCATACCGATATCTATCGGTAGCAAATATAAAAAGATTGGGGGCCGAAGCCCCCGTTTTGATTACTCTATGACCGCTATCTCTCGTCATCAAAATCGTTGTCTCGCTCGGGTGGAGAATTGGTCATTGGTGTACTCGCCAAGCACTGGTTCCACTCATGGCGTTCGCTGTCTTCGACATACGGTACACAGTCAGTACCACCAATAAGGTTGACTATCTCCATCTCGTCCTCGAAGGACAAGAACTCGCCTTCGATATATTTAACTAAGACACGCAGGTGGTCTATGTTACCATCATCGTCGAGACGTACCCTGAAACCGAGGTCAAGAGGAGTATCTATCTCTTTCACGGTCTCCATATCCGCCTCAGCGAGGCAGTCATGGAAGTACTGCTCCAGGTGGCTCAGACTCTCCGCATAGCATAGGAAGAAGTGGTCTGGCTCCTCGGCGTACCTTCCCATATATAACTTCATGTGGTATCTCAAGACCTTCGGTTGGCCCCTGTGATACGGGACCAATAGCTTCACGGTCTTAGGTGAGCCGTCTGCGCCATAGTGAACCTCAATCAGACCGTAGTCCATGAAGGTTTTCTCGTAGTCGTTTCTGCGGTCTCTCGGTATGCCTTTCCCGTAGATGTAGTTAGCAAACGACTCATAGGGTATGAGGTCGTAACCAACCACGTTCAACAGGTCAAAAATCATCAAGGCGTACTGCCTGACTGTGCCGTCTGTCCATGCCATGACCTTCTGGGTCAAAATGGCAGTTTCTATTCTGTCTTGTTTGCTTATGTCGTACTGCATTGTACCATCTCCTTCGTCCTCCGCCCCACTCCTTTCCAAGGAGTACTACGACTATGAGGTATAAAAAGATTGGGGGTTAGAGAGCCGCCGCTAAGCGAGTTCCAAAGACAATACGTGCAAGCGAGCACGGCGAGTGGAATCTTCCGACACGTCAAACTTATTAGAGGCCATAAGCACCAAGAGTTTCACCGTCCGAATCCACCTCGTATCTACAACTATAGCAGACCATCCCTTTAGAGATTCTTAAACCGATGCAACTGATATAGCACTGCCACGTCGCCCCGCACTTAGTACACATCCAAGTCTGTTTTTCATGAAAATTTTTAGTAGAACTCATTAGCTTCAAGCCATAGCGAGCCAGATAATCATTCACGATACCAATTTTCTGCTTCCTAACGAGGGTTAAATGTGACCTGAGTTTACAAACACCACATCCTCCCTTACTTAGCACATAATAAGGTTTTGCATACCAATGTCTGCCACAGTTACGACAAAGTAGCTCTGCCTCACTGTTAGAACCTTTATATTGATAGTCACATATCTCGATATCTAAAAGAGCCAGTTTGTGTACTACTTCTGACATTTTTGGTGGTGATTTCCTATTTCTAATGTCCACCATCTCGCCATCGTTCTCTTTTAACTTACATTTATAACAGACATACCCAGTCCTAATTAGACGTTCTTTTATAATTTCAAGAGGTGCACTCCACATGGAACCACATTTCCCACATCTATAATTGTAGACATGACCAAACCCTTGGAGGTTGTCATCAAGCGGTTTTACGTTCTGCTCTTCGAGATGTTTTAGTATACCACCTATAGTGTATCCAGTATTGTCTTTTATCACGAAATTGGTCTCACTCTTACTACTCTTGCCACCAGGTATGTATAACCGCTCCTTTCTTATCTCATCACAGTAGTGACCCGATTCAAAGTGGTCGTTACCACTGCACACATAACACCAAAAACCTCTGAGAAACCGCCTTATCGACATACCAAAGGTGTGTCCATTTTCACAAACGAATTTACCCGACCTCACTGACCTGGTGTGAGTAAGCATAGATTGACAGTGACCACCATACACTCTTTCAGCCATATTATCTAACTGTGTTTTAGAGTAGTAGTTTTCCCTACCTTTCTCACAATTATAACACCAGGTCCGAAGAGCTATATACATCGGTAAAAACATCTCATACCCACACGACCTACAGGTGATATTGTACTTTTGTAACATACCGTGGTACTCCTCATCACTAACTTCAAAACCATTATTACGAAGCTCATCGATAATCTCGTTAAGACTTCGCAATCTGTACTGAGCTGGTCTACAGTCTATCATCTGCACACCTAACATCCTGAACTTCATAAGCACCGCTCTTTGGTATCACATAGATACCCTTGTGACACCTACCTTCGGCAATAGCTCTCTCGCAAGAGTATGGCTCGTTTCCAGGACATATATTGATACCTGTTGACCCGAGTCTCCCCTCTCGATGCTCACAATCCTGTATGCTCTTGGGAAGCATCTCAGCGTGAGCCACAAGCCACTCCTTAGCCTCTATCGTATTCGGGAGTATCGGACTGATATCATCGTGCAAGGCATCTATGGAACAATCTAAGCACCCTCCGATGTGGAAGGTCTTACACCTCGGGCAGTATCCTACATTGCTCTCCCAGAACGGGCACGGGGCCTCCTTGACCATCTCGATAGCCTCGCTGTGCTCGTCTTCTGTGTAGTGGTGCTCGCACCCCTCGTCGCCAATGAGTCTGCACGCCTCGCAGTGTCCTACAAGCTCACACGCTGTCTCAAACGTGTATTCGTCCCTGACTCTCTCGGGCTTTGGCGGCTCTGGTTTCTCCACGAGACCGCTCTCGTACATCATACCTGATATATCAAGACCAAATACATCCATAGTCACGATGTTCAGATACTCCCATACATCAGGATTGAAGGACCACGTTTTCTTCTCTGGATTGAACGCTCTGTCTTTGGGTTCCAGTTGCTTGATTTGTGAGATGTACCTCTCATTGTATGTGGACTTCACTACTATCCTTTTGCCAGTGGAGTTACCAGCGTCATCATAAAACTCTTCCAGGACAGCAGTAGCTTCTGGCTTCTCCATTATCCGCATGGACATCATCTTGTCATAATCTATACCGTATGACACAAGCTGGCCCTTGTACTTTTTCAGCATTTTCCTGATGGCATACAGTTCCCTGGTAGTGACCTTGTTGTTATCGACCAGCCTCATGAACCAGGACGCTTTGCCAGCATCAGGCTTGTTGAAGCCTACACCGTCTTCTGTATGAGCACCATCGCATACTGATAACATAGAAGTCAGAGCACTGACTACCAGTTGCTTGGCTTCTTTGAACTCGACCTCAACCTTCATGATATCACTCCTTCGGTAGGTACTGGAGCACGTGTCGTCCAAGACCCAATGACAGAGCCAAAAGCTCCTTCGCTTTGAAGTCCTCTGCGCCTATCACGGTCATCTCGCCATCATCGTCCAGTTGTAGTTCTAATGTTCTCGTCATATTACTCACATTGTCCTCGAAAGCTCCCTGTTCCACTCCCGCCTGGTCTTCTCTGGGTAGTTACTGTAATGGTGCGGACAGCTCCTGCAAGAGGGGTCGTCCCATATCACACCTTGGAAACATGGTAGAAGCACGGCCCTCTTGGTATCACCCATCAGCATCACCTTTCAGGACCTTATCAACCTCTTCCATGAGCCACCCCGAAGCTCCTTGCATTGCGAGCTGTAAGCACTGCTCGGAGACACTACCTTGGGTTCTATTGACTGGTTTTTTCTTGTCGTCCTTGGCCATGAGGACCACTAAGCTCGGTACTATGCTCATGTTATCCCAGGTTCCTCTCGCTCATGCTTGAATAGTTGATTATCTTGACCACTGTACCATCTCGGGTCTTGATATACACGGCTGAGATTACGATGTCACCCCTGAATATCAGGTTGTTAGGGCTTTCGTGGTCACCCTCGAAATCGAACGCCTGAAACCCATACTTCTGTCCGTTCTCCAAAAGCCACAACTTTAGAGCCTTGAGAGACTCTGGCCACTCGTTGTAACGGATGTTATACTCCAGCTCCTCATGCTTCTGAACAGCGTCTACGAAATCTCTTACCACACGCCTCTTGCGGCGGGACTTCTTTTGACGTTTGTGCTCTTCTGCGAGCTTGCTGTGTATGGTTGCGAGACTCATCTTTGACACCTCAGTGGTAGCCTTCGTTCACCATCTCAGACGGCTCGACATCAAGAGTGACCTCCACCTCGCCCACTGTGACCGTGACAGTACCATGTCCGAAACAGCATGGGCAGTCCTTGGCCCACTCGGTAGGGTGGGGTGAATCTCCTGGTATGTGTGTCCACTCGCCTGTACCCCTACATAGGGGGCACTCAACCTCTTGCTCTCCGATATCACTTGTACCAGTTACTTCCATTATACTTCACCACCTTGGTCCACTGCTGAGCAGGGCATGACAATTCCAGCATACCAATTCACACTTGTCAAGCTCTGCTCTTTTCTTTTCGAGCGACGTTTTCATCCTTGACTCTATGTCGTAATCTTTATTGCCTGGGTCAACATGATGAAAAGTCAATACTCTGATATCACTCTCATCACAATATACGCACTTTCCTCCAAGATAATCGACGGCCTTAATCTTGGAACTCATGTATGCTTTAGAAGACTTCGACTTACCAACGAACCTCTTCTTTTGGTAGCAGTTTCTACACAGTAGAGTAGATACCGCCTTAACTCTGTTCGGTAACTCTTCGTAGGGAGAGCGCAACCACGACAAGACCGTCTGTCTATGAAGGTCTGAATATAGTACGTATTGGGACCTCTCACCAACAAAGCCACACTCTTCGCAACACCCCCCCATCTCCTTTATCAGGCGTTCTTTGTTCTCGTCATATCTTATAGACTGAAAGTGCTTGGTCTGACATTTCTGGCAACAAAAACATTTACCAGGTTCGACAGGATTTGAACACTTGTAGTACCTACAAGTCTCTCTCTTCAGGTTACCATCAGGCTCTATGTCCATCTTACTCAACCCTCTTGACATCTACCTTTGTGACACATAGCTCCACCCTCACTACGTGCCTCCTGGTATGTACGTCCTTGCCGTCGTTGTCATCATACTCGTCGATGTACTCGACCTCGATGACCTGCTTCTCCTTGTTGAGCTGTGCGCTTCCCATGTTCCCATTGAGTGGATACCCGTCAAGACCATTTTCTATGGCCTCGATAAGCCTGAATATCTCCCCACCGCACGCTGGACCTGTGACCTCCATCTCAGGACTCTTGAGTATCTGGTCACGCTCCAGGAAGTTATGAGCGATATCTATCGCCGCTCTCAGCTCGGGCTGGAATATAGCATAATCCCTCTTGAGAACCTTCAGATAGTGAAGGACCGCTTCTTTCGTCATCTTTGGATTGGATATTTCTGTGTCTGTCATCATACTCGCCTTTTTCATCTTATCGCCACGTACACGGGGCGTTTCCCTATCTTGGTTTTCTTCACGTAGCCCAGGTTGGTCAGCACTGTCAGATGGTATGTTATGTTGCCGCTCAGAGATTGAGTATCTCTCTTGATATCTATCATGCGGCAGTGAGGGTGCGCAACGATGTAGTCGTATATTGTCTTCCTCATCTCGTTGTCGAGCACGTCCTTAACCTTTGCGAACCTCTGCATCTTTGACCTCCGTATCATCATCACTGGCAAGCTCACGCTCAACGGTCAATAGGATGATGTGCCTCTCAAACCCACCCCTTTCGATGGCCTTCTTACGCTGATGCCTCTTGACCAGTGACCACTTGATATTGTGATAGTCAGCAATGGCCTCCAGAACTTCAAGTACGTCCGCTATCTCGTCCTTGGCGTTCTCGGGACCCTCAGCCTTGGCCAGCTCTTCCGTCTCCTCCCTCAGCTTGCTCAAGAGGGCGTACAGAAGGGAGTTCCTGCTATGCACTGTGCTGGTCTTGACCTTCTTACCCGTGGCCTCGATAAGTTCTGGGACCTTATCCCGCACGAGCTTATGGTAGCGCAGTATTTCCGTTCTCGGCTCAGTGTCCCTCTCCATAATGCCATTGCGTTTTTCCTCGGACATAGGACCGTTGTAACGCTCGTAGCGTTCAATCATGATAACCCGCCTCGCCCTGCCCTTCTCAGCCTCATAAAGTGCTCTCCTGCACCACCCGCACGCCCACACGTAGAAGTCGTCATCCAAGAGTACCGCCTCTTGACACTTATGCTTCTTGCACACCTGGCATAGATTGTCCGTCATGATATCACCACCTCTCCATTATGACCTCTATCTTATCGGCGATGCCGTTTATCAAGGTCCCGCCCTTCTCCTTGTCGATGTACCCTGCGATGATTAGCTTCTCGATGAAGTGCATATCTCGCATGAGTTCCCTGTACAGCTCGTCCATTGATGTCATCGTATCATCTCTTGATTGTCCTCTTGTGGCCCTTGAGACACCAGTCACGTGCCTGGGGAGTATCGTACTCCTTCTTGCAGACTGGACACCTGTAGTGGGTCTTGTTGTCAGTGATTGTTCTTCTGGTCATTGTTCATCGCCTTGTCCATTATCCCTATGAGGAAGTCACTCCACCTATCGTCCTCCTCTTTAGATAGCATACAGCTCTCTTGGACAGTGAGACCTTCCACGAAGGTGTTGATATGGTCTATCAGCTCGTTGAGTGAGTTAGGTCTGATATCGATTTCCTTGTAGAAGTAGCAATCCAAGTCCTTCATGTCGAGTAGCTCATCTATAGTCATACCTGGATATCCCACACGTATACGTGTGGGGCCACCCCTTTCACGTATGTGAACTGGCCTGTCGTCGTCAGTCTTACCATACACTGTAAACGGGCAAGTTGTCATCCTCCAGTCCATATCGACTATAGTGATTGTCACTTACTCTACCCCCTCACCCTGGTCCAAGAGGATGTCGTTCACAGCACATACACCGTCAGGGACCATAGAGAACCCGATGTTCTCGCCGCACCAGGGGCAGTACTTGATGGCAACGTCACCGATATTGTAGGTCGTCACGACACCCTTGTCATCGATGTCCTCGTCCCTCTTGACAACTATACCTTGCTCTATGGCTCTTCTCAGCGCAGGACACTCGCTTACAACCTTTCTCACGTGCTCACCATCTAATCGTCGCAGTCGCCGTTTATGACCTCGTTGTAGGCCATCCTGAGAGCCTTTACGTCGTTCTCGCAGTCCTGGGGACACGACCACATCATGCTCGTTGAACCGCCCTGTACCATCTGGTCGGTCCACTCCATGTCTCCTCCGCAGAAGGGACACTTGGGCCACTCCGCTCCCCTGCACAAGAACACGCACCTATTCAGAACGTGCTCAAGAGGGGCCTTTGTATGGCCTCCTGTATCCAGTATGGTCATGCTGAAGTCTTCGTCTTCACGAGCCCCCAACTTGGCCAACTGAACCTGGCCTCCAGATGGGCGGCAGTACAGTATGATGTCACCGTCCTCTATGTCGTATTCGTTCTCATATTTTCGCATTTGGTATCACCTCGTAATCGGTATCCACTCCCTCTCTGTATCCACTTCCTCTCTGTCTCGGACCACTTCTTCTGGTACTTGCTGTGCATCAAGAACATAAGGTACAATCGCTCCATCGTCGGAGCCACGAAGCTGTTGACCTCTTGACCTTGGCTCGCACGTACCCAAAAGATGAAGTCAGTTATGAATCTGAAAGCTGGACCATCACCCCACATCTCAACCAACTGGTCAACTCTCGGAAGCCATACTATGTTCTTTTTGAACTCTTCCTCCTCTTGCCAGTCACATATTAGCTCCATACCAGGCCCATAGACACCAGAGTCAACAGTGTACCCCGACATCACATAGACCTCGTAGTCACCTACCCGCTCGCCCACCTCTCGCCACTCTGTTCTGTCCTCTGGAAGGATAGCAAAGTGGTCCCAACTCTGTATCTTCCAGGTAGCGTGTAGTTCGTGTGCCGCCTTGCACATCTCGATGTACTCGGGGGTTTCGTCCATGTTATCGCCTTTTTCTATCAGTCTGAAATATAAAAGGTTACGGGTTAGGACCAGTAGTAGTACACCTTGACCGCCTCTCCGTCGTCAGACAGCTTTATGACCAGACCTGACCAGACCGTGAGGGCGTGAATCCCGTCAGGGTCGAACGGAAAGTCGTGTTTGTGGTCCATTCTTATGAAGTCGTCAAGTCTGTAGAACTCTCCCTTGTAGTGGAATCCAGCGTTACCGTCGTCGTCGTACTCTATCTCTCTGAAGTGGTGGTTGGTCCGTATGTTCATATCCGCATCACCTATGGCTTAGATAGGTCACCGTTCAGATATAAGGTGAGCACCACTCGCACGAGTTTCAAAGACAATATGAGTAGCCAGACAGAAAACGGCCTCCCCACTGGCTATAGCAAAAAAATCACTCGAATCTATGTATTATGACAGGAGTCCCCTTACCAGCCCAAGCTCCCTCGCAGTTGAAGCTAAAGTACTCGATAGCCTCCTCTCGGGTCATACCCTGACTCTCAAGAATTTCGATACACTTGTCGTAGTCGTAGGCCGCCAGGTCCTCCTTGGAGTGCCTTGAGCATATCCCAATGAAGGCATCCTCGAACCCGTCCATCAAGAGGGCATCTGGGTTGTTCTCTGCAAGCATCTCACGCTTATCCTCGAAACCAATCTCGCTGGTATCGTCCTGTTCAAAACCAAGCTCTCTCATCTGGAACTCGACAACTTCATCCATGTTCCCGTCGCTTGCTTTGCCCCAATCGCTTGCACCAGAGCCAGCGTTATAGGCTTCTCTCAGTGCCTTGCGTATCTTATCTTGGAGGTCCATGTTTGTCACCTACAGGTCAAGGTTACAGCAGTCCTCTGGGTTCGGGTTGTAGAACTCTTTGAAGTGCTCGTAGTGCTCAGGTACATCTTCACACACGCTGACGACCTTATCGCACTCCAGCATCTCCAGATATGCGAGCTTGGTCTCAAGAGGGAGGTGCTTGTACCCGCCAGTTTTGACAGTGAACAAGCTCTGGTCTACCTCTGGAAACCACTTCTCTATCCAGTGGTTCATGCGGAGGAACTCGACAAGTATCTTCTGGATACGTGTCCTCTTGATAGTATCGGCTATGACCTCGTTGAAGTAGTCATCGTGTGGTACAAGAGGTGATACTCGCAGAGCAACGTCGAATCCGTGGTCCTGCAAGACCTCTACAGCCTTGATGCGTCTCGACGGTGGGACTGCCTTCTCAATACGTGCGGCCACCTTGTCGTAGATACTGCTCACAGATATCTGTATGTGGGCAAGGTCCATGTCGATGATGTTCAGATACTTCTTGGTCGCTATAAGGTCAGATTTGGTAACAATGAGATAGTGAACTTCCTTCTGGTTGAGAGCTTCTATTGTCTTGAACGTGACCTCTTCCTGAACCTCGGCTGGTTGGAAGCAATCAGTCATCCCACCCATGCGCACCACATCACCAGGCTTCAGCTTGTTGGCTATCAGGCGGCGTATCTTCTTGATATCAGCCACAGCAGGGTGCTCGGGGTCCCACATCTTGCGGAAGTCCAGAAGTGACTTCGCATAGCAATAATCGCAGTCGTGATGACACCCCTTCCCGAAGGTGTCTAATCGTGTTGGGTAGTGACATCTGTCACCCTCACCCGACTTCACAGTCTTGAAGAAGCTCTTGAACTCGACAGTCTCTGGTTCTTCTGTCTCATTTTTCATTACTCTATTTTGCATCTAATCTCTCCCTCCTTTTTTCTATGGCATAATCAATGACCTTACGGAAGTGCTCCCTCACGTCCTTGGTTTCCTCCTCGGTGAGCTTTTCACCAAGCTCAGTCTCGACCTTATTCACGAGGTGGTCAATGATTACCTCTATCTTATGCTCGGACAGTCCATCAGTGTCCATGTAAATCTCACTCTCGCCAGGTATACTCCTCGGCAAGGTCGGGAAACAGCATCTCCGCTATCTTCTTAGGGAGCTTGTTCCCGTACTGCGCCACTTCCTCGGCCTCTTTCTCGTGGCACATACCTGGAACACCCCGTATGTATGCCGTCCAGTCACCAACTGTACCCTTAGTGGCCACTGCCAGGACTGTGCTATCTAATGCTCTCACGCCTATTATTTCTCTTGGCATTATTATCCCTTACCTATGCGGTGATACCCTTCCGTTGGCGTATCTCTTTCAGAGTGTCTTCGATATGGTCCTTCTCGTCATAGACCTTGTTGACCCTCAAAGGAACCCTGTTTCGAGAGGATACCCTGGTCTTGGTCCCGAGCCTTCCTATCATTTCCCAACAGAGGGCCTGTGTTTCGGCCCCTGCGCAGAATATGAGGTTCTCTGTACCCCTTACCTCCTCCTTGAGGTCTATGACCGTGTAGAGCACCGTATGACGTGCGGCGAAGGGCTTAGTACAGACCATGTACCGCTCGGAGCGTGCCATGACGGTGTAGGGCCTCTTCTCACCGAAGAGCCACACCTTGGAGTCTACTTGTGCGTTAGCGAGCTTCTTAGCGAGGGCCTCATCATCGTTGGTACACTTTGCGC